>CEVX01029278.1_pt1 | contig 15545 bp, 12 predicted proteins | sample 356561 | NCBI WGS metagenome assembly CEVX01 (sample SAMEA2623886, study PRJEB7988) | marine metagenome | biome: marine biome (ENVO:00000447); feature: surface water layer (ENVO:00002042); material: "saline water (ENVO:00002010), including plankton (ENVO:xxxxxxxx)" | depth 5 m | reverse complement strand
TATTAATATTGCAAATCTAAATTATAAATTATGGCTTTAAAATGTGGAATAGTTGGTCTTCCAAATGTTGGAAAATCTTCTTTATTTAATTGTCTTTCAAAAGCCAAAGCTCAGTCTGAAAACTTTCCTTTTTGTACAATTGAACCTAATGTTGGAGTAATTTCTGTTCCAGATAATAGATTAGACAGTATTTCAAAACTGGTAAAGCCACAAAAGATTATTCCTACAACTGTAGAAATTGTTGATATAGCTGGACTAGTTAAAGGTGCAAGTAAGGGAGAGGGCTTAGGAAATAAATTTTTAGCTAATATTAGGGAAACAAATGCAATTATTCATGTTATTCGTTGTTTTGATGATGATAATGTTGTTCACGTAGACGGATCAGTAAATCCAATCAGAGATAAAGAAACTATTGATATGGAGCTTCAAATAAAGGATTTAGAAACATTAGAAAATTTCAAAGAAAAAAATATTAAAATATCAAAATCTGGAGATAAAGTCGCTCAAAAAAACATTGAATTTGTTGATAATGTAATAAACCATATTGAAAATGGTAATCCAGCAAGAACTTTTAATGTAAATGATGAAGAAGTTGTCTTATTATCATCATTTAATCTAATTACCATGAAGCCGGTATTATACGTATGTAATGTAGATGAAAATTCAGTTATTAATGGAAATGATTATGTAAGTAAAGTATTAGAAGTAACAAAAAATGAAGGTGCTCAAGTTTTAGTTATAGCTACAGCTATTGAAGCAGAAATTGCTGATTTAGAAAGTATTGAAGAACAATTACTTTTTCTTGAAGAAATGGGCTTAGATCAGCCTGGGGTTAATAAACTTATCCAATCTACTTACAAGCTTTTAAATTTACAAACCTATTTTACTGCTGGAGAGAAAGAAGTAAGAGCATGGACCATTATAAACGGTACAAAGGCTCCTCAAGCTGCCGCTGTAATTCACACTGATTTTGAAAAGGGTTTTATTAGAGCTGAAGTTATTTCTTATGATAATTTTATAAAGTTTGGCTCTGAACAAATCTGCAGAGAAAATGGAAAATTATCTGTAGAAGGAAAGGATTATATAGTAAAGGATGGCGACATCATGCACTTCAGATTTAACGTTTAAAGTATAAGTTGAAAAGTTTGTTGATAAGAGCTAGTATAAATCTTCTTATTTATTTGCAATAAATTTATTTTTGTAAACTAGTTTTAATTTTAATTTATATCATATTTTGACTAATCAATATACAGAAGATAGTATTAGATCTCTTGATTGGAAAGAGCATATTAGGCTTAGGCCTGGTATGTACATTGGTAAGATGGGTAACGGATCATCTCCAGATGATGGTATCTACGTTCTACTTAAAGAAGTTATTGACAATTCAATTGATGAATACGTCATGGGTAATGGAAAGTCTATAGATATATCCATAAAGAAAGATAATGTTACAATTAGAGATTTTGGCCGAGGCATTCCATTAGGAAAAGTTGTTGATGTAGTTTCAAAAATTAATACTGGAGCTAAGTATGATTCTAAAGTATTCAAAAAATCTGTTGGTTTGAATGGAGTAGGATCTAAAGCTGTTAATGCCTTATCATCATATTTTAAAATTAAATCAATTAGAGATGGTAAAAGTAAACTTGTTGAATTCTCAAAAGGTTTAGTTGTTAATGATGAAGAGATACAAGAAAATTCTTCAAGAAAAGGAACAACTGTAAGCTTTACACCTGATAAAGAGATGTTTGGTGACTTTAAATTTATCAATGAATTTATTGAAAAAATGTTGATGAATTATTGTTATTTAAATACAGGATTAACAATAAATTACAACGGACATAAATTCTATTCTGAAAATGGTCTTTTTGATTTATTAGATCAAAATACTGATGCAGAATTATTATACCCTATTATTCACCTTAAAGGTAATGATATTGAAGTTGCTATCACTCATTGTAAGAATCAATATTCTGAGCAATATTATTCTTTTGTTAATGGACAACATACGGTACAAGGTGGTACTCACCAAGGAGCTTTTAGACAGGCTGTTGTTAAAGTTATTAGAGATTTTTACAATAAGAATTATGAAGCCTCTGATATAAGACAAGCAATAAATGCTGCTATAAGCATTAAGGTTATTGAACCAATTTTTGAATCTCAAACAAAAACAAAATTAGGATCTACTGAGATAGAACCAAAAGGAATAACCATTCAAACTTTTATTCTTGATTTTCTAAAAAAACATTTGGATAATTATTTGCACAAAAATCCTCAAACAGCAGAAATTATACAAAAGAAGATTCAACACGCTGAACATGAAAGAAAAGCTATGGCAGGCGTTAAAAAACTTGCTAGAGAAAGAGCGAAAAAAGCTAGCTTACATAACAAAAAACTCAGAGACTGTAGAGTTCACTACAATGATGCCAATAAGGATTTAAGATTTGATTCAACATTATTTATTACCGAAGGAGATTCTGCATCTGGTTCTATTACTAAAACTAGAGATATAAAAACTCAAGCTGTTTTTAGTCTAAGAGGAAAACCTCTTAATTGTTATGGGTTAACTAAGAAAGTTGTATATGAAAATGAGGAATTTAATTTGCTTCAATCAGCATTAAATATTGAACAAGGTATTGATGATCTTAGATATAATAAAATTGTTATTGCTACAGATGCAGATGTTGATGGTATGCACATTAGATTACTACTAATAACTTTTTTCCTTCAATTTTTTCCTGAACTTGTAAAAGAAGGTCATGTTTACATATTAGAAACACCTCTTTTTAGAGTAAGGAATAAAAAGGAAACAATATATTGCTACACAAATGATGAAAGAATAGAAGCTCTTTCTAAGCTAGGTAAAAATCCAGAGATTACAAGATTTAAGGGCCTTGGAGAAATTTCCCCTAATGAATTCAAATATTTTATTGGTGAAAATATGAGATTAGATCCTGTAATTGTTGGTGGAGAAGCTAAAATACAAGATATTTTAAAATATTATATGGGTAAAAACACACCACAAAGACAAGAATTTATTATTAATAATTTGAAAATTGAAGAGGATATTGAATATGAGCACGAAAAAAATATTAATTGACACAAGTAGCAGAGCTAAAAATTTAAATTTATTTATCATTATTTTTTTTCTAATTACCTTAATTATTCCATTTATCATTATTAAAGTTTTAGAAAATTCACTTGTTGCTGTTTTTTTAACTTCTAATATTTATATTTTAATTCTTTTAATTTTAATAAATATTATTTTTCTTTTTATTGGATCCTATTATAGTCTGCTAAAAATTGATTCATACATTATTAATATTTATTCTTCTAGAATAAGCAATAAAGACAATCTTCTTGATATAAAACACGATATGCTGAACAGATTCTATTTTAAAAAATCATTTTTATCGTGGAATACTATTCTTTACATAAATTATGTTAAAAAAAATAATATTAATATTACAAGAAAGTTTTATTTTACATTTTTAAGTTTGGATGAGAGAGAGAGAATATCAAATTCATTCAAAAAAATTTTAAATAACAATGAGTAGCGAAGACAATTCTACTGACGAAAATATTAAAGACATCATACATGTTTCTGGCATGTATGAAAACTGGTTTCTAGACTATGCTTCATATGTAATATTAGAAAGAGCTGTGCCACATATTTATGATGGGTTTAAGCCTGTTCAAAGAAGAATTCTTCACTCTCTTAAGGAACTTGATGACGGTAGATACCATAAAGTAGCAAATGTAATTGGTCATACTATGAAATATCACCCCCATGGTGATGCTTCAATTGGTGATGCAATGGTTCAGATAGGGCAAAAAAATCTTTTATTAGATATGCAAGGGAACTGGGGTAATACGGCAACTGGAGATAGAGCTGCAGCCCCAAGGTATATTGAAGTACGTTTAACTCCATTTGCATTAGACGTTACATTCAACAAAAAAATAACAAAATGGAATGCCTCATATGATGGGAGAGGAAAGGAACCTGAAACTCTTCCTGTAAAGTTTCCATTGTTATTAGCTCATGGAGTTGAAGGTATAGCAGTAGGATTATCTACAAAAATTCTCCCACATAATTTTAATGAACTGATTGATGCTTCAGTTAAGGTTCTTAATGGGATAAAGCCAAGGATATTTCCAGATTTTATTTCTGGTGGTATGGCTGATTTTACTAATTATAATGATGGAAAAAGAGGTGGTAAAGTAAGAGTAAGGGCAAGAATAAACATTATAGATAAATCGACCTTACATATTACAGAACTTCCTTACACTTCAAATACTTCTTCTTTAATTAATTCTATTATTAAAGCAAATGATAAAGGCAAAATCAAAATTAAGAAGATTGAAGATAATACGGCAGAACAGGTCGAAATATCCATCACTCTTCCTTCGGGAATATCTCCTGATAAAACAATTGATGCTTTATATAGGTTTACTGATTGTGAGATGTCAATTTCTCCATTAGCTTGTGTTATAAATGATAATCAACCTGTTTTTAATGGTGTCTCAGACTTATTACAGATTTCAACAGATCACACTGTTAAAATATTAACAGATGAGCTTAAGGTTAGCCTTAAAGAATTACAAGATAAGTGGCATTTTTCTTCACTAGAAAGAGTTTTCATCGAAAACAGAATATATCATTCAATTGAAGAGTTAGAATCATGGGACGAAATAATATCTACAATTCACAATGAATTAAAGCCGTTTTGTAGTCATTTACTTAGAGAAATTACTGATTCTGATGTTGAAAGATTAACAGAGATAAAAATTAAAAGAATAACTAAGTTTGATTTAAATAAAGCTATAAATGATATTAAAAATTTAGAAGCAAAAATCTCTGAAGTTGAATATTCATTAAATAATATCATTGAATTTGCTATCAATTATTTTAAGCAATTAAAGAAAAAATACGGAGGTGATAAAAAGAGAAAAACAGAAATTAAAATATTTGAAAATATAGATGCAACTAAAGTAGTTGTTGCAAATAAAAAATTATATATAAATAGAGAAGAAGGGTTTATTGGCACTACTTTAAGAAAAGATGAATACATAAGCGACTGTTCTGATATTGATGATATAATTGTATTTAGAGAAGATGGTTATATGAAAGTCGTTAAAGTTGATTCTAAAGTATTTGTTGGTAAAGGAATTATTCATGCAGCGGTCTTTAAGAAAAAGGATGTTAGAACTATTTATAACATGATTTATTTTGATGGCAAGTCAAGCTATTCAATGATGAAACGTTTTAATGTTAGTAGTATAACCAGAAACAAAGATTATTCTTTAACTAAATCTGATACTAAGTCTAAAATTATATACTTTACTGCAAATCCTAATGGTGAGGCTGAAACAATTAGTATTCACTTGCGTAAATCTCAAAGACTAAAAATTTTAAAATTTGACTATGATTTTGCTGATCTTGCTATTAAAGGTAAAGCTTCTGTAGGTAATATTCTTACCAAGAATAGAATTAAAAAGATAGAATTAAGATCACAAGGTGTTTCTACTTTAGGAGCTAGAAAAATTTGGTATGACAAAAATGTAAGAAGAATTAATGTTGAAGGAAGAGGAGAATTACTTGGAGAATTTTCTGCAAACGATAAAATATTAACTATTAATAATAACGGTACTCTGGAGCTAAAGAGTTTTGATATATCTACACATTTTTCTGATGAAATGCTTTATCTTGAGAAACATATCTCTAGAAAACCAATATCAGTAGTATATTTTGATGGAAAGAAACAGAACTACTTTGTTAAAAGATTCTTAATTGAATCTTCAACTCAAAAATTTAAATTTATTACCGATCATAAAGAATCAAGATTAGAGATATTTTCTACTGATTGGCGTCCACAATTAGAAATTGTCTACAAAAAAGAAAAGGGCAAAGAGAGACAAAAAGACACCATAATACTTGATGAATTTATTTCAATTAAAGGATCAAAATCATTAGGGAATAAATTGAGTTCTAAGAAAATTAATACATTAAAACTTTTAGAATCACTAGATTATGTTGAAGAAGAAAAAGAGATTGAAAATGTTGATATTTCAGACATTCCATTAACTATAACAAATAACATTGAAACTAGTGATGACTCTGATGAAAAGGGTCAAACAACACTTGAATTATAATTAAATATATAGCTTTTTTAATATAAAGTTATATATTTGTAAAAAACACAAATTTATGATCAGAATATTAATTACATTTCTATTACCTCTTTCAATTTTTTCTCAATCTTCATATAATCTATCCCTTCTAGGCACCTATGATAATTATAATTCTGAAGGTAACGATATTTGGGGCTGGGTTGCTCCTGATGGAAGTGAATACGCCTTAGTAGGTCTGAATGATGGTTTTTCAGTAGTTAATGTTACAAATCCATCCAATCCAACAGAAGAATTTTTTATAAATGATTTAAATTCCACTTGGAGAGATGTTAAAACATATGGTAATTATGCATACGTAACTACAGAAGCAGATGCTGGTCTTTTAATTGTTGACTTATCTGATATGACTGGAAATACTTATTATCATAGAACAGTATTTAATAGTCCAAGTGGTCCAAGTACTGAATTTACTGCAGCTCATAATATATACATGGATGAAAATGGAGTAGCTTATATTTTTGGTGCTTCTTCCAACTCTGGAGGTTCTCCATCAGATGGAGTAATATTTCTTGATGTTGTCACAGATCCAATTAATCCAATTTATCTAGGTGAATGGAGTGACTTTTATGTTCATGATGGGATGGCAAGAGGAGATACTATGTACGTAGGATGCATCTATGAAGGTGATCTTTACGTAGTTGATGTTTCAGATAAAACAAATCCTCAAAATTTAGGAAATGTTGGAACTCCTAGTGCCTTTACTCACAATGCTTGGGTTTCTGATAATGGTGATTATGTTTTTACAACTGATGAAGTTTCTGATGCTTACCTTGGATCTTACGATATTTCTGATTTAAATAATATTCAAGAAGTTGACAGAATACAATCTAACTCAGGCTCTAATTCTATACCTCATAATACTCATGTAGATGGAAATTTTATAATTACTTCATATTATAGAGACGGTACAGTAATTCATGATATTACTAATCCAAATAATCTTATAGAGGTTGCTCATTATGATTCATCTCCACTTTCAGGAGATGGCTTTGATGGGTGTTGGGGAACATATCCATTTTTACCATCTGGAAATATTATTTCTTCAGATATAAATAGCGGAAATAGTAATAATGGTAGATTATTAGTATATAGTAGAGATTTTTTACAAGCTTGTTATTTAGAGGGTAATGTTACAGATATTTTAAATGCATTACCGATAACAAATGCTACAATAGAAATAGTAAATCCAAACTTAAATATTCAAACTACAACTGATTTAGCTGGAAATTATATGAGTGGGATAGCAAACTCTTCATCATATGATATTGTTTTTTCAGCTCCTGGTTATTTATCTGATACAATTAATGCATCATTTACAAATGGAAATACAACAATTGTTGATGCTCAATTACAAGCACTTGCTTCAATTAATATTAGTGGTATGGTTGTTGATGTAAATGGCAATGGCATACCAAATTCTGATGTTTTGATTTATAATTCTACATTTGATTTTACTGCTACAACAGATTTAAATGGTTATTTCAATATTAATAATATTTACGAAGGAAATTATGATGTAATTGCTGGATCATGGGGTTATATTACATCTTGTACTAATGAATATATATCTTCAACCTCAGTTAATCAAATAACTTTACAATCTGGTTATTACGATGATTTCACATTTGATTTTGGCTGGACAGTTAGTGGTGGTGTGACTTCTCCAAATGATGGTATATGGCAAAGAGGTAACCCTGAAGGAACTGACTATAATGGAACTAATTTTAATCCTGAAAATGATATATCTAATGACTGTTATGATTATGCATATGTTACTGGATTAGAGGCTGGATCTCAAGTAGGAGATAGAGATGTGGATGATGCAAATACGATTCTTACATCACCGATTTTTGATCTTTCAAATCCATTAACTAATCAGAAATATTTTCTAAATTATAATATTTGGTTTAATAATGATTTTCCTTCATGGGGTGGTGGTACCCCAGCTAATGATTCTATAACTGTAAAAATTTCAAATGGAGTATTTACATCTACTCTAGATGTAATGACATCAAACTCTCCTAATCTAGCTCAGTGGAATTCAAAATCTTTTGATTTAAGCCAATATATTTCCTTAAACAATACAATGCAAATTATCATTGAAACTGCTGATTGGGACTTTTTAGATGGACATTGGGTTGAAGGTGGTTTTGATAAATTTGAAATAACTTCACAAGCTCCATCATTAATTTCTAACATTATAAATGAAAAAAGAGAATTAGTAAAAGTTGTTGATTTACTTGGAAGAACATCTAATTTTCAAGCTAATTCTTTAATATTTTATATATATGATGATGGTTCAGTTGAGAAAAAAATAGCTGTTAAATAACATATGCTAATAAGCAAAAGTTTTATTATTAAAGGATCTAGAGATAAAGAGATTTTATTAGACATATCATTTACTAGAAATAACTTTAAAAAACAAATCGTAATTTTCTCTCACGGTTTTAAAGGTTTTAAAGATTGGGGGCCTTTTAATGAAATGGCAAAATCTTTTGCTAATGAAAACTTATTTTTTATAAAATTTAATTTTTCTCATAATGGCACTTCAGTAGAAGATCCATATAATTTTGTTGATCTTGAATCTTTTGGAAATAATAATTTTTCCTTAGAACTTGATGATTTGAATTATATAATTAATTGGATTATAAATAATGATTCCTTTACTAATGAAATTGATATTAATAAGATTAATTTATTAGGCCATAGTAGAGGAGGAGCTATTAGCATTTTAAAGGCTGCTGAAGATAGTAGAATTAAAAAGGTTATTTCTTGGGCATCTCCATCAGATTTTACTAATAGAATGGATGATTCAAAAATATCTCTTTGGAAAGAAAAGGGTGTTGCTTATGTATTTAATTCTAGAACAAATCAAAATATGCCAATGTACTATCAATTTTATGAGGATTGCATCAAAAACAGTAAAAGAATTGATATCAAAAATGCTTGTTTAAATCTCAAAGTTTCTCATTTAGTAGTGCATGGAACTGATGATCCAACAGTATCAATTAGTGATGCTTATGATTTTAAAAAATGGAATTCAAATACAGAAATATTTGAAATAAAAAATGCTAATCATGTGTTTGGTATAATGCACCCTTATACTTTAGATAAATATCCAAAAGATTTTCAGCTAACATTAGATAAAACTTTTGAATTTCTAAAAGCTTAATCTTGCTGAAGCTTGCTCAGAATAATCGTCAGATTTAATTTTCCCATATTTATACTTTATTGCACCCGCCATTGCTATCATAGCTGCGTTGTCTGTACAATACTCAAACTTTGGAATATGAACGTTTAAATTTAATTTTTTAGACAGTAAAACCAATTCACTTCTTAAATAGGAGTTTGCAGAAACACCACCTGCAATTGCAACACTTTTAACTTTAGTCTTAATAATTGCTTTTTCGACTTTGTCAAGAAGGATTCTAATGATTGAATGCTGAATTGAAGCGCATAAATCATTTAGATTTTCATCAATAAATTTTGGATTAGTCATCAAAGAGGAATTAATTTTGTTCATTATCGAAGTTTTAAGACCACTAAAACTAAAGTCTAACTCCTTTATTTTAGGTTTTCCAAAAGTAAAAGCATTAATATTTCCAGATTTAGAAAATTTATCTATTAATGGACCTCCAGGGTAATCTAATCCAAGAACTTTTGCAGATTTATCAAATGCTTCTCCAGCTGCATCATCTAAAGTGGTTCCAATAATCTTCATTTCTGTAAAGCTATTTACTAAAACAATTTGAGTGTGACCACCAGAAACTGTTAAACAAATAAATGGAAAATCCGGAGACGAATTTTTTTCATCTTCAATAAAATGGGCTAATATATGAGCCTTCATGTGATTTACAGAAACGAGTGGCCTTCTTAAGCTATAAGAAAAAGATTTTGCAAAAGAACTTCCAACTAAAAGAGAACCTAATAAACCAGGACCTTTAGTATAGGCAATAACATCAATATCAGACCTATTAATTTTTGCAGATTTTATTGCTGTGTCAACAACTGGTATAATATTTTGTTGATGTGCTCTAGAAGCTAATTCTGGAACTACTCCACCATACTGTTTATGGATATCTTGGGAAGAGATGATATTTGAAAGTACATTAGAGCCTTTTAAAATAGCAGCAGAAGTATCATCACATGATGATTCTATTCCTAAAACTATTAATTTTTTATCCATTAAGATTTTTTAATGAATGACCCATCTTATCTCTTTTAGTTTCAAGATAAAATTTGTTATGCTGATTAGAATTAATTTCAATGGGAACACTTTCTATTATTTCTATTCCATAGCCTAATAACCCAACTCTTTTTTGTGGGTTGTTTGATAACAATCGAATTTTACTAACATCCATTGCTCTTAATATTTGTGCTCCAACACCATAATCTCTATGGTCTGCATTAAAACCAAGTTCTAAATTAGCTTCAACAGTATCTTTTCCTTCTTCTTGTAGCTTATATGCTTTTAGTTTATTAACTAAACCAATTCCTCTACCTTCTTGATTCATATAAACTAAGATTCCTTTTTCTTCTGATTCAATTTTTTCTAATGCAGCTTTTAATTGAGGCCCACAATCACATCTACATGAGCCAAATATATCGCCAGTGACACATGATGAATGAACTCTAACTAATATATTTTCATCCTTAGTCCAAGTTCCTTTGTAAATAGCGAGATGAAGTTGATTATTTGTTATTTGTTTAAATGCTTTTAATTTAAAATCTCCAAAATCAGTAGGTAATTTCACTTCAACTTCTTCAGTTATTAAACTTTCGTTTTTCAATCTGAACTTAATCAAATCTTTTATTGTAATAAACTTTAAGCCAAACTTTATTGCAATATCATGTAATTCTTTTGTTCTAGCCATTGAACCATCTTCATTAAGAATTTCAACAATAACTCCTGCTGGAGATAAACCTGCTAATCGAGCTAAATCAACTGCAGCTTCAGTATGGCCTGCTCTTCTTAATACACCACCTTCTCTAGCTTTAAGAGGAAAAATGTGACCAGGCTTGCCAAGTTCCTCCTTATTAATATTTGGATCTACTAAAGCCTTAATAGTTTTTGATCTGTCAGAAGCAGAAATACCTGTTGTACATCCATGTCCAATTAAATCTACTGAAATAGTAAATGGAGTCTCAAATGCTGCAGTATTTCTTCCAATCATTAAATCTAAACCTAATTCTTCGCATCTACTTTCTAATAATGGGGCACAAATCAATCCTCTTCCATGAGTAGCCATAAAATTTATCATCTCTGGAGTTACTTTATCTGCAGCTGCAATAAAATCACCCTCATTTTCTCTATTTTCGTCATCTATAACAATAACTACTTTACCATCCTTAATATCTGCTATAGCCTCATCAATTGTGTTAAATTTCATATTTAAAAATTATAGTGCAAACTTATATATTTCAGTTGGATATAAAATTCTTTTAGCTAGTTAAATCTTTGAATTTTGGGATTCTAGAATTTCTTAATGCAAGTGAAATTAAAATTAAAGAAAGTGGTATAAAAACAAAATTAGATATCCACATACCTTCCAGTGGGGATGCTGATAGGTCCTTTGCTGTTTTTTCACCAGTTATACTTATTACATAGTATATTACAAATAATAAAATCGATATTAATAGTGGAACACTGAAACCTCCCTTTCTAATTATTGATCCTAAAGGTGCACCTATCAAAAACATGATTACACATGCAAACGCTAGAGAAATTTTTCTGTGCCATTCAATTTTATGTTTTGCAATTATAGTTTTTTTATAATTTAGATCATCAGAGTTAGATTTACTAACAGATTTTAAAATGCGTAATTTATTTATTGCTGTTTCATTAATTCGTTTATTATTTAATTTATCTAATGAAATAGCAGAATCAACTTTGTTAGTCTTATCGTATTTATAATTTTCAGTTACTCTAACTTTTATTAAGTTTTCTTTATCAATTAGTTTATTATTTAAGGAATCAATGGAATAAGATAGTTGTGTGTTATTTAACATTGCATAATGTCCTTTATATAACATCTCACTATTTTTCATATTGAAGCTAGAAAGATCAAATCTTATTAAGTCCTTTTGGAAAGATATTTTTCTATTTATAGATTTCTTTTTTTTGTTGTTATTCTCAATCTCTATATATGAATTTCCATCATAAAGATAAAGTTCCATATATTTTTCATCATCTGTAATTTTCATTTTACCAGATTTAGCAGAAATAACCTTTTTATTTCCTAAATTTTCTTTGTGATCATATATTAAAATATTATTTAAAATACCATCATCTTTAGAACCAATTTTAATACTAAACCCATCAATATCATTATAGAATATTCCTTCTTTAATATTGATAGCAGGCTTTTTCTTCTTAATATCGTATAATAAACTACCGCCTTTAAAATTAGCAATAGGCATGACATAATTTGAAAATAAAAAAGAAGATATACTTATTAAGACTATCAGTATGAAAATAGGTTTCATTATTGAGATTAATGAAATTCCTGATGATTGTAATGCTGCAAGCTCATAATTTTCACCAAGCTTACCTAAGACCATTACACTAGAAATTAAAACAGCAATCGGTAGTGCTAGGGGAACAAATCTTGCAATTGAATATATCATTAACTCACTAACTTGTCCAATATCTAAACCTTTACCAATTAAATCATCGATATATTTCCATAGAAATTGCATTAGTAGAATAAATAAAACTATTAGCAAGGAGATAATGAATGGAGCTAGAAAAGATTTAATTAAATATAAATTTATCTTTTTCAACTAAGTTTATGAGCCAATAGCTCTTTTAAGATTTAGTATTTGTTGTTCCCACAACATTGTTTGTTCTTCTTTGTCTTCTTCGTCTTCAGCAAAATCAGTGACAATTAAAGAAACATCAGAAGTCATTTCATCGACTTGAATTTTAAATTCAAAAAAAGATTCTTTTTCTTCATCATCTAGCCATTTATATATAATAAACTTATTTGATTTTTTCTTTAAAATTTTTGCAGACTGCTCACTATCATCCCAAAAAAATGTGAAAACATTATTTTTTAAGTTTACATCATCAGCAAACCATTCAGCAAGACCACTAGCAGTAGATAATCTTTTGTATAAAACATTAACAGATGAATTTATTGGTATCTCTATAGAGTATTTAATTAAATCTGACATATCTTTTATAAGTTTGTAAAATCAATATACAAAGATAAGATTAATATGTCATTAGAACAATCTTTAATTAAACAAGGTAGTTTTTTATTTAAATATCGTGGTCAATTTCCTATAATCTTATTTTTATTATCGATTCCTTTTATATATTTCACTTCTTTATCTCAGTTAGACGAAAGTTTAATTTTAATTTTTAATTATTTAGCATGTTTTCTAACTCTCTTAGGATTTTTAATTCGATTTTATACAATTGGCACAACTCCAAAGAACACTAGTGGAAGAAATACAAAAAATCAAATTGCTGATACTTTAAATACTTTAGGAATATATTCTGTGGTGAGACATCCTCTTTATTTAGGTAATTATTTAATATGGTTAGGAATTGCCACATATTCTTATAATATTGAATTTGCTATTTTGATGTCTTTACTTTTCTGGCTATATTATGAAAGAATAATGTTGACTGAAGAAGACTTTTTAAAATCTAAATTTAAGCAAGTCTTCCTAAAATGGTCTGATAGTGTACCTGCTTTTTTTCCAAGAAAATTTACTATTAGTAATGGTCATGTTAAATTCTCAATTATTTCTGTATTAAGAAGAGAGTATTCAAGTGTTCTTTCTTGTGTTGTTGGGTTTCTTTTTATTGATTTTTTTAGAAACTTCTTTACTCTTAATATTTTATTTATTTCTCCTTTATTATTAAAGATTTCAATATTTATTACTATAGTAAGCTTAATTTTAAGAACACTCAAACATTATACTTCTATATTAATTGAAGACGGACGTTCATAAAGTTTAAATTCATTTCTATAAAATAAGTTAAAGTATTATATTTGGCGCCTAATTTGGCGTGGTAGCTCAGTTGGTCAGAGCGCAGGATTCATAACCCTGAGGTCGGGAGTTCAAGTCTCCCTCACGCTACTAACAAAAGACCTTTAATTTAGAGGTCTTTTTTATATTTCTATTTATTATTTATAATAAATTTGTAATATCTAAAACAAGAAGATGATAGATTTAACTCTAACTCCAGTACATAAAGCTCTAAATGCAAAAATGGTTGATTATGCCGGCTATAATATGCCTGTACAGTACGAAGGAGTAATAGCTGAGCATTTAGCTGTAAGAAATAATGTTGGAGTATTTGATGTATCACATATGGGCGAAATATTCATTTCTGGAGATAATGCAGAAGAATTTTTACAATACATTACTTCAAATGATGTTTCAAAACTTTATAAAGGTAGAGTTCAATACTCTTGTTTACCTAATAGTGATAAGGGCATTGTTGATGATATCTTAGTATATAAAATTGATAACAACTCTTTTTTACTGGTTGTTAATGCATCTAACATTGAAAAAGATCTTGCTTGGTTAAATACAAATAATTCATTTGGATGTAAAATTGATAATAAATCAAATTCTTATTCTTTACTTGCAGTTCAAGGTCCAAAATCATTAGATTTATTAAATAAATTATCTGATGAAGCATTAAATGAGATAGAGTATTATAACTTTATAATTGGTAGTATTTCAGGAATCGATAATGTGATAATTTCTAGAACTGGTTATACCGGAGAGCTAGGATTTGAATTATATGTAAAAAATGAAAATGCATTAGATTTATGGAACTCATTATTTTCTTTAGAAATTGATTTAAAACCAATTGGTCTGGCTGCAAGAAATACTTTAAGACTTGAAAAAGGTTTTTGCCTTTATGGAAACGATATTGATGATAGTACTTCTCCATTAGAAGCAAATTTAGGATGGATAACAAAATTAAATACTAAGTTCATAAATTCTGAATTCTTAACCAATCAAAAATCTTCTGGCCTTGAAAGAAAATTAGTTGGTTTTGAGGTGTTAGATAGGGGTATTGCTCGAACAGGTTATGAAGTTTATTGTTCTAACAATAATAGGATAGGAATTGTCACATCTGGTTCTATGTCACCATCATTAAATAAAGCAATAGGTATGGCTTATGTTAATACAAAGCATATTATAATTGGAAACAATATACTTATTAAAGTAAGAAACAAATTCTTGAATTCTAAAATTGTTGAAACACCATTTTTATAGAATATGTTAGAAAACAGAAATATAAATGTTTGTTTAGTTTCTGATTTATTTGAAAATTATCCTCTTTCTGAAAATACTATTGTAGTAGTTGTTGATTTACTAAGAGC
>CEVX01172168.1_pt1 | contig 15734 bp, 14 predicted proteins | sample 356561 | NCBI WGS metagenome assembly CEVX01 (sample SAMEA2623886, study PRJEB7988) | marine metagenome | biome: marine biome (ENVO:00000447); feature: surface water layer (ENVO:00002042); material: "saline water (ENVO:00002010), including plankton (ENVO:xxxxxxxx)" | depth 5 m | reverse complement strand
CCGTCTGGATTTATACCTTCAGCAATACACAATGTTGAATAGCCTGTATAAGTTCCAATTTCAAGAACATTTATAGGTTTTATTAACTTTGAAATGATTGCCAAAAAGTTACCCTGAATTTTTCCGCTAAGCATTATCGGATTCAAACATTTTAATTCAGTCTCTCTTCTTAATTCGTAAAGAATAGTATTTTCGTTAGAAGAATGTTTATCAATGTAATTGTAAATCTTTTTTTTTGAAAAATCCATTTTGATTAATCTTTAATCAAATTCTCAAACCTAAATTTGAAATTTTTAAATCTTGGGTTAGAGACATTTTTTATGTATGGATGGTTGGGATTGTTTTTTTTAAAGTTTTGATGATAATTTTCAGCAACCCAAAACTTTCTAAATGGATATACCTCTGCTGCGACCTTAAGATTTTTTTCAGATTCAATCTTAACTATCTTTCCTTCAATTATTGTTTTTTGATTATTGTCTTGATAAAAAATGATTGATCTATACTGTGGTCCCATATCTGGTCCTTGACCATTAATTTGATCAATATTTTGTGAGCCAAAGTAAACATCAAGTAAATTTGAAAAAGAAATCTCACTTGGATCATAAACAACTTCGATTGTTTCTGCATGACCCGTTAGTTTAGTGTTTACTAAACCATATGTCGGATTATTTGTGTCACCACCTGAGTAACCACTAGTTACTTCTTTCACACCGATTAAACTTTCATAAATGGCTTCAACACACCAAAAACAACCACTTGCGAAGTATGCTTTGTGCACATCTTTCTGGTTAATATAAATAGGTTGTAAATCTAGCTGAAGACTACTTCTTTTTTCTTGCGCACACGAGCTGTAAAATACGCAAGCAAGAAAAAAAGAAACTATAAGTTTTTTCACCTTATTTAAATACTGGAAAAAAGTTTTTCCATTTTTTCCTTTTGTTCACTAGCTAATAATTCATCAACTAAAATTCTACCGCTGTGTTCATCAGTGATGATTTTTTTTCTAAGTGCAATTTCCATTTGAACTTGAGGAGGTATTGTAAAGAATGATCCTCCAGCCGCACCTCTTTCGATAGCTACAATTGCAAGTCCATTTTTTACATTTTTTCTTATTTTGCTGTATGAATATAATAGCCTTTCTTCAATAAGTTTTTTGTAATCCTCAGATTTATTTAGTAGCATGTTTTCTTCTTTTTCAGTTTCTTTGAGAATCTTGTCAAGCTCATCTTTTTTATGCTTCAAATGATCGGTTTTTTCTGAAAGAGTAGATTTTACAGATTCTACAGATTCGTTTTTTAATTCAATTTGAGCTTTAAACTCTTTTATATTTTTTTCAGCAAGTTGGATTTCAAGTTCCTGATATTCAGTTTCTTTGGTTAATGAATCAAACTCACGATTATTTCTAACATTTTTTTGTTGCTCGGTATATTTTTTCATCAAAACTTTAGATTCTTCTATTAAATTCTTCTTTTCAGAAATTTGATAGTCTAATTCATTAAGGCTTACATCTAACTTTTCAATTCTCTTGTTCAATCCTTCAATTTCATCTTCTAAATCTCTAACTTCTAGAGGTAGCTCACCTCTAATATCTCTAATTTTATCAATTCTTGAATCAATTAGCTGCAAATCGTATAAAGCTCTTAATTTATCCTCGACTGTAGGTTCTTTCTTCTTGGCCATTTTTATCTGTATTTTACAGGGTTTGTATTTGTTTTCGCTAAAGCGATTGCAAAATTAGGAAATTTTTTTGTAAGAATATCAAACAATAAATTTTTTGTATACTGTTCACTTTCATAATGCCCTACATCAACTAATAAAATTAAATTTTCTGCCTTAAAATAATCATGATACTTTAAATCAGATGTTAGATATGCATCAGCCTTAGCTGATATCGCTTTTTCGATTCCAAAACTTCCAGAACCACCTAAAACTGCTATTTTTTTGATTGGTTTTTTAAGGAGCTTAGAATGTCTTAAAAATTTTGATCCTAATTTAGTTTCAATTAATTCAAAAAGTTCTTTTTCTGAAATTGCTTTCTTCAATTCTCCAACCATTCCCATTCCAATATTTTCATTAACATTTTCAAGCGTTTTTAACTCATATGCAATTTCTTCATATGGATGAGTTTCTTTTAGGCTTAATAGTACGATTTTTTCCAAATGTTTTAAAAATGTTATATTAACACACACCTCTTCTGCATCGGTATTTTTTTGTTTTACCCCAACAGTGGGGTTTGAATTATCATTACCCTTAAACGTACCAACTCCTTCAAACGAAAAACTACAATTTTCGTATTTACCTATTGTACCTGCACCAACCCCAAATAATTTTTTTCTAAGATTCTTAGCATCTTTTTTAGGAATATATGTTGTAAGTTTTTTTATTGTTTTAGGTTTAGGTATTAATATTTCAGGATTATTGATTCCTAATACTCCACACAATTTCATATTTACACCCTTAATTGAATTGTCTAAAGCAGTATGAACTGAAAAGATTGAAATATCATTTTTAACAGCCAATAAAATCGAGTCAATAACATAATTTCCTGGTGAAAGTTTTTTTAATCCGTTGAAAATAATTGGATGAAAGCTAATTATAAGATTTTTATTTGAGTCAATTGCTTCTTGAATAACTTCCTTTGTTGAATCAAGACAAATAATTATGCCATTAACTTTATCATTTTTATCTCCAACTATAAGTCCAGTATTATCAAAATCCTCAGCATAATCTAATGGAGCATAATTATTTAAAAAATCAATCACATCTTTAACTAACATCACTTAATTATTTATTTCAAAGATAAATAATTACTTTAGTTACTATGAAATTGATAAAAAAAATAATTTATTGGAAACTTAGTCTTCAGTTTTATTTAATTACTTTTTTAAGGAATAAGTTTTATGATTTTGATTTACTTAAATCTTTTTCATTTGAAATCCCTGTGATTAGTGTGGGGAACTTAGCCGTGGGTGGAACTGGGAAAACTCCAATGGTCGAATTTCTCATAAAAAAATTTTCCAATAAATATAAAATAGCTGTATTAAGTAGAGGTTACAAAAGAAAAACAAAAGGTTTTATTATAGCATCTGAAAAAGATGATGCAAGTACAATAGGGGATGAGCCTTTTCAATATTATTTGAAATTTAAAAATATAAAGGTTGCAGTTGATAAAAAAAGGAAACATGCTATAAAAGAATTAATAAATACTGGTATTAATATGATTATATTAGATGATGCTTTTCAACATAGAAAAGTAATCCCAACATATTCAATTTTATTATCAGATTATTCAAATTTATACTTCAATGATTATTTATTACCAAGAGGTAATTTAAGAGAATCAAAAAGTGGATACAAAAGAGCTGACTCGATTATTATTACAAAATGTCCAGAAAATTTATCAGAAAATAACAAGCAATACTTAATCAAAAGAATTAATCCAAAATATAATCAGCATATTTTTTTCAGTAAAATCAAATACTCAGATGAGCTCTTTTCAGCTAATAATTCAATAAATATTTCTAAACTTTCAAACCAAAAGGTTGATGTCATAACAGGAATTGTAAATTCTGAAAATTTGATTAAACACCTTGAAGAAAAGGGTTTATTAATCAATCATTTTAAATACCCTGACCATTATAATTATAAGCTAAAAGACTTATCAAAAATTAAAGAAGATTTCATAATAACAACAGAAAAAGATTATACGAAGCTAAGGAAATTTAATATAGAAAATTTATATTATTTACCCATAAGTATGGTGGTTTCATCTGAAAAAAATTTAATGGAAAAAATTGAGAAAAAAATCGGCTAATTTACTGAATGTGTTTCCTAGCACGATATGAAGATCTAACTAAGGCACTGCTTTCAAAGTGTCTAAACCCTAATTTTTCACCTATTTCTTTATATTCTAAAAACTCATCAGGAGTAACAAATCTTTGCACTTGCAGATGTTTTTTACTAGGCTGTAAATATTGACCAATAGTAACTATATCTACCTTTGCATTTTTCAGGTCATAAATAGTTTCTATTACTTCTTCTTTAGTTTCACCTAAACCTAACATGATACCAGATTTTGTTCTCCTTTGTCCCGTTTCTTTCATATATTTCAGGACTTCCATGCTTCTATCATATTTTGCCTGTACTCTAACCTCTTTTGTGAGCCTTCTTGTTGTTTCGATATTATGAGAAATGACCTCAGGTTTTACATTTACCAATCTATCTATGTGCTCGTGAATTCCCTGAAAATCAGGGATTAAAGTCTCAAGGGTAATGTCAGGGCTATATTCTCTGATTTTATTGATAGTTTCAACCCAAAATTTACTTCCCATATCATCTTTGAGGTCATCGCGATCCACGCTTGTTATAACAGCATGTTTAATTTGCATGATCTTAATACTATTAGCAACCTTTTCAGCTTCTTTCCAGTCAACTGGGTGAGGTTTACCTGTTTTTACTCCACAAAATTTACATGATCTAGTACAGATATTTCCAAGTATCATGAATGTTGCAGTTCCTTCACCCCAACATTCCCCCATATTTGGACAGCTACCTGAAGTACAAATTGTGTGTAAATTATTTTCGTCAACTAACTTTCTGAGTTTCGCGTATTTTGGTCCAATCGGCAATTTAACTCTTAACCAATCGGGCTTCTTCTTATGTTCAATTATTCTTTTAGGTAAGTCAACTTTAAACCACTCAGATTTTTCCTTCAAAACATACTCAGTTTCAGGAATTTCCATTGTGTAGAAAGCAGTTTCTAAATTATCTATTTTTTGAGACAAAACTTTAAATTTATATCAGATTGTAAATATAAAAACTAAAATACAAATCCTATAAACCTTTTATCAAAAAGAATACCGAAAATCCTAACAAATAAATAATTCCTAGAATACTCAAAATATGCATTTTTTTTGACGGTCTATTTTTCTTTGGCGTGTGTTTGGAAGAAATCAATAAGTAGTTCATTATCGCATAAAATGGTGCTGTCAGAAAGGATAAAATAGTTGCAATTTTTATGAGCATACCCATCTGAGATGAAAAGACAAAAAATATTATAATTGTTCCTATTGCTAATATTGTCAACCACATCAAGTAACCGTAATTATTTTTTTTATTTAAAATAAGCTCAGTAGTTTCTGACATAGCCCTTGGAGATGCATCTAAAGTTGTAATTGTAGTACTTAACATTGTTGAGAATGCTGCAATACCAATTATATAGTATGACCAATTTCCAAGACTTTTTGTGTACATTTCAATCAATTGACTAGAAAATGCCCCAGCAGATTCGCTAAATGTCTCATTAGTTCCATACATTACAAAATATCCAAGAAAAATAAAACAAATACCAAGAATGGCTGTTCCTACATAACCAACATTAAAATCAAACATTGAGTTTTTTAATGAATAGTTTTTAATTGTTTTCTTTTTTTCCAATGCCCATATTGAATGCCAAACCGACACATCTAATGGTGCCGGCATCCAACCCATAAATGCAATCAAAAATATAATTCCAGTTGTATCAATTGGAAATGTTTGATTAAAATTTATATTTATTTCAAATTCATACCCTGCAATCAGAGTTGCAGTTAATGTACTCAGAGCAAGAATTATAATTATGAATTTAATTATTCTATCTAGAGTTTTGTATTTTCCAATTACTAAAAGTAATGAGCAAAAAATAGTGATTAGGACTGTCCAGACCTCAATTGAAAATAATCCACCGCTAATTGATTTTGCTATTCCTGCCGTCACAATAGTTACTGCAGTCTGAATTGAAAACATTGTGGCAATTGTAAGAACAAAATAGATTATAAGGATATTACGACTTAGTTTTTTATATCCGTGAAGTACACTCTCTCCTGTTGATAGTGCATATTTAGGTCCGTACTGAAAAAATGGATATTTAAATATGTTTGCTATAATTAAAGCCCAAATCAAGCCTAAGCCAAAGTCAGCACCTGCCTTTGTCGATTGGACTAAGTGAGATACCCCGATAGCAGCACCGGCAAATAACAAGCCTGGCCCAAGTTTTTTTAGGATTTCGTTAGCTTTTTTCATGACAGTCCTTAAATTGCTCAGGACTTTTACCACAGAAACCACAGTTCTCCCCATCCTGATTTAAATATGGGTTTTGACTAGCACAAGTTCCTGAGAACTCTCCATCTTCTTTTAACCAAATTTTGATGCTTATTCCCAAAACACATAATCCTAGTACTATGATTGTAACTATTGTAGGTGCCATATCAATTCAAAGTTATTAAATAATGTTAACTTCAGTTTCAAGTTCTATCTTAAAAATTTTTTTTATTATTTCTTTTATTGAAAGTGAAAGTTTGTAAATATCTCCTCCTTTAGCTCCACCATAATTTACAAGAACAAGTGGTTGCGATTTATGAATCCCAAATTTACCAAACTCTTTTCCCTTTAAACCTGCTGTTTCGATTAACCAAGCTGCTGGAATTTTATAATATTTTTTATTAATCTTGTATGACGGAACATTTTTATGATGTTTCTCAATCCAGTTTAGCTTGTCTTTACTTACTATTGGATTTTTAAAAAAACTTCCCGCATTGCCAATTTGCTCTGGATCAGGAAGTTTTCTTCTCCTTATGTTACAAACAACTCTTGAAATGTCTTTTATTGTAGGATTATTAATATTCAATTTTTTCAATTCATCATTAATACCACCATAAGATGTGTTGATATCATGATTGTTATTTTTAAGCTTTAGTCTAACCGAAATTATAATTAGATTTTTATTCTTTTTAAAAATAGAATTTCGATATTCAAATTTACAATCAGGCAAACTGAAATCTTTTAAAGAAAAATCATCAAAATTAAAAACTTCACATGATAAAAAAACATCTTTAAGCTCAACTCCATAAGCTCCTATGTTTTGAACAGGTGCAGAACCAACATTTCCTGGAATAAGTGATAGATTTTCTACACCACCTAAATTATTATTCAAGCAAAACTGAATAAAATCGCTCCAATTTTCACCAGCATTAGCTTTTACCACAGAGAAGTCTGAATTCTCTTTTTCGATATTTATTCCTTTGAAGTTTAAGTGGATCACAGTTCCATCATAATCTTTTGTAAATAAGATATTACTTCCACCTCCCAGAAAAAGTATTTTTTCATTTTTTAATAACCCGTTAAGCCCTATCAACTCTTCCTTAGAGTTTATTTCAATAAATTCTTTGGCATTTACATCAATATTAAATGAGTTATAGTTTTTTAATGAAAAATTTTTTTTTGTAATCATTGTTTTAAATATTCCATTAAACCATTTTTGAGAATATTAATACAAGATTCTAAATCATTTTGATTGAGTACATATGCAATTCGGACCTGATTCTGTCCGATATTAGGGGTAGAGTAGAAACCTGCTGCTGGTGCAACCATTATCGTTTCTTTGTTTAAAGAATATTCTTCCAACAGCCATTTAGCAAAATGTTCAGAGTTATCTACCGGAAGTTCAACAACACAATAAAAGGCTCCCTTTGGTTCAGACACTTTTACCCCAGGTATTTTATTTAACCCTTCCACTAATGTTTTTCTTCTATTGTTATATTCATTAATTACCTTATCAAAGTAATCATCGCCTGTGTCCATGGCAGCTGTACTGGCTATTTGAGCTAGAGTGGGCGGAGATAGTCTAGCCTGAGCAAATTTCATTGCCGTAGAAATAAATTCACTATTTTTTGAAATAATACATCCAATCCTTGCGCCACACATACTATACCTTTTTGAAACCGAATCAATAACAATTGCATGTTGTTTAATATCGTCAAATTGCATAATAGATGTATGAGATACATTATCATAAGTAAATTCACGATATACCTCATCTGCAATCAGAAATAGATCATGTTTTTTTACAATTTCAACCAATGTTTTGATTTCATCATATGAATAAACATAGCCTGTTGGATTATTTGGATTACAAATTAAAATTGCTTTTGTGTTTGAAGAAATAAGTTTTTCAAACTCTTGAATTTTTGGTAATTCAAAATTATTATCAATACTAGAAGATATAGGTATAATATTTACTCCGTTTGCAACAGAAAATCCGTTATAATTTGCATAAAAGGGTTCTGGGATTATGATTTCATCACTAGGATCCATAACACTTCCAATTGTAAATAACAAAGCCTCGCTTGCTCCACTGGTAACGATTAACTGCGATTCATTAATATTTATATTAATTTTAGAGTAATAATCACAAATTTTATTTCGAAGTTCAAAATCTCCTTCAGATTTTGAATAAGCTAAAACCTTAATATTGGAATTTTTAACAGCTTCTATTGCAGAGTGGGGGGTTTCAATATCTGGCTGACCAATATTTAAATGAAAAACCTTTACACCATTCTTCTTTGCTTTTTCAGCATAAGGAACCAGCTTTCTTATAGGGGACTCTGGCATTAATCTCCCTTTATTTGAAATTGTAAGCATCGTCAAAGTGTATTTTAGTAGTCTTCTACTATACTTTTCTTTTTGTTTTCTAATCCAGTTTTATTGTTGTCAGCAATAACTTGCCCAGTTATTTTTAAAATAACATTTGGATTTGAAGCATTTGAAGTAACACTAATTGACTTTCTAATAAAACCAACTCTTTTAGTATCATATTTTACCTGAATTTTATCTGATTCACCAGGTAATATTGGTTTTTCAGGTTTTTTGGGAATTGTACATCCGCATGTAGACTTTACATTGGAAATAATTAATGGAGCATCTCCAGTATTTGTGAATACAAAATCTCTAACTCCGTTAGCCCCTTTATCAACGGTACCATAATCAATAACGGTTTTTTCAAAAGTAATAACCGCTTTTTTGTTCTGTGAAAAACCTAAAAAGCTGATCGTAAAAATTATTACAAGTGCACAAAATTTTTTCATAATTTTTTTAATAAATTTTAGTCATATAAATATAATTATAATTAGTCAGATTAAGAAATATCAGTATTTTCGTATAGAGAAATTTATTTATGGCTAATCTTGCTAAATATGATCATCAAAAAATTGAGAATAAATGGTATTCTTACTGGATGGAAAATAATTATTTTTCTTCAAAACCCGACAGTCGTGAGCCATATACAATAGTAATTCCTCCTCCGAATATTACGGGTGTTTTACATATGGGTCATATGCTTAATAACACCATACAAGATATTTTAGTTAGACGAGCAAGGCTGATGGGTAAAAACTCCTGCTGGGTTCCTGGTACTGATCATGCTTCTATTGCTACTGAGGCAAAAGTGGTTGAGAAATTAAAATTAAAGGGTGTTGAAAAAAGTGATATTTCAAGAGAAGATTTTTTAAATCATGCATGGGAATGGAAAAATGAATTTGGAAATATAATTTTAGATCAACTAAAAAAAATTGGTTGTTCCTGTGACTGGGAAAGAACAAAATTTACCCTTGATGAAAACATGAATAAGTCGGTGATCAAAGTATTTATCGATTTATATAAAAAAGGTTTGATTTACAGAGGTTATAGAATGGTTAATTGGGATCCTCAGGCAAAGACAACACTTTCAGATGAAGAGGTAAACTTTATTGAAAAAAATGATAAACTTTACTATGTTAAATATAAAATAGTTGATTCAAACAAATATGTTACTATTGCAACTACTAGACCTGAAACAATTTTAGGTGATTCAGCCATTTGTGTAAATCCAAATGACGAAAGATTTAAAGATTTAATCGGAAAGAAAGCTATAGTACCTATCGTTGAGAGGCATGTGCCAATTATTTCTGATGAATATGTGGATATTGACTATGGAACTGGCTGTTTGAAAGTAACCCCGGCGCATGATCATAATGATAAGGTTTTAGGGGAAAAACATAATTTAGAGTTTATCGATATTCTAAATGAAGATGCTTCTTTAAATGATATTTGTCTTCATTATTCAGGAATGGATAGATTTTTAGCAAGAAAAAAGATTATTCAAGAGCTGGATTCGTTTAAACTTTTTGTAAAAGATGAGAATATTACTCATAATGTAGGTGTTAGTGAGAGAACTGGTGCAGTGATTGAACCAAAATTTAGTCACCAGTGGTTTTTGAAAATGGAGGGATTAGTTAAGCCCGCAATTCAATCGGTTTTAAATTCTGATGAGATTAAATTTTACCCTAAAAAATTTGATAATACTTTTCGAAATTGGATGGAAAATATAAGGGATTGGAATATTTCCCGGCAATTATATTGGGGACATCAAATTCCGGTATACTATTATGGAAAAGGAGAAAAAGATTTTGTTGTTGCTGCCAATGTTGACTCAGCTTTAGATCTAGTCAGAGAAAAAACAGGTGATAATAAAATTACAGAGGATGATTTAAATCAAGATACAGATGTTTTAGACACTTGGTTTTCTTCATGGTTATGGCCAATTAGCGTTTTTGATGGGATTAATAATCCTGAAAATGATGAAATAAATTATTATTATCCAACTAATGATTTAGTTACAGGTCCTGATATTATCTTTTTTTGGGTTTCAAGAATGATAATGGCCGGTTATGAATTTAGAGATGATAAACCCTTTAAGAATGTCTATTTCACAGGAATTGTTAGGGATAAGAAAAGAAGGAAAATGAGTAAATCATTGGGCAATTCACCAGATGCATTAAAATTAATAGATGATTATGGTGCTGATGGTGTACGAGTTGGACTAATGCTCAGCTCAGCTGCAGGAAATGATTTACTTTTTGATGTCAATCTTTGTGATCAGGGAAAATCATTTTCAAATAAAATATGGAATTCATTTAGATTGATAAATGGTTGGGAAATTTGCGAATATGATCAACCCGAGTATTGTTCAAATGCTATAAATTGGTATAATCACAAATTCAATCATGTTCTAAATCATATTAATGATCATTTCAGTAAATTTAGAATTAGTGATGCTTTGATGAGTACTTACAAGTTAATATGGGATGACTTTTGTTCTGTTTTACTAGAAATTATTAAACCTGAGTATGGTAAACCTATTGATTCAAAGACTCATAAAGAAATTATTAAGATTTTTGAAAACAACCTAAAAATATTACATCCTTTTATGCCATTTATATCTGAAGAAATATGGCATTTAATTGCTAAAAGAGCTTCTGATGAAGCTTTAGTTATTTCAAAATGGCCAAAATCTATCAATAATATAAATAATGAAATAATAAATGATTTTGAAACTATTCAAAATATAATTTCAGCAATCAGAAATATTAGAAAAAAACATAAAATTTCGTTTAAAGAAAGTCTAAATCTTAGTGTTGTTAATAATGATAATTTTGCAAAAAATTATGATTCTATAATTTCAAAGCTTTGTAATATATCAAACATTAAATATAGTGACTCAGAAATCCAAAATGCTTTAATCTTCAGGGTAAAATCTAATATTTACTCTATTCCATTTGAAGAAGACATTAATGTTAGTGAAGAAATTATTAAAATTAAAGCAGATTTAGAATATCAGAAAGGATTTTTAAAATCTGTAAATGCAAAATTGGAGAATAAAAGATTTACCAAAAATGCGCCTGAAATGGTTATACAAAATGAAATTAAGAAAAAAGATGATGCAATATCAAAAATTTCTGTTTTAACTGCTAGACTTCAAAAGCTTAAAAATTAATCTTTTGAAGCTATTATATTTATTCCTCCTTTAACTTTCTGATTTAATTTTACATTTACTTTTGTGCCAATAGGTAAAAACAAGTCGACTCTAGATCCAAATTTTATAAAACCTGCGTCTTTTCCTTGTTCAGCCGTTTCTCCAACTTTAGCATAATTAACAATCCTTTTGGCAAGTGCTCCTGCTATCTGTCTGTATAACACCAATCCAAAATTATTATTCTCAAGTACAATTGTGGTTCTTTCGTTTTTTGTGCTTGATTTTGGATGCCATGCTACCAAATAAGCTCCTTGGTGATATTTAGAGAATATAATATTACCACTCATTGGATACCTAGTAACATGTACATTAATTGGAGACATAAAAATACTAACTTGTAGCCTTTTGTCTTTAAAAAATTCAGGCTCGTAAACTTCTTCAATAATTACTACTTTTCCGTCAACTGGTGATAAAATGTAATTTTTGTTAGTGTTAATATTTACTTTTGGATTTCTAAAGAACTGTAAGATTAAAATCAACATAACAATCAAAAAAACTTTGATTGATAATGCATATTTTACTTCGAAATAGTCAACAGAAATTATTAATAGGGATACGATTATAAATGCGCTTAAAATAATATTGAATCCTTCTTTATGAAACATGTTAGATTAATTTTAAAAATAGATATATGTATGGGCTTGCAAATATAATACTATCTAGCCTATCTAAAATACCACCATGACCAGGCATAATTTTACCACTGTCCTTTACATTTGATTCTCTTTTAAATTTAGATTCAATTAAATCGCCTAGTGTACCAAAAACACTTACAATAATGGCCATTGTTAGCCATTGTGAAGTACTTATACTATTATCAATATACCTAGAGACGATAGATGCAGAAATACAGCAAAAAAATAAACCACCCAAAAACCCTTCAACAGTTTTGTGAGGTGAAATACTGTAAAATAGTTTTTGTTTACCGAATTTTTTACCAACTATATATGCAAAGCTATCATTCACCCAAATTAGAATAAAACAACCCAATATTATTGAGGAGTCATAAAATCCATTAAAGTTAGCTATCAAATAAATGAATATGAAAGAAGAGGATATATAAAATATAAAACGAAAATATTTTTTAACCAGAACACTTGTTAAATTTTTAGTTGAAAATAAATCTCTCAACAAGAATAGTGAAACAAATATGCTAAAAATTAACAAGGTGTCTTTTAAGTCGTTAAACCAGGAATTTGTCTGATTATTGATATTTAAAAAATACTCAGTTACAGAAAAATATATATAAATTATAGAAAAAGCTATATAATAGCCAACACCCTTTTGATTTGTAAGTTTATTAAATTCATTTGTTGAAATAATTCCAAAAATAAATGTCAAGATAGCAAAAGAAATATGTGTATAAAGTGATGATATAAATATTCCACCAAAAACTAACCCACTAATTATTCTTTTATTTGATTCTTTCAAAACTATTCAAATCCTTTTTCTAAAAGGATCAAATATAGGTTTTTTGATGAAGATCCATAATTTAAAAAATCTTTATTCTCTCTTAACATAATAAAATTTTTAATTGTAGTTATATTAGTTGGTATACTTTTACTTTTAGATTTTATCTCTGAAAGACCTTCACTGATTGTATTTTTCAGCTTCATTGTATCTGATAATATAATTAGGTTGTTAGGAAATTCTTTTAGTTTTTTCTCATGAATTTGATTTGAAGAAATTAAAATTGACCCGTCATTTGCTATTAGGTTTTCACAATCTGTTACAAAGCACTTGGTTTCATCTAAACTTGAGCTAAAATTATTATTTAAATTAAATTGTATTTTAAGTTTAGAGTTAATCATTAATACATCTTGATTCGTCCATTCATTTTCAGCCAAAATTAAATCAAAATTTTCCTTAACTTCATTTAGACTCTCACAATAAAGAAATTTACCTCCATTTTCAATAAATTTCAATATAAACCTTTCTTCAATGACTGCTTTTTTTTTGGGAAGAAATTTGCTTTCGGGACTTTTAGAATCTTCTTTTGAAGAGGATTTGTTAAAAAACTTACTAAAAAAATTCAATTTTTATAAAATTTATCTTGTAAAGGAATTTATTATATAAAGTTAATTAAACGCAATTAATTTTCACTAACTAAAACTGTAAATAATATTTATTTAGATTTAGTTACTTTTGGTTTTTCTTTATCGAAAGGTCTTTTACCAAAAATTTCCTCAAGATTGTCCTTAAAAATAACCTCTTTTGTGAGTAAAACTTCAGCTAATTCAATCAGTTTTTTCTTGTTCTTTTTTAGAATAGAAATTGCTCTCTGATACTGCTTTTCGATTATTGTCGAAATCTCTTTATCTATTGTCTCTGCAGTCTGTTCGCTGTATGGCTTTGTAAATCCGTATTCATTTCCGTTTGATGAGTCATAGTAGGTTAAATTACCAACTTTATCATTTAAACCATAAACCGTAACCATGGCTCTTGCTTGTTTTGTAACTTTTTCTAAATCACTTAATGCTCCTGTAGAAACTTTATTAAAGATGACTTTCTCAGCTGCTCTACCGCCTAATGCAGCACACATCTCATCTAACATTTGTTCAGGTCTTACAATTAGTCTTTCTTCAGGAAGATACCATGCAGCTCCTAATGACCTACCCCTTGGAACAATTGTGACCTTAACCAATGGGGCAGCATGTTCTAGCATCCAACTTACTGTAGCATGACCTGCTTCATGATAAGCAACTGCTTTTTTTTCATCCTCTGTAATAATTTTATTTTTTTTCTCAAGTCCTCCTACAATTCTATCTACGGCGTCTAAAAAGTCTTGTTTTCCAACCGATTTTTTATTTTTTCTTGCTGCAATCAAGGCAGCCTCATTACAAACATTTGCAATATCAGCTCCAGAAAACCCTGGCGTTTGTTTTGACAAGAAATCAACATCAACTGATGAAGATTTTTTTAAAGGTCTTAAATGAACTTCAAAAATTTTCTTTCTCTCTCTTACATCAGGTAAATCAACATAGATTTGTCTATCAAATCTTCCTGCCCTCATTAAAGCTTTATCTAAAACATCTGCACGATTTGTTGCAGCTATAACTATTACATTGGTATTTGTGCCAAAACCATCCATTTCGGTTAATAGCTGATTTAATGTATTTTCTCTTTCATCATTTGATCCGGTAAAGTTACTCTTCCCTCTAGCTCGACCAATTGCATCAATTTCATCAATAAATATTATTGAAGGAGATTTTTCTTTGGCCTGTTTAAATAAATCTCTAACCCTTGAAGCACCTACCCCAACAAACATTTCAACAAAATCCGAACCTGAAAGTGAGTAAAAAGGAACCTTAGCCTCACCAGCAACTGCCTTCGCAAGAAGAGTTTTTCCAGTACCGGGAGAACCAATTAACAAAGCACCTTTTGGAATTTTTCCTCCAAGTGCTGTATATTTTTTCGGGTTTTTAAGGAAATCAACAATTTCTTGCACCTCTTCTTTTGCACCTTCTAGACCAGCTACATCCTTGAAAGTTACTTTTACCTGAGAGTTTGCGTCAAACAACCTAGCTTTAGATTTACCAATATTAAATATTTGACCTCCAGCACCACCCCCTCCAGCAGACATTCTTCTCATTATAAAAATCCATATTGCTATTATTACAATAAAAGGCAGCATTGAAATAATTATATCTCCCCAAATATTTTGCTCGGTCACGTAGTTTACCTCAATATTTTGATTGTTTTCATCATTAACTTTTGAAAGCTTGTTTTCAAAGTTTTGCAGATCACCAAATTCAAATCTGTAGTTTGGATTTTTGGATGCGATTGTTAGTAAGGAATTTTTTGAAGAATTTCTGTGATCATCCTTTAATCTTGCATCACGTGTTAAATACACATAAACTTCACGCTTGTTAATTATCTCAATTCTTTCAACATCACCTTTTGAGGCAAATTCAAAAAATTTAGATGGTGTTGTTGTAGCTGAATTCTGCGATCCAATACCAGAAAATATGTTAAGTAATAAAAAAATAAGTACAATTGAACCAAAAATCCAATATTGATTAAACTGAGGTTGTTTTTGTTGTTTTTTTTGATTTTTCATTAATCTAAT
>CEVX01087005.1_pt1 | contig 15745 bp, 13 predicted proteins | sample 356561 | NCBI WGS metagenome assembly CEVX01 (sample SAMEA2623886, study PRJEB7988) | marine metagenome | biome: marine biome (ENVO:00000447); feature: surface water layer (ENVO:00002042); material: "saline water (ENVO:00002010), including plankton (ENVO:xxxxxxxx)" | depth 5 m | reverse complement strand
TGTAGCATCTCCTTTAAGTCCTTGTACAAGCTGGCGATCGCCGACTACATGTGAATTCAGCCATCCTTCAAATGTGATTTTGTCACCGGCTTTAGTTAAAGCAGGTAAGCCTCCGGCTGTGCTATCGTTTGTTTTGGGAATAAAAAATAGAATGTAAGGTATTGCCAATCCACCTACGCTTGGTATAATACCGCCGACTAATAAAATCAAGTTCATAATATTTCGGCGTTCCATGTCTGGCACAAAATCCTTGGACACAAATTTTTGTGTGGCGAAGCGTTGCGGAAATTTGAGTGATGTTACATTCATCAATAGTGATAATACCACGGATATCTTTCTCATTAATATGTTTTATAATCATTTGTTTACATTCTATGACCATTTGGACAAGGCCCAACAATACAATGTAGCTGATAAAAATCCTATTGTTGTCGGTGCTGCTATTGGCTTTCTAAAAATTCTTAGCGTGATATATAGTCCGGTAGCATACACAAATTCTTGCCAAATTTCATTCATATTATGTTATAATATAGGTTCAAAGTTATATATTAAGAATAAAAATTTTCATAAATATGTTGATCATAGATTTTTAAGTGAGAATAATCATTTTTGTTGATTCTGAAAAGTTTTTTGGATTGATTCAAATGTTTCCAAATTTCGACTAATGGAAAGTCATTATTTAATACTAATTGGTTATAATCATTATCAAGATGTTCGAGACGTATTATATGGTCAATATCTGGTTTATTGTTTTTCAAAAATTCTAAAATATTGGTTTGTGTTAATACTGTTTCGGGGTCTTTGTATGAATAAAAAATGTAAAGAAATGTGAAATAACCAATATTCAGATTTTTGCCTTGAATATATTTCAAAATAAGTTTTTGTCTAAAGTTATTCTTCCAAGGTTTTTCCCATTTTTGAAGATTATTACATTTTACATAATCGTTAACAAAGTCATCAAAAGAATTATTTTCCATAGTTCCATAATTTTTGACTGAATCTTTGCTTCTAACCTTATAATTATACATTGAAATATAATAGCTTAATGGTTCTCTAATCGTAACAAATGTTTTTGAATTTTCAGGTATTTTTGCTTCTTTTAATATAATATGTCCTTGACTTTTAGCTAATTTTTTATCCATTGTATGTAAAACAGTTCTAGTTCCAGTTTTGGGAAACTGTGAATAATATGGTTTCATATTTTTATACTATATAAACAAATTTTTTTTAATAGTGTGGCGCATAACTAAGATCGTCTTCAGCTGTCCAAATTGTTTCTAAATATTTTTTATTATTTTCATCCATTTTAACTTTGTATAATACACAACCAAGCTGATTGTTTGTACTTAAATATACTGTATCATTAATATTGGCAAGTCTTAAACTTTCTTCAAAATCCCAATCCCAAACAACAAACTGTTTTGGTTTTCTTAAATATTCTTTTATCTTATTTTCTAAGTCTGGATTATAAAAAACAATTGATGCGTAGTTCATTTTTCAATATTATATTGAATAAGTATTATTAGTATATCATTTTTATTTGTTAAATCCAAAAGTGTTTGGTTTTAGTTTAGGGCGCTTACTACGACGAAGTTGCATCTTTTGCTTCAAAATTCTTTTTCGCTGAGTAGCATTTTCTTTCATAGAAGTTGAATTGTGAAGAAGGGATTTTAGTCGCTTGTTTTCTGTGTATAGTTTTTTATTTAATTCCCCCAGTCTTTCAATTTCTTTTACACACATTACTAAAGCATTAACTTCATGAGAAATACCTTCATCTTTCTTCTTTTTCATAGAACGAGTCTCCATATTCAATAACTAATATTATGAAGTAATACTTATACTTTTGCGTCTGAATATGTTAAAAAACAATATGTGAAGAATTATACCTAAACAGAGGTATAAGAAACATTAGTAAAACATGACTCTAGTGATGTAATGGTAACATTTTTGATTTCCACTTGGTTTATCAATAAGAAATTTTCAAAATCTCCGGGTTCGATTCCTGGCTGGAGTATTTTAAGCATTTGCAATATAATTTAAACTGTTTTTTTCAAAATCTATTTTGAAAGATTCCATAAAATTTATAAATTGTGTAAGTTCATCAAGTTCTAAAGAATTATATAAAGATATGCGACATCCTTTATCTGGATTAGATGGATGATGAGCTGTACCTATAAATCCATTAAGCTTTGCTTTATTTGTAAACAAAGATGATATATTTTGTGAATCTTTAACAGAAAAGGTAATGTTAGTTCTACTTCTATGTTGTTTTGGTATATTGTTAAAATAAAATCCATTGCTATTGTCAATATATTCATAAAATAGATTGCTTTTGACAATACTTAAATTATCATAATATTGAAGTCCTCCTCTTTCTATCATTCTTTTTACATTAAGTCCTGTCATATAAATAGACATAATTGACGGTGTTGGGCCAGTAAGATTTAAAGATGGCCTCCAATCCATAACAATTGGTATATTTTCATTAGTTCCACAATTTTGATTAGAAAGTAGTTCTTTATTCGCAATAATTAATGTAGAACCGCTTATTCCAAGATTTTTAGATAAAGAAGAGAATATAACTCCATATTTTTTGATATCTACAAATTTACTACCAAGTATAGAACACATATCGCACACCAAAAAATGATTAATGGGATTAAAATTAAGTCCATTTCTAAATTCAAACCCAATAGTAGTTTCATTTTCACAATAATATGTGAAATCATATTCGCAACTATCTACTAAATCTGATTCTTTGTTAACTACTACAACTTTACAAAATTTAGAGATTTCAAGTGATGCTTTTTGACTCCAAAATCCAGTTACAAGAACTTGTATTTTAGAACGTTGACTACATAAATTACAACATATTGCTGAAAATTGATGTGTACCACCACCATTCATAAAAAAACAGTCGTGAGATTCAGGTATTTGTAAAAATTCAATACTATTTGCAATAGTTTCTTTATACAAATCTTTCCATGCTTCAGTATGATGTGATAACTCACATATACTAATTCCAGTTTGGTTATAATTAATAATATCTTTACTTGCAGTTTCTAATATTTTTTTGTTTAACTGACATGGACCAGCACTGAAATTGATGATATTCATAAATTTGAGTAATATTTTTTGTTTAAGTCTTTTTTATTAAATTAATAAAATTTAGAACATATTCATACGAGTAGAACGAATAGAACATGTTCTTCCAATTTGATTTTTAAGCATATTAATGCCATTTTTTATAATATGTATATCGTTTTCAATATTATCAATATTTAGGTAATTAATAGAAAAAGTATGTGGTGAGCCTGGTATATATAGACTTATGGAATAATGAGTTACTACGAAGTCGTCATCTCCTTGAGAAAATGTTTCATTAATCATATTTCTGTAATCGTCAAAATTGCGAACAACAAGTATTGGCATGTAAATATCTTCTCCAGTAATTGGCACAAATCCGTCAAATTGTCCTCCATCCATGGATACTTTTCCTTGAGCAATAAATTTTAAGAAAAGTTTGGCAACAGCTGTCCTTCCTTCTAATATTCTTTCTTTAAAGTTGACTTCTATGTGTTGATTATTTGTAATTTTAATACCATCTCCTTGTGGACCTTGGACCCCGGTTCTCCATTTAAGTCGAATATACATATCTGGATTATTAGCTTGAAATTTATTAAAAAAACTTTTTAACCATTTTTCCAAAAAATTATATTTTTCCTCTATAGTTGCACACATAAATTTGGGATGATTTGTATGAGTAGAAATATTATCAATTTTATCTTGTTGTTGTTGTATAAAATTTGGACTTTGATAAACATGTCTATCAATTTTTTCAAGTTGGTCTTTTGTATAAGGAGTTAAGGTTTTGATATTTAAGGGTTCCATATGACTCCTTGTTGTCTTAGCACTCTTTTTGCGTGTTCCCCCATTTTTTAATATATTACGATTTTTTCGTGTAATGCGAAATACCATATTATATAGTAAATATAATTTAAGCATTTCTCAATACCTAATGAATATTTACTATGTCAAAGATAATGCAAGAGTATAAACAATTTGATTCCTACGAATCAGATTTAGATACTTTATGTTCTTTTTTAGAAAGCCTATGTTCTTCAACGTTCGAGAATGTTGAAGAACACAAATTATTGGAGTTTATTCCTATAATATTCAAAGTATATGCATCAAAACAAAAGAGAAATTATTACAAATATGCAGATAGCGTAATAACAAAAATCATAAATTTTGTAAATCCATGGGCAACACCAAATATAGCAAATATTTTGTGTGGCTTTATAGAGAATTATGAAAGAGCTCAAAAAGAATATGCTTATTTAGCCTTGAAAACTCTTGTTATAAAAAATCCAGTACAAATCAAAATAAGTATGCCAAAATTGATTCCAATAATTTCATATGATATTAATGATAGTGGAATAAATGTTAGAAAATATGCTTCAGAAGTTTTGGAATTATTTTTAGGTTGTAGTGGAAATGATGATTTAAAACAATTTATTCCAGTTGTTTTAAGAGGATTAAAACAACCAGACCAAATATATTCTTGTGTTGAAGAATTAGCCAGTTGTGTATTTGTACAAAATGTAGAATCTCCGGCATTAGCAATAACTGTTCCAATTCTTTTAAGAGGATTAAGGGATAAAAATACAGCTACAAAACGATTGTCTTGTGTTATTGTCGATAATATGTGTCAATTAATTGAACATCCTAAAGAAATTTTACCTTTTTATGGAGTATTGAAGAAAAATTTAGAATTATTGACTGAAACAATTAGTGATCCAGAAGCGCGAAAAGTTAGTGCAAGAGCATTAAATACATTGAAAGGTTCTTGTTCTGGTTCTGAAAATATTAGTTTTATGAAAACAAGTGAAGATTTTTCGAAACTTATACCTGCAAATCCAGAAAACATTCAATATTTGTGTATTTTGATTACAAATTTATGTAATAGTGGGTATCTTGAAGAATCTGTTTGGAAGGATATATTTAATAATTATGGTCCAGAAGCAAATTCATCACTTGAGTCTACTCTAAAATACGCAAAAGATTTATTTGTTGTTAAGGGTGATGATTTTGAAGATACAGAAGAGGGGAAAGATTTATATCGTGGGGAATTTTCCCTTGCATATGGTGCTTTGACTCTTCTTAATAATACAAAACTTCATCTAAAACAAAATAGATTCTATGGATTGTTAGGTCCTAATAATTGTGGTAAAACAACACTTATGCGAGCAATTGCAAATGAACAAGTGGAAGGTTTTCCAAAAAAGGACCAATTAAGAACAATTTTTGTTGAACATGAAATTCAAGAAATGGAGGTTGGCGAAGACGATAAAGGTTTTCCGATTTTGAATATTGATTTATGTGGTACTGATTGGGTAGTCCATTGTTGTAACGTAATGTATAATATGAATCCTCCTGTTACACGAGAACAAGTTGAAAAAGTTATGCTAGATATTGGTTTTGGTAATGCAAAGAAAGATATTGGAAAAGACAGAGCTGCGGATATGGAAATGGGGGTAACCACTTATTCTGGTGGATGGAAAATGAAAATGCAACTTTGTGCGGCAACACTTATGAATGCTGATATTCTTATGCTTGACGAACCAACTGGCCATTTAGATGTAACCAATATTGCGTGGATAAAGAATTGGTTAAGTGAATTCAAAAATAATGGGGGTTCTATTATAACAACATCTCACGATACATCTTTTCTCAATGAAATGTGCACTCATTTGATTGATTTTCAAAATCGTAAATTGAGAATGTTTACTGGTGAAAAAGGTTCAGTTTTGAAAGATTTTGTTGAAAAGTATCCGGAAAAGAAGGGGTATTTCGAATTAAAGAGCGATGTTGTTAAGTTCAAGTTTCCGGAGCCAGGACCTCTTGAAAATGTAAAAAGTATGTCAAAAATTCTATTGAAAATGGATAAGGTAACATTTCAATACCCGACGCGAGATACGCCAACGGTATATGATATTGCTATTGAATGTTCAAGAATTTCACGTGTAGGTGTTATTGGTGCCAATGGTGCGGGAAAATCTACTGCGATTAAGTTACTAATTGGTGAATTAAAATCAACTCAAGGAATTATTACAAAACAACCCGGCCTTCGTATTGCATATATTGCGCAGCATGCCTTTCATCATCTTGAAAAACATATTCATAAGACTCCATCTCAATATATTATGTGGCGTTTTGCTGGAAATGAAGACCAAGAAGGTATTGAAATGATAAATAAGGAACCATCCGATGAAGTAGAGGAAAAGATATTAAAATGTTTTGTAGATAAAGAGGGAGAATTACGTCCATGTGAAACTCCAGAAGAAGAAAAAAAGGCGCTTGAACCAGAAGCAATTATAAGTAGAAAAGAAAACAAAAAACAAAAAACACGAGAATATGAAGTTAAATGGAAAAACAAGCCTATTGAAAATACAATGTGGGTTAGACGAGAGTTACTTTTACGAATGGGTGCGAAAAAATTAGTACAGCGTCATGATGAAAAGGAAGCTGTTGCGGCGGGTCTTGCATCCAAAACATTAACTGCAAAAGATGTTGAAGAACATCTTGAAAATTTCGGAGTTGATAAAGAACAAGCATCACATACTCTAATCAAATCTCTTTCAGGTGGTGTTAAGGTTAAAGTTGTTCTTGCAGCATCTATGTGGCAAAACCCGCATATAATAATTATGGACGAGCCTACAAATTATCTTGACAGAGATGGTTTAGGTGCTTTAACAAAAGCTATTGATGATTTTAAAGGTGGGGTAATAATTATTTCACATAACAAAGAATTTACCAATGCGGTCACACAAGAAAAGTGGATTATGGAAAAAGGGCGTTTACGGAGAGAGGGAGAATCCATTTCAAAATTTGAAGACAATACAACAAAAAAAGATTCTGAAGAAGATGATATTGTATATGATGCATATGGTAATGAAATAAAGGTTGAAAGGACAAAAACTTTGACCGATAAAGAACGTAAGAAGATGATTAAACAATTAAAGAAAAAGATTAAAGAAGGAAGAAAAAAGAAAAACTTAACTGAATATGAAATTAATGAACTTGAAGAAAAAATGGAAGAATTAGAGGCAGAAGCTTCTTAAATTAACATTGTAAGACATTATACTAGTACCTTCATAACCTAATAGTCTTGCCTCTTTTATAACAAAATTACTTGTATGAGGTAAAATTATTGTGTTTCCATCATGTAATACTTTTAAACCCCTTTGTAAAAAAATACTAAACAAGATTTGTAATGGATTTCCAGTATCAATTTTTTTTATAATATTTGTCATTTTGTTAGTTGAATAAACATAATTATTGCTACAAAATGTTACAATATCTTCTTCATTTAAATAATCATCTTTATCTATTAAAGTTAATGCTACATACACTCTTGTGTTTTTAGTTAAAACTTTCTTATCAAAATAATGTGAATCAGAAGAGTCTTCATCATCTGTACTCGATTCTGAAAATGAAATCCCAGACACGTAATCGTTATATATAGTTGTATTATCTATATTTTTTAGTTCGTTTATTTTTTTTATAAAGATTAGCTCTTCTAAATCAGATTCATTTAACATTTTTGTAATTAATAATAATTCTATAAGTAATGTCTTATTGTAAATACAATTTTCGAGGTACAAATGTGAATAATGCAACACAATCTTGTAAGAAAACCAATAAACAATCTGAAAATTCTGAAAATTGTGAATTAAGTTCTAAATCCGGAAGATGTAATTTAACTGCTAAAATAAAAAAAGAATTTAATAGCCTGAAATATCATGCGAGAAGGCCGGGTGGAACTAATTCATTAAAAGGCTTTTCGGGCGCTACTGCAATGCAACAGCACTACAGCCAGCCCATAGCAACCACTGCCGCAAAACCAGCAGCAAAACCCGTAGTACCTGTTAAAAAGGTTTTAAAACAAAAAAAGGCATTCAAAAGTTCAAGTAGTAGTTCTAATAATAAATCAAATCTTGTTAATGCAGTACCTATAAATTTTAGAGATATGAAACAAATGTCAGCAGATGATAAACTTGTTTTAGATGATTGGAACAATTTTTTAAAATCTGTTCAAAATTTTAATAGTCGTTCAGGAGTTAATAAATTACAAATTTTACGTGGAGAGACTAAGAATGAAAATGTTTTGGATTATTCAGCAAAAGAATACGCGTCCCCTCCATCAAAAAGAGAAAAGAAACCACGAAAATATCCAAATGCAAAAAGTATTTTAACATTAGATAAATATCTAAACGATGTAGATGACTTCAAAAAAAAGCAGTTTATTAGATTAAAAACATGTCATTCAACTTGTTCTAATAAGGGTTATTTTTGTAAAGAAGAAATTGATTTTATGTTAAAAACTGATAACTTAAAATGTCCGTTTTGTAACAGCGATTTTAAATTAAGTTCACGTAAAACTGAACCTCCTTTTGGAACAATGGAAATTTATGAGTATAACAAAGATTGGTATAGTATACAATTTCATTTACTTCCAAGCAAGGATGATAAGAAGGCAAAAAGTGAATATCGTAACGCATATTATCCAAAATGTGATGAAGGAATTTTATGCTTATGGTTATTGAAAAAAGCTTGGGAAAAAGGTAAATTATTTAAAATGGGAATTTCTGCAATGTATCAAACATATGGTATTGTATTTGCGGGTGTTCATATGAGAACAAGTACAACCGGTGGAATAGAAAATCATGGATATAGCAAAAATCCTATGGACGATATAACAAAAGTATTAATGAATTTGATTTCTGAATGTAATGCTATAGATATATTTAGTCCAGATCAGATAATAAGTTTTAATCAAACTAAACAAATTGCAAAATTAGCTCCAGCAGCTTTAGAAAAAATGGAAAAGGCTAAGAAGTTAGTTGGAAGAACTATTTTAAAACAACAAACCTCTTTGTCATTATTGAGACAAAAACATAAGAAACATTTGATTGATTTACCAATTAACAGTCATAGATTAGTATATGCATATCCGCAAGCCCTTTTAATGCGTGTTATTTTTAGACCTAAAGAAACATTTAGTCGGTTAGCAAGACAATTATTAAAACATAGAGAAACTGTATTACCTCTTGAACCAAACCAAGATAGACGCACTTTTAGAATTCAATTACAAAAGGATATAACAGCTCTTGATCCACAGTTATATGGAAAAAAGCTATATCCAGAATATATAGTTAATTTAACAAAAGTTATTAATACATTTCCTAAACCAAACAAACCTTTTTATGTTTATAGAGGGGTGCAATTGCCAACCCATTCAAACGGTGAATTAGTCGTTCAACCAATGCCATTTTCAGCATCTTTAAATCAATGGCTTGCAATTAGTTTTGCAGAATTAACATTGAATGCTAATTGCTGTTTATATAGACTTAAAGTAACTCCACAAATGAACTGTGTTATTCTTGGAGATACTCCATTTCAATCTACAGATATAATAAAAGATGTTAATCTTGATAAATTTGATTATAAATTATGGAATACTGATAAAAAAGCAACAGATTTAAGCAAATATAATCAATTTGAAGTATTATTTCCTCCTGGAGTATTAAAAGTCACAAATGTTAAAAAAAATATGTATAAACCAAATAGTAATTTACAAGATAAATATAAAAACGCTAATAATGTAGATACACTTAAAAATTATAAATTTCCAAAAGATGGTATAACATTAGTAGATGTAGAATATTATCCTTTAAATGTTAGCGCAATAACACCAGAAGACTTATTACTTAAATGGTTATAACTATAGTTCTAAATTTAGTTGTAAAAATATAGCTTATAATAATAGAATGATTAATCGTTTTTATCTAAAAGGTGCCGGTAAAAAAAGTAGGCGCAAAAGCAAGAAAAAATCTGATATTACTCCAGAGGAGACAGTCCTAGAGATGACGCATACCCTCCCAGACGGTAGAGTCATCGAACTAGGCGAGGAGCGCTTACAAGAGCATACTTATAAAGAAGGTAAAAATTTCATAGATGATAAAGAAATGAAACGTCGTTTGGAAGCAATATTGCCGACCATATCAAGAAAATTAGAAATATTAAAAAAACGACTTAAATACTTGAAAATTTATCAAAAAAAATTAAAAGAATATAAAAAAGGATTAAAATTTTTAACTCCAAAGTCAGCTGTGAAAGAAACGCTCGCAGAAGTCATGGACAAATCAATTACAGCGCAGATCAATAATGGGATAGATGCGGGATCTACTAAATCGGCTATGGCAATTCAACTGCAAAATAACCCACATCAAGCGGAGTTGTTCCAAGAAATTGTACAAATTGCCAGGGATTCTGAGAATGCTGATGAAGATGAGTTAAATACAATGTTGGCTAATGCAAAAGATCAATATCTAGAAGGTTTAGAAAAAGGCAAAGCAGTACTCAAAGAACTGGCCAGAATAAATGATATTCTAAAAGCAAAAGAATCTGAAAGCATAGAAGATAGTATTGATAAGTTAACATTCACTGAACACGAACGTGATTTTTGGAATAAAAGTCATATGAAGGAGTTCAGAGAACAACGGGCAAGGGCAAAGACATATGCCAATTCGTGGGAAAATACAAAATTTGATAGCAGGATACATCGTGATGAATTTCCATCCCCATCCAGTAGTAGTGAAGATGAAGATGAAGAAGATGAATCTAAAGGTTGGGAAGAATCTAAGAATGATTCAACTGGTGGGGGTCCCTATGCTTTATCTTATTATCTAAAAGGTGCGGGTAAAAAAAATAGGCGTAAAACCCATAAGCCAACCACTATGTCTAAAGAATTTGAACATTCTTTATTAGTTAGAATTGTGAATTTTTCGACCAGTAAAGAAATTATTTCTTTTACCCTTCAATTCAACAACGATGATGAATTTTCAGACAATCAACTCAAAAATATCTTAAAAAAGGGTAAGTTTAGTGAAGCAGAAACTCAAGAACTTTTAAATGCTCTTAACTATCTTAAAGAAGCTGTTAATTTAAATGCTCTTAACTATCTTAAAGAAGCTGTTAAAGATATTGATTCAAAAACTCAAATAGAATATATACAAATCCTCTATAGTCCAATTAATATAGCAAGAATTACAAAAATCAAACAAAACATATCTTATATTGAGCCATTTGTGCCTAAAAACAACATAAAAGTATTTGAGGATAGAGTTATGTTAGAATACATTAAGATATTTAAGGCCATCAGCGTCGCGCATCTGGACGACGTGATCCGCGATACATTAAAAATAATCCCGGACTGGAGTAAAAGACCAAAAAATATATCAGAATTTGGACAGTTTTTAAAATCAAGAAATCAGTTTAAAGAGTTCGTGGCGTCTATATCAGAAAATGCTCTAAATACACTGAATATTGAAAAGCTAATGCAACCATTCAAAGATACACTCAACTTTCCCACATCTTTACCAAAAAATATTGAAGAATCTGTTTTAGATTTACATGAAAGATTAAAAAACATTAGTGATTTCGACGAAATAAATGCTATTGAATTAGAATGGAAGTCAAAATTTAGAGAGCATTTAAAGCTAAAACAAGAAACTGATTCAAACTTAAATACTCTTATTGAGCATAAAGATGAATTAAGAGGCCAATTAGTTACTGTAACAACACACAATGGCGAAGATCTCTATTCACTAAGAATGAGAGAATATAATAAGAATAATCCGGAAATGGAATCAAAAGCGAAAATAGATATAGATGAAATTAATTCTCAAACAGAAAAAATTAATTCTCAAACAGACAAAATTGATTCTCAAACAGAAAAAATTATTTCTCAAACGAAGAAGGAGAGGCTAAAACAGAAAGAATTGCTAGCAAAACAAGCAATATTAATAAAAGAAGCTGTAACACTTTTGGGAAATAAATTACCACCTTCATTAAGAAATGAGAACGCTGGTAAGAATTATAGAAACATTTTAAACGCCACTCTTAGAAAACCTGATGGACAAGATTTTGAATTAGACATAACAACTCAAATTGATTCAGAAAACAAACAACTTAAAAGTTATGCAGTAACATGGGCAAAAGATGAAGAAACACTACAACAATTAGTAAATCTACTTGAAGATTTTAATTATGTTACTAATAATAAACCCATATATAATGATTTCGGAGAACAAACTTTAGAAACATTGTATAGGGTATATGATGTAATAGACAGTCCTGAAAAATATAGTAAACGACAAATCAATAATATTTATGAAGATGTTACAAATATTAGAAATGCTTTGTGGCCAAATGATATTGAATTATGGCAAACCTATGATAATATTAAGAAAATTTATAATTCTTTTCGAAATTATTTAGTAAGAAACGGTTGGAGTCTTAAGCCAAGCTTATTCGGTGACACGATTTTAGCAACTACACCACCAAATTTCCAGCTTTATGGGTCAACTGAAGGAGAACCTTTCAGTAACACAGAATATAAACTATTGATGGAATTAGTATATAGGTTTAGTATATTATTACCAGAAAATGAAATTTTGATTAATGAAAGAAGGCTCGAGATGCAAAAACATATACAGATGCAAAATACTACTTTGTCAGAAAATGAATTAGACAAAATGGTAAAAGAGACAAATTATATGACAAGCATTCTCAAAGGAATACTTGAATTACCAAGTGATAAAAATAAGTGGGCACCATCAAAAATACAAAAGTGGAGAATATTAGATATACATAAAAGGTTGTCTATAGATTTAGAAAAATTATTAGAAGAAGAAAAAAAGAGAGTAGTTGAAAAGATTAAACTACAATTTGGAGAAGGACAAGAATGGGTAAAAGCAGTAGAAATATCTGCTGAAGATATGGATAATTTTCTAAAAATAGACCAGTTCAAAGAAAAGGAGGATGAGAAAATTAAATCAATTATTTCGCCAATTATTGATGAACTTTTAAAAGAAACAACTACAAATAGTGATTATCTAAACGAAATTATAGATGAAGCAACAACTGAAGAAATACAACAAGGGGATTATTATGATAGTGAAGATGAATACGAAGTAGAACCATTATGGAAGTTGAGGAATTTTATATGGGATAGTGATGAATCTAGTGATGGTGAAGATATTGAAAGGTTTTTTAGTGTAAAAAATGAAGGTTATGAAGAATTTAAGAATGAAGATACAAGTCAAAAGGTGGAAGCATTAGAGTTTTAGTAAAGATGAAATACTAAAAGCAATGAAACCCGAATTGACTTTAAAAAAAATTCTTCTTAATTAACCAGAAGTCCATAAAGGAGTATATTTATGATTAATAACATCTTCCTCTGGATTTATAAGTTTTAATTGATAAAAATGTATATTCCTCAATTCTATGTTTGCATTTATTAAATCATGTACAGGACGTATTAATTTTTCAAAATCAGAAATATTTGAAATAAGTTGATTGCAAGTAAAATAACTCCCACTATTATCTAAAATATAAGTTTTTTCAGTATTTCCGGCTTTTAATGTAATTTGATTTCCATAAAAAGCTGGTTCATTCAAATTCTCTGTAGTTAAAATATTTACGGGACTAATATCTCCATCCCAATGGTAAAACCCTTTTTCTTGAATAGTTATGCTACTTGAATCACCAGAACCACTTGAATCAACAGAAAAACCTCCAGAACCACTTGAATCAATTTGTAACATCCATCCAAGTTTATCAAAAAAGTTTGATAAAGACATTTATTATAAATAGATAAAATTATAAGACATTTTTGATATGTTTTGATATACTGATTATTTGTTCTTCAAACCATTTATGATTTGAATCTATAATATTAATTATTCTATCTTTATCATTATATAATTCCTTAGTCAATAAAATTACTTTATCCCAATTATCAGCTACTATTAAATGGGGCATTTTGTTATTAAAATTGAATGTAACATTAATTTCTTCTATTGGAGCACAAAGAACAGGTATTGCTCCTGCAATAATACATTCATATAAACGAGAGCAATCGAGACCAATATTACCTCTACCAATTGGTACAAATAATGTATCTTTATAAATTTCAAACATTTTATTCGGTTTTATTTTTTGGTTTTCTGGCTGTCCCCAGTTTGTTCTTCCAGTATGAACAAAATTATTTTTAAAATTTTCAGAAAATTTATTTAACATATTGTTTCTATCACTTTTAAGTTGTCCTACAAACGAAAAATCATATTTTTTACTAACCAAACTGATTTGATGTTTACTATCAATATAAGATTTATCGGATAAATAGCTAGATACATAAGCTAATGGTATCTGAAAATTAGTTATTTTATAATCTATATTTCCGAAATTATATTGATGAAATAAAAGTTTAATATTATATTTAGCATATAAATCATAATATTTGATATCTTTCCCCCATTCGTCACTTAAATGAAAAATGGTTATTGGTTCTAAAATTTTAATCATATTTTCGAGAAATTTCAAACTAATAGATTTATTAGTAATGATTATATTATGTTCATTGTTATTATGGATTTTAGTCTTATCGTCGAACAATATTAGATTTATTTCCATATATGGATACAAATCTTTGTTAAAAATATCGTTTTTAAAAAAATCAAATTCCCACATAGACGTTTTAGTGTAAAAAACATTCATATTGTATATACGAAGACCAAAGCTTATTAACTATTAAAAGGGTGATTATTCTTGAATAGTTAAATTTAATGCCCATAATAACATAGTTAGTTTGCTACGAGCCTCGTCTGGTGTTGAACGTTTTAATATTCCATTGTACAAATTTATGAGTAGATGAATAAAGTATAATCTACGTTCTTCATTTGATGATAAACTATTTATTTCTAATCTTGCTTTTGTAGTAAGTGGTTTTAGATAAACAATTTGATTGGATGGTGGTTCTATCCAAGTAGCATAAATAATTTCAACCATATTGCGCCATTCAGTTTCAATATTAATACCAGATGAAGAAGGATGTTGTCCAAGAATAGCTTTAGTTAAAAATTCAACATGAATACTATTATTCGGGTCAATTCTGTCTACTAAAAAATTTTCAAGTATTGCAGATGAAGAATTGCCTTTTGGTACATATGGTGCGTTAGGATCTCGAAACTCCTTCTTTTTAATACCTTCTTTTGCTCTTTTTTTCATAAAATCTTTTACAGAGTCAATAGTTAGTAAATTTTTTTGAATACCCCATACAGACATATCTATTGGGGCAATATTAGTAAAATCATTATTTGAAACCTTTAAAAACACAGCATATTCGTGATTAACATGATTTGCGAACATAGTCCATATTGTTTCGGTTTCAAAACAGAGTGATTTCCCATCTTTATAAGGTAGTTGTAAAATATTATTTGGAGAAATGCTATCATCTTTGAAATGTGAAAATGTAATTGGATCTTCTTCATTAGAACAATTTAAATCAGACAATAACTTAGTTTGCTTTTTAGGAAGTTTTTTTGTTTTCTTTAATTTTTTAACAATACATCTTCTTGTTTTTTTATTGATTTCGCATTTATCCGAGTTTAAATTAGGATCATTTGTTTTTTTACAAGTAATACGAGCACCAACTTTATACTCACAATAATTAGACATATATTATACAAACATTTTAGAATAGTTTTTCAGTTTCTGGTTGAGATGGTACATTTGATGTTACTTCTTTTTCCATTTCAGCTTTTTCCATTTCAGCCCTACGCGTGATAATATCATCTGGGAGCGCTTCATATTGTTTAAAAATTTTTTGTTGTTTTTG
>CEVX01065847.1_pt1 | contig 15775 bp, 4 predicted proteins | sample 356561 | NCBI WGS metagenome assembly CEVX01 (sample SAMEA2623886, study PRJEB7988) | marine metagenome | biome: marine biome (ENVO:00000447); feature: surface water layer (ENVO:00002042); material: "saline water (ENVO:00002010), including plankton (ENVO:xxxxxxxx)" | depth 5 m | reverse complement strand
ACCAGTTACAACTGAAGTTGCTGCTACCCAAGGTATCTCAGGCTCTTCAACTTGGAAGTATGTACCAGCAATCTGATTTACATCTGCAACGTCAGTTTTAAAGAGATCTGTATTATTAAATGTACCATATATCTTACCAACCTTATACTTGTTACCTACTCCAGGATTCAATAGATCATCAGCATTAGGCACATCAACGATAGTACCAAATCCACCAACAACCTGTCCTGAAGCAGTATTAGTATACTGTTGAAGAATAGAATTCTTTGTTAACTTAACATCTTGATTAAAAGTAAATTCAAGGACATTATCAATCTTCTGATATAAAGCATCTCTTAAATAGAATTTACTTATGACATCAGCAGTAATCTTAAGTTTCTTACCTAATGGTGATGGTATTGTAGAAGTCTTAGTTGCATACTCAGTCTTAGCAGTACTGAATGTATACGTACCAGGATTCATAGTAGAAACAACCTGAGACATATCCAATATCTGTAGACCACCAGCACCAACATCCCAGTTACTTAAAGCAGAACCAGATACGTCAACCCAAGTAGTAGGAATCTCAATATCAGAGAATGTGATATTAGTATATTTTGTTAAACCAGTAAGAGTATATGCATCTCTCTTATCATGAAGTCTATCAAACTTAATAAGAGCAGAATCTGAAATAGATGTAGTGATAGGAATCTCTTCAGTTGGTATTGTATAGGTGCCGTTATATGGAGCAACATCATCGATGACTAAATCATCAATCCAACCAATTAAAGAGTTACCAGTATTAGGTCCACTATACTTACCAGCAAGAGTAAGATCTGCCAAACTGATATCGGATGTAGTCTGGAAGTTAACTACGAGGTTACCATTTAGGAATACCTCATACTGATACAATCCAAGAGATTCTTCTCTCTTCTGGAAGGTAACATGTACCCAAGCAGCACTAGCAAATGCAGTCCAGTTAACAGCAGTAGCAGAAGTTGCCACTTCAACTGAGTTTACATATAAAACTACTTTCTCGTAATTACCACTAGTAGCATCACCATCTAATTCAACTTGAATAGAATCACCAGCAACAGGTGTTACATCAAATAATAATGGTTTAGTATTAATTGAATGATGACCAGTAGCAATAGACATCCATGCTCTTGCACTCCACTCCTTAGTAGTTAAATTATAACCAGGAAGTTTAACAGGGCATATACCACTTAACTTAAGTGATCCAGTACCAAATTTCTGAATTGCAGTATCTACAGTGCTATTACTTGGAGTATGGAATGTTGGTGTTACTAATTCTTGCTTTGTAGTATCTTCATCGATATCAGTATCGTTATTGAAACGATATGATGCCATCTGGTCAGGTTGTCTACGATCTATAGCAATGATGGTGTCACCAGTACTATCAACAGTATGATCTTTTGCTTGGAAACCTATACTGTTAATATCATCAACTTTAGTTTCTTTAATAACATTTCCATCATACTTGAGGTAATGAATTACAGCATATCTCTGATTCTCAGATTCTGTAATATCAGTTACAATACTATAGTTACCAAATACATCTACATTAATACCTGCATGATTGATACCCTCAATGTTACCACTAATAGTAACTGTCTTACTCCATTCCCACTGACTGTTTGCAGTTGATATTGGGAATTTATTAACTTGGACTTTCTCAAATTTCTGAGTAGCACCATTAAATACATCCCAAATTAAGATTACATCATCATACTCATCAATAGCAAATTGTGGATTTCTTACATATCCATTTTGAGTTGGCACTTGTCTGATATACTCAATCTCAATGTTTGCACCATCATAGAAGAATACACCGAAGATACAGTCATCATTTTGGTCGTTAACACCAACAAAGAAGAATCTATCATCAGATATCCATTGGATCTGATTCAGCATCTCTGAATCATCAGCAGATGCAATCTTACGTTTCTCTACAAGGTCACCATCAAGATCACACTGAATAACCCACATATCATTAGGATCAGGTGAGTTACTATCGGTATAACCTGCAATGTATATTCTTTTCTCTTGATCTAATGCAATACTTGTTACCCAGTCCCTTCTAGAAAGACCTGAGATACCTGCAATTGCCTTCTGCCACTGTAGAATACCATCAGGAGAATTAGCATTATTAAATCCAGACTTATATACACCTAACCAAATATCAGGGTTATATGCAGAATTATTTGGATCATATGTCTGACCAACAACATAAATTACATCATTCTCTTCAGACTCATCAATATACATCTTGATGAATTCTGCTTTCTTAGTACCAGAGTTTTGTGGTAATAAGTTTCTTTCCCAAACCTTCTGGCCTAGATCGTCAAACTTAGCAAGAAATGCTGCTTGATCACCATCTGCCTCAAGGACACTACCACAAATATAAGTGTATCTTTCAGCAGTAGTTAATGTATGATGTATACTAACACTACCTGTTGCTTCTTTAAACTCTGTTATCCAATAACGAGTTTTCTTATATTGCTGTGGATGAGATACCCTAATCTGAGGAGGATTGTCAGCATCGTATCCATTACCAGAGTTAATGATATTAACATTGTTAATCTGACCAGTACCTTCTAGGACTAGAGCTAACTCAGCATCTTTACCAGATGCAGTAATTAATTCAAATGTAGGTGGAATATCACTATTATATCCAGTACCACCTTGGACTACGTTAATTCTTTCAACACCTGCAACAACCTTAACTCTGTAGGTCTTATTGGTGTTATCAATGACAGGACGTGAATTTACAATAATCTCATCCTGTTGACGCAACTCATGCTCAACCTCAGTGACGATCTTACCATATGGACGGTCACCAATGATTTCTTTATTGTAACCAGTAATCTTCTGACCTTTAACAGACTCGATAATAGCAGAAGCACCAAATCCACCAGTATTTTCATTATCGAAGAATACAGTGTCATTTACCTGATAGGAAACACCTGGGTTTTCAACAACGAATCCATCAATTTTTGCATTCTCAAACTGGGTAGTTGTCTCAACTTCAATATCAACTCTGGACTCTTCTGAGACTTTTGGGAAGTAATCATAGATCTGTAGAGTTGCCTCTTCTGACAGCTTTAATATTTCTTGTTGCTCGTTAGCATCAATCAAACCGTCATTATTACTGTCTTGTATTTCAAAGATTAAAGGATATCCTTCTATCTCTGTAGTAAGGACATCTGCTTCTTGGTTTGGTTGACGATCAACATCAATATCAACATCAGTGTATGGATCTCTATAACGGACAACACCATCAGGAATATTCTCTTGTGTTGCTGCTTGAGAGAAGTTCCAGTTATCTGGAAGTGAGTTAAACTGTGGTCCCATGATATATGGGAATTCAGCAATACCTGCATCACTAGCATCGATGGTTATAAAGTAAGCATAGACCCCATCTGGGAAATCAGGTGTCTTACAGAAACGACCATTATAATTGTCTAGATCACCAGACTGGAAGTCATAATAGTAGTCATCGATGAATGTACCAGCAGGATAAGTTGCAATAGGAGGACCATCTACCCTAGAAGGGTTAGGATTGGTAGCAGCATCAAATACAACATTAGTCTTCAATTTGAAGGATGTACGCATCCTTCTAACACCACTATTCTGATCAGTTGGATCAATATATCCATAAGGACCATATATTGGGTTACCATCAAATGCCCAACCAATAACAGGAGAGTGCTCAAAGTTAGCAGCAACTTCTTGGAAGAGTTGAGTAACAGGGTTTAGGAATACGTTATCACCAACAACATATCTTAATTCTTTAGGATCTGATAGGTGTGCATATTCTCCACCAAACTGGTTGTTATATCCAGTAAATACATATCCTCTTGCAAAGTCAAATTTATCTACTAATTCATATTGAAGGTTTTTATTCCACTGATACACAGTAGGAGTAAATGCTGCTAATTGACCCACTGCTTCGAGTCTAACAGTTGTTGTACCCTGTATATACCCAATACCCTTGTTGGTAATAGTTATCCCTAATACACGACCTCTATCTTCTCCAATACTACCGATAGTTGCTTTAGCAATAGCACCAAATCCATCACCATTGATAATTACGTTAGGTGCAGTTGTATAGGATTCACCAGAGTTAATAATAGCGATAGAAACAATTCTACCGTTAATAACGATTGGTTGTGCTAGAGCACCTTCACCAGAGTTAACCTTGATAGCAGGAAGCGAAGTATAACCATTACCGAAGTTTGTGACATTTACACTAGCAATAGCACCACGGACGTTAGCAGTAGCAGTAGCACCACTACCTCCACCACCTGTGATAGAAACTAGGGGTTGCGTAGTATAATTTTGTCCTGGTTGCTCAACTAGAATTCTTGTTACCCTACCACCAGTAATAACTGCTTGTGCAGTAGCACCGCTACCATTACCACCAACAATCGATACTAGAGGTGATTCTGTGTAACCAGTACCTTCAGTAACCATATCGAAGGAGGTTAGACTACCATTAACGATAACTTCAGCAGTAGCACCTGTACCACCTCCCCCAGTGATCTCTACGTTGGGTTTAGCACCAGCATCATATCCTTCACCAATATTAGTAACTGCAATGCTAGTAAGAGGACCATACTGGATAAATTCTCTTGATTTGTAAGACCAGATAGAAACACCGTTAACCCAAGCACCAATTGGTGTTCCTGGGTCTATAATCTTTCTTTCTGATATAGTCTGGACATTTCTAGGGAATCTGAGTAATTTTCTCTGGTTTCCTGGAATTAGAGCAGATCCTGTAAATGGACCTATTTTGTAGTTAGGAAGTCCAGATGCAGCGACATAAACGTAATTATCGTTGAAAAACGAGTTTTGGATGTTTGTAGTGAATTCACTAACAACATTATTGATAGAAGTGGTATCAGACTTACCTCTGTTAAGGTCAACAGATAATAGGATGTTTCCTTGAGGTATTAGCTCAGTAGGAGTATTAATCTGATATGAGAAGGTAAATTGGTCAATTCTCGATGTTACAGTAAATGTACCGTTGTACACAACTGGGTTTGCACCATATATCGTAACTTGGTCAGAAACTAGTAATCCGTGAGGGTTACCGCAAACTACAGTCGCAGTTTGGTTATTAACACCACCAGGAGTAATAGTACCAACCTGAATCAATTTCTTAACGTTATATAACCAAGATTGGAGTCTTAGCTCCTCAGCAGTCGATCCAAGGTTAGCAACCTTCAATTTATCACCCTGAAGGTAGTAACTACCAGTATCGTTTAGTACTGTGGTACCTGCTTCAGCAATACCTAAAATCCTTAACTTACATTCCTGTGCAGTGCCTCTGTTGACATAAACGAAGATATCGGACTGAATTATAGTACCAGGATCCCAATCTTCGACGATTGCATTCTTAGACCGTGTACACTCTATGAACTGGTTAAGGGACTTCTCCTTATACTGGACTTGCTCTACATCATTGATTCTAATGGTACCATTCCTTTCGGGCCATCCAATAGTGGAGTCAACCGTAATTATCTGCCCAGTAGTGCTTAAAGGCTCAACCAGACGAGTTTTATAAGGTATAATGAAGTTACCAGCTAAAGTTTCTTCAGATATTGCTAATTCGTAGATAGTGTCAGTACCTTCGATGATAGTAATGACATTTTCAATCAAAGCAGATGCATCAGTAACACTAGGGTCTACATCATCAGCATATTGGTTAATTTGAGAATCTATTAAGTTTGATGGGTCACCTTCTATTAGATCAGCACGTAAGATGGTGTCTACAACCCAAGTTGCATGAGATGGACTAATGATCTCATCTTTTGGATAGTAAAGATCAACATCTTCACCAAATAAAATTTTGAAGAGATATTGAGTTGATAATTTAGTACCTTTAGAGATATAGAAGTCACTAATATTTTTAATGACCTGTACAGGGTTAACTTGACTAAAATCAATATCTAAGGTTGGAAGATACTGTCTTCTAAACTTATCAAAAACTTCTTTAATGAATAAAGAGTCAAGATTGCAAACATAAGCACCAGCAAGGTGATTTGACTGTCTTAGAGCTGCTTCTCCAGCATATACCTCATTATGGAGGTTATCGTACTCAACTGCTCCTGAAACGCCTCTAGAGCATCCTAGGAAGGCACTGGAGGCATATCCTGCTCCATCTTCCAGAATGTCAAATCCAGTAACTTGATCAAAACCAACATCTACAGATGCCCTTGCTGCTTTTGGTTCTGCGATGTATATTTTAGGTGGAAACTCTGTAGAATAACCAGATCCAAAACTAGTAATATTAATATCTGTAATCTCACCATTAAAGATGGTTGCTTCTGCTAAAGCACCAGTGCCACCTATTGGTTCTCCATATCCGTCTTTTCTATCATCTACAATATAAACTGAAGGTGCATCGGTATATCCTTGACCACCAGTCAACATTTCAATATTTGTAACTGATCCAGATGCTACAGTAACGTCTAGTACCTGAGCACCAATTGGGTTGACAATTGCCACCCTAGGAACAGAAGTATATCCACGACCTCTGTTTGTGACAGTAATTTCATAAACTTGTCCATCTTGATTAATTCTACTTATAGCTTGAGCATTAATTCCACCATCAGGTGCTTCATCGATGTAAATTAAAGGTGGATTACTATATCCACTACCCATCTCCTTAACATTGATAGATCCTACGTTAACTCTACCTTCAGAGTCAATAGTAGGATTCTCAATAACTGCACCACCAGGATTCTTAAATGATATAGAAGGAATGAAGTCATATCCACTACCACTATTAGTAATAGTGACAGAATCAACCATTCCAGTCACATCATTGACTGTAAGTGATAATTGTGCTGGTGTACCGTTAGAATTAGTAGGTGAAACAACAACAGGGATTGGTGGGTTGTAAGAAGTGTATCCTTGACCACCATCAATCAAATTGATATCTTTAATACCACCAATTAGTGATTTTGCTGTAGATCCAGTACCAGTGTTACTTGTGATAGTAACTCTAGGTGCAAAATCAAGTCTATACTTAGATCCACCAGTTTTGGGGATCAAACTGTCTATTGTGCCATCATCAGCAACCTTAGCAATTGCTGTGGCTCCTGCACCGTAAGAAGGAGGAGTATATTCAACAGACCTAATATGAATAGCATCAGCAGCTCCGATTTCATTCTTGAAAACAACTTTATCTTCAAAAACTGTAAAATCGACGTATGGAACTTGTAAACGACCATTTTTGTTAATTATTAATCCAATTTCGGAAGTTGGAGTGTATGGTGCTGTGCTTATTCGTAATGGATAGATTTTTGTATTCTGCCACTCTTGATATGGAATAGAATCGCAAGTTTTGATTACTTGATCTGAATATCCGACCAAATAAGTTACAGAAGTGAATTCTGAGTCATCAGATCCGATCTGATCTCTTGGAGCATCCTGAAAACGTAAATTAAACCCTTCAACGTAGTAATCTACGTTTGGCACCATCATTGTGTTGTAAGCAGTCACAATTAGGTGCTCTGCTGAAGGAGGAGCGACTGGAGTACCTAGAAAACTTAATGGGAAGACATTTTCAGTCCCATCAAACAGTGTAAAGGGATTTTCTAGTTGTTGTTTCTTCTTATTGAATTGTGGATAAGAGATGCCAGGAGTAATGATGACATCAGGACCACGAGTAACAGATTCATAGTAAATTACCTCATTATCAATCATTATGGAGCCATTCTGCTCCTGGAATCCATTTATACTTTCAATCTCGATCTTACGATCGTACACACCGATATCTTTAAGCAGTTTCGTTTCACTAGCGAGCTGCTCAGAGGTATAACTATCAAGATCAAGATATCTCAGTAAATTATTGAGTATATCATAGGGTCTACCTGTTTTTTCCTGAGACTTATAGTATTCAAACAGGAAATTGACTAGTTGTCTGTCTTCCTGACGAATAAACTCAGGTAACTGATTTTCGACCCTATCAGAGACGTTAATATTCTTTGTAATCGGCATCTATCTTAGAAACAGGATTCGCTGACTGGATATGTGAAAGTATCCGTTGGATAATCGATAATATTTATCCCAGTTGTGTCACCGAAATTATAACCGTTAAAGTTATTCGGATCGAAGGTAGGAATTGACACATCGTTGATTGTGTAGTCAATTGGATTGACTGTTGGGTTAAAGATTGTAGGATCTACTCCAGGTGGTACCGTAATTGATCCACCAGCAGGTAAAACTTGGATAGGCAACCTGGTAGTGTCATCTGGGGTGCCTTGTATTGCTACAGGACCAACACAGACCTGACCACTTGCATAATTAACACTTCCTACTGAAGGATTAAGTGTTAATTCGGTTTCATCCCTTGTTGTCACGAGAATTAGGTTACCCTGACCGTCATCTCTTATATTTACAGGAACCAAGACCTGATTATCAGCAGTTGATGATACTCCAGTAGAAGTTACTCCTGCTGAAGTAGTTCCATCACTTAAAGTAAGGTTTACGAGGTCTTCAGTGTAACCAGTAGCATAAAATGTACCAGATTTCACTGTTGAGAAGGATGGCTTACACTTATTGTCATCTCCAGTGTTATCTCCGTCTTTTGGACTACCAGAATAGTTGGATGGATCATAAAGTGGGTTACCAAAGTCTAAACATTGAGTAAATACACTTCCAAACTCGAATTTATCCAAATTCTGACCTAATGTCATCTGAGTAACATTACCAGATATGGAATTATCAGCATTATCAATCATCGCACCGAATTTAGATCCATCGATACGATTTCCAAACCTATCTGTCTGACCATTTCTGTTAAATTGGTCAATTCCTTGTAAAATCTTAGTACCAAGTTGTGCACCAGTTAAACTAGTGTCATTTCCGTTGTAATAAACGTAAGATTTAGGAATAACATAGAATGTTGTTGGGTCAATGATGACTGGCTCAATAGAAGCAACAGAATACTTCAATAAATCCTTCTTAATTTTCTGTTTAGTTGTTTCATTGAGTTTATTTCCTGTTTTTGGTCGGATTGCAACATAAACCTTACCATAAACAGGTGGAGATAGCTTCTCACCACCAAAAGCTGTTACAGATGCTGCTTGAGGGTAGATTTCAGAGACAATATGCTCAAAATCATTCTCAGTAACCGCCCTATTTTGTGTAGCATACGCTCTAGGTGCTCTAAACTTGACAGAAAGTGCTGTTTCACGGTCTTCACCGTCTTGAGCAGCGTCTTTTGTTGTTAATGCTATAGAATTAGGTGAAATAACCCTATTATCACTGTCAACTACGTTACCAATGAAGTTAAAACCCTTTGCACCGTTAGCTTCAACCCCATCTGTAGAGACATAAGTGATAGTAATGTATTCTCCATCAATTAATTTACGTCCAATAGACCCATCTCCGAAAACTAGACGGTATCTCATGTCATCTGTCTCTTCCAGATAGTAAATTCTGGATGTACCATCAGAATTTGTGACATTTGTAGCAGGACTATAGGTATCAGTCTCTGATGATTGAGCAGTTGGAGAAATATCTACTGTTAAAAGACCAGTATCTACATTTTCATCGGGAATAACGAAGTCTTGCTTCTTAGTATAGTCAACTGTATAGTTGTAAGTTAATAAATTACCCTGATATACTAGGACATTATCAAATATTGCTAATCCAGTACCACTATCTACAGGTACTTGGATGTCCTGAGTCAATGCAAAGGTGTAAGTATCATATTCATTGTCAGCAACAAAGACATCACCCTTCTTTAAGGTAGCAAATTCTGGAAAAGTAGTACCATTTAGACCAACTGTAGCTTGGGCTGTCATTCTTACACATGCTCTAGGTGCTTTAATTGACCTTGGAGTGTAATTTAACTGCTTTGCGATCCTTACAATGTTATCTCTAACCGTTGCAGTCTCTAAAAATGCTTCATTCAACGCCATGTTAGCGTTAAAGGCAGTATAATATGTGTTATATGCTAGTATGTCGATCAGATATGATGCAGAACTACCCTCAAAATCATAATCAGTAAACTCTTTTCGAGTTCTAAGGTATGATTTAATGGATTCTTTGATCTCAAAGAAGTCTAGCGACGTTAATTGTGATGGAATTGCTGCCATTTTATGCTCTTTCTAGTAGAAAATCGACATTTTGGACTTCCTGTTGTCCAACAATCGTATAATCTATTGCTATTTGTACTGAGTTAACCTCAGAATCATCACGAACACTAACACCAGTGCATACAACACGTGGTTCTAGTCGGTTTATAACGTTATAGATCTCACTTTTCATGGCATCAACACTGAATGGATCCCATGGTTCAAATAAAAGCTCTCTTACTTTCGATCCTATGGAGGGTTGAAATGGTCTTTCTCCGAACATAGTTAAGATGAGGTTACGAACAGATTGCTTAATAGCATTCTCATTCTTAACCACACCAAAATCACCAGTAGCAGGGTTAGCATTAAACGAAGTTGCTAAGTCTTTAAACCCTCTACTGACATATTTTTCTGATCTGAACCTATAAGAAGGCATTCTTATCTACCTTTGCAAAGATATTTATCGTTATATCTTTTATTTATAGGGTTTCTTGACTATTTTCCTTGACCCCTATACCTTTTCTTAGCAGCGTTACGTGAAGTGGGAGAAATCTTCGTGTTTTTTGAGTTACCTTGCCTTGTTTTCTTCGATGGAGGAGCAACCCAATCTCCATTTGTACCGTATAATGCCATGTTTGGTTAATAAACTACTATGATGATAGCACAGTTGCATGCCCCCAGGCAACCACAGATGAACAAGGGTAACTAAATCCTGAAAAACCAACACCTAGAGGATCTAAGATACGAGCAATTGGTAATTTCAAAGCAAATACTGTCAAAGTTGTTGCCATAAGGATCCTAGTATGTCCTACACCACCCCCATCTTCGATTGTAAGGGTGCTACAAGGTATCGGAGTGGGCGTTGGACAGGTCGCTTTACCACAAGGACACATGTACACAACAATATTAGTACATACCGCTATGTGTGGCATGAATGTATCACCGTGTAACATAATCGGAATCCGATTTACTTGCACAGTTGCCCTATATGGAGTAACAGGGAATATAGGAATTAGGGGTTGAGGGGGCCACCAACACGTATATTCCTTAATGACTATGCTGTAGGGGATTGGAGGGGTGCCACACGCCTGTACAGAGTGCACAGTAGATGGTAAGCATAAACCATGCCCACTACAAGGTAGTCCGTTTAAAGATGATACAGGTAAGAGATATCCAAATGCCATATTATAACCTCTTAGGGAATATAGTGTCGTTTAATGATGTGCCATCAGTCCAGTTTTCAGTCTCATTACATTCATCAAAGAATGGGTTACCATAATTCTTCAACGATCTACCCAGGGCTATAACTCCACCTGTTAACCAGTTTCTTACAGTCATGGTACCATTATAAGCACCCAATTGCAACCTACCTCCAGTCATACGTTGAGGATTAATAGCAATAGAAGCATCCATACATTTATCTAATGCTAAACAACTATTACTAGGTTGTAATTGAGGTACCTGACAATAAGTCTGACCTGCTATACCATTACCATTTGCATCATAACCACAGTATACAGTAAGAGGACCGTCAGATGCATTAACTCCTCGCACGTAAGTATCCCAACATTCATTAGGTGGTATATTGTTAGTGCATGGTGATACGACTAATGCAGTATAATCTACAGAATGCGGTGTACCTGCTGGATCACCTGCCGTAGGGTGACCTAACCATGTTTGCACTGCTGCATTACTGGTAATATTCTGACCAGCCCACATCTGTAACTGTTCCAGCTCTGTATAGTTAGATCTATTGTAGTCGTAAGTGTTTTCATCTAACCCCACAGGAACAAAGACCATGTTACCAGGATCTTGAGGATCTCTGTAACATCTACCATCTATACTACTCCTCTTACATTTCCATGTCTTCTCACCAGCATTAGTTGTTATATCTCTCTTCTGTTGTAGTAAAGGCACTGGCATCTCTTTAAGGAAATCCATGAATGCTGGTCCCTGACTACCGCCAACATATCCATCTATTTCCATTGATACTCTAAATGTAGCTTCCTTTTCCTCAGATGCACAATACTTGTAGGGTAACCATCCAAATGCTTTACGCTCCCCCTCTTCATTAGAATCAAGATACGCACAAGGCATATCAAACCACCGTGTAATATTATACAGTTTAGGTTGTGCAACTGTTATGCACTTATCCTGTCCGAAAGGACCATATAAGTGAGACATATTATTAGCATAGGCATCTACAGCAACTGCTGAAGTCAATGCATACCCATGAGCATTATCTTGATATGACTTAACTCCATCATCCTGATTGATATAAGCAAACTGCTCTTGATCTGGCATACCTGCCTTAATGTCTGCCTTACCATTAATCTCAATACAACTTGCGGGAAGATTAAAGCAAAGCTTTGTTACATCATCATCTATTCCGTCAGACGCTGCACGAATGTAACTATCTGGCACCTCAACGTACACTTGAGTAGCATTGTTTGCAGGTTTGTCAGGATCATAATTCATTGCCTCCTTAACTATATCCCTAGTCTGAGATCCTTCTGCATCTATTATTGTGGATATAGGTTGTATAGTATACTGACTAGTAGTTGCTTCCTCTCTTACAGAATAATTCACCTCAGAGGATTCAAAGGTATGATCCCATGCTTCATCCATCTTCTCTGATGCTTCTTTCATCTGTTTACCACCAGCTTGGAATTGATCATCACTATCACGCACACCCTCATACTTAATCTGCTCTGGATCCACTACATGCACTATAGGGTTGTTTGCTTGACTATATCCAGATCCTCCGTCAATGACACGCACTGCCTTTATACTACCAAGATCATCTAACAGAGATATCTCTACCTCAGCTCTCTTCATCTTGTATATCTCATTATTCTTATCTTCTGTATCAATGGTTTCTGTAGCAATACCCCACTTACGTGATGCAGTCTTAATTTCCGCAGTAGAGAATGAGGTATCTTCCCTCTCAGGGTCAGCAAGTGCCTTTTCATAATCTGGATCCATACCCAGTTTATCTGCCATGAAGTCTGAGGTATCATTAGGTGAGAATTCATCTAACCCCTGTGGATCCATAACCTGTATGGTAGGTTTAACGTATCCTCTACCACCATTGATAATAACTACATCTTTAATACTACCGTCATCGTCAACTATAGCTTCTAGTTTTGCCTGATCCATCTTCCTATACGGTATCAGTGCTTTAGGATCTATCTCAACTTTCCAGTAGGATATCTTCTTAGGGAATTCGTATGTACCACAGAATGCAGACTTATTAGGTATACCGTATCCAGCAAGTATTTGCACTTTACCTATCAAACTACCGCCAGGACCATCATCAGGTGCAGAGTTATATTCACTCTCATACACAAATGGCTCAGGATCTACAGTCCTTGAAATATTCTTAACTCTAGTCTCTATGGTGTAATTACCTGCTGCAAGTGTCATAGGGAATATCTGAGTACCCATACCACTAGCGTAAGTAATCTCCTGATCTATAAGGGCAGTGCCACCAGAGTCAGTAATCTTAAGGTATCCGTAGTTATCAGACTCTATTGCTAGAGAGTAGTCTCCATTACTAGGTATAGTAACTGTCGCAGTATGCGTCTGCCATGTATTAAGATAAGGATCTTCTGCGTCATCTGCGGGTTTAACTGGGTATATACTGTAATCCTTCATCAACTGTGACCAAGGCACTGCGGTATTAGTGGGGGTACCTATCGCAACCCATGACCCTTTCTCCGCAAGTGAGTTAGTTATCTCTACAGCACCTACGGTAGTTAACCGCCATGCTATGCAAGCAGGGTTGACATACCACAGATTATCTCTACTATTATCCCAAGTGAGCTCCATTATACCGCACTTAAGCTCATCACCGAAGTAATATACGGATACTATATCCCAACCATTAATCTTTTCACCTGGTCCAAAGTCACCAGTCCGTGTTAAATAGCGGAAGAATACAATAGGTGTCTCAGTATCTACAGTCCAGAATGATTCATTTACACCAGTACTACTAGCATCATGTATCGATAGTTTAGTCTTAGTAGTATTCCATACATCAGCATTGATCTCATAGAAGTGACTATGATACGTCCATACTGGAGCACAGTGAGGACATCCTTCAGGGTCAGTAGTATTAGGACAACACTTAGCATTACTCAGTATATACTGTGATGAGAATATAGGACCATTCCAAGGGTTAGTAGTATCATACAAATAAAATACAAACTGGGAGTCATACATATCCTCGAATCCAAGGAAACGTGGTATAGCACCCTTTACAGCACCACTTAGACCATATGACCACTCGAATAATGCTTCATTATCTTCTATGTCTACATTATCAGGATATCCCCAACCATTAACATTAGGTGGACCTTCTACACTAACACCACTAGAGTCACGCATTTGACGATACATGAACTCAGACCATCCACCACCTGACTCATCATAGTCTAATTGGTCTCCATGACTATAATCATACCAACCACTCTTATCAATACACTGTCCAGTAGGTCCAATCTTACCAATATCACGGATGAGATCAGTTGGACTATCTAACGCACGTGTCTTGAATGCCCATCCTATGATACCCACGTAGGAATATTGCTTTCCTAATGGCTCTGCTGGTGGAATAGGACTATTATCTGCTAAGTTTACTTCTTGAGAAGGGTCTATAGTATAGAAATGATCGGGATCTGGATGTAAATACTCATAGAGTGGCACTGGATCCTCACCAGTAGAGCAATATGCACGTGCATCTGCCTCTGAAGTGAAGACATATCCTAAAGTATCTACTTCTTTATACTTATTTTTACCACAACCTACCCCAGATAGACCAGTAGGGACATTTGTACCAGCACATAATTGTGTATCATCAGGCCAATGGGAATAAAATGCCTTTAATGGCACAGAATTAGGTACCTGTGCTATCATAATGTGGAAAACAGGTTTACCACTTCTAGGCTCAGGGTTATATCCAGCTGCTGCCTTCTGCCAGCTCTCATTCTCACAACCAAAATCCCTCTTCATTAACTGGGGATCTCTACTATACTTGTGATCGTCTTTAGGTGCTCTATAAAACCTGTATATACCTACTCTTTCGTTTCCACTAGAATTTACATTAGTAGGCTCTTCATCACCAATGTAATGTATTACGTCCTTGCCCATAGGCATACTACCAGGACCACCATCTTCAAAGGTGATATTATAATCCATGCCAGTAAGTTGACCAGGATAGTCACTAGAAGTCCTATACTTCCCACTACTAGGTCGTCTAAATGTCTGGTTAAACCCTCCTCCCTTTACAGGATTAGGATAGCTCCTTCCAGTCTCTTGGATATATGCTGGCACTAGTCACTTAATTTATCTTCTATCTTATTTAGACGCACTTCTATAGCTTCCATCTTATCTGCAACCTGCTCTGCTATTTCTAGATTAAGTCTTTGCTGTAGCTGTGCTTCTATCTTACTCGCTATATCTTCTACATCTACCCATCTCTTCTCTTGATCTTGCATTATCTTAAATATAAGATCTAATAACTCTTTCAGGTTTAGGTATGCGGGTGATCCTGGAGGTTTATACTTAACCATATCAGGACCTGGGGGAGGGATTTTTCCTATTCCTTCTTCTACAGTCTCCATCCTCTGAGCTAGATTAGTGATCGACTCGCTAATTTTTTTGAATGTCCAAGCAAAGAA
>CEVX01038152.1_pt1 | contig 15881 bp, 19 predicted proteins | sample 356561 | NCBI WGS metagenome assembly CEVX01 (sample SAMEA2623886, study PRJEB7988) | marine metagenome | biome: marine biome (ENVO:00000447); feature: surface water layer (ENVO:00002042); material: "saline water (ENVO:00002010), including plankton (ENVO:xxxxxxxx)" | depth 5 m | reverse complement strand
ATGGGTGGTGCAGGATTTGTATTCACTGGTGAGAATGATGCAGACATTATGCATAACTCTGTGTCTATCAATCTAAATGTTCTTGAGGAACAACGTAAACTGAATGAAATTACAGAACAAAATAAAACTAAAATCTTTTACTCTGGGTCGGCATGTATGTATCCGGAGCACAATCAACTAGACCCTGATAATCCTGACTGCCGTGAAGAATCAGCATACCCTGCTAACCCTGACTCAGAATATGGATGGGAGAAACTATTCTCCGAGAGACTCTACTTTGCCTACAATCGTAACCATAGTATTCCTGTTCGGATTGCTCGTTACCACAACATCTTTGGTCCTGAAGGAACCTGGGACGGTGGCAGAGAGAAGGCACCAGCTGCAATCTGCCGCAAGGTTGCTTTCCTTCCGGAGTCAGGTGGATCTATCGAGGTGTGGGGAGATGGTTTACAAACTCGTTCCTTCCTGTTCGTTGATGAATGCATCGAAGCAACTAGAAGACTAATGGAGAGTGACTTTATAGGTCCTGTGAATATTGGTTCTGAAGAGATGGTTAGTATCAATCAGTTGGTAGATATTACTGCTAAAGTTGCAGAAAAAGAAGTTTCTAAAAATCATATTGATGGACCTTTGGGTGTTCGTGGTCGTAACTCTAACAATGATTTGATTCGTGAAAAACTTGGATGGGATTATTCTCAAACCCTTGAAGAGGGTATTCGTATTACATATAACTGGATTAGTGGACAAATTTCATGAATATAAAAGATATTGAAATCATAGAATCCTTAGGTCAAGATTTTTATGATAGTTTTAATAAATTTATTCTTAGTTCTGACCTGAAGGTATTTGGAAAACTTCTTGCTAGATTTCAGTTATTTGAAATGGTCAAGGATGTTCCTGGAGATATTGTTGAGTGTGGTGTCTTCAAAGGAACAGGTCTCTTTACCTTTTTAAAATTGAAAAGATACTATTGTCCTAATAGTTTAAAAAAAGTTATTGGGTTTGATTTCTTTGATACAGAAGCACTTGTAGATAGTTTGTCTAATCAAGATAAAGATGCAATGAACACACTTTTTTCTGGAAGAGATTTCAAACATGAAGAATCATTTAAAGAAGCACTAGAGTATCAAATTCTTAAGTCTGGATTTCAAGAACACGAGTTTGAATTAGTTCAAGGTAACATCAGTAAAACTGTTGCTGAATTTGTTAAGACAAAACCTGGTGCAAAAATATCCTTGCTTTATATGGATTTAGATGTAGAGCAACCAACCTACGATGCTTTGAATTCTTTGTGGGATAGAGTTAGTAGTGGTGGTGTTGTTGTTTTTGATGAGTATGCATATCACAATTGGTCAGAATCTGTTGGTGTTGATAGATTTTTTGAAAACAAAAATGTAAAAATTAATTCAATGAACTTTATCGCTCCATCGGCATATATTATTAAACCATGAAAATTGCTATTTGCTACTTTGGAAAGTTAAGATCAATTGATAAACTTTTTGAAAATCAAATTAAATTTTTGTCTGGTGAACATAACGTTGATATTTTTTTCCATACCTGGAACGGATCTCATATAACAGACGCCGAAGATAATGTTTACTATAAAAATCAAGTTAAATTTGTAAAAGAAAATATTAAACCAAAAAAATTTTTTATTGAAGATTCTAAAAAATTTGAAAAAAATTTTATCAATAGTCCTATGTGCAGTGATGAGTGTTTTAATAAAAATTATAATCCTCAAAAACATTTAAGCAATGCTGTTAAACCTAGTAATTGTTTATCAATGCTTTATTCCATTCAGCAGGTTAATTCTTTAAAAAAACAATATGAACAATCAAATAATATAATTTATGATTGTGTTGTGCAAATGAGAACAGATATTAAATTTAATCAAAAAATTGCACTTGATAAATTAAATTTAAATTTAATTAATAAAACTTGGTATTTGCAACTAAATCATCCTAATATATCTAATAATTATACTGTTGATCATATTGCAATATCTAATAGTAAAAAAATAGATTTATATTCTGATTGTTATTTGTATGCTACTACATACTACATGAACGAAAAAACTTCTTTTATTCCTGAAGAAATTTTTGCTTTTCATACTAAAGATTGTAATTTAAAAGTAAACATGATAGACTCTACACATCATGTAGTTAGAAGTGACAATTTTCTTAAAAAAAATACTCATTTTCCTGAATTATGAATAAACTTGTTATATTTGATCTTGATGGAGTTCTCATTGATAGTAGAGATATGCATTATGAAGCACTTAATCGTGCTCTGAGTAATGTAGATAAAAAATATGTAATTGATAGGGAAGAACATCTTAGTGTTTATGATGGTCTTCCTACATCTAGAAAACTCAATCTTCTCACTGAAAGAAAAGGACTGCCTGTTGATAAGCATCAGCAGGTGTGGGAAGATAAACAAGTTGAAACTCTTAACATCTTTAGTAAACTAGATAATGATTATGAGTTGATGCATTATTTCAAACAACTTAAAGATAAGGGATATCAGGTTACCGTGGCTAGCAATAGCATTCGTAATACTGTCAAACTTGTTCTTCTTAAGTTGGGTTTGCTTGAGTTTATTGATTACTATATGAGTAATGAGGATGTTCATAGGAACAAACCTTTTCCAGAAATGTATTGGAACTGTATGACTGCCTGCAATGCACTTCCTAAGGATACTGTCATTTTGGAAGATAGTCATATTGGTAGGCAGGGTGCTCTTGATAGTGGATCTCATTTGATTGCTATTGAAAATCGTGACCATTTAAATCAAGATAAAATTGATGAGATAGTCTCCATTTTGGATAGTAAAAAATTAACACATATTCCTTGGAAATCTGAAAAAATGAATGTTCTTATTCCTATGGCAGGTCGTGGAAGTCGATTTGCCGATGTCGGTTATACCTTTCCCAAACCTCTCATTGAAGTTAATGGGAAACCAATGATTCAAGTTGTTCTTGAAAATCTTAACATTGAGGCAAACTATACTTTTGTTGTTCGTAAAGAACATTATGAAAAATATAGTCTTCAGTATCTTCTTACTCTAATTGCACCTGGTTGTAATATTATTCAGGTAGATGAAATGACAGAGGGATCTGCTTGTACTACTCTTCTGGCAAAAGAGTTTATCAACAACGATGATCCTTTGCTCCTTGCCAACTCCGATCAGTTTATGGAGTGGAATAGTAATGAGTGCCTTTATGCATTCAATGCTGATGGTATTGATGGTGGTATCTTGACTTTCAAAGCAACTCACCCTAAGTGGTCCTATGCTAAGGTCGGGTCTGATGGATTCGTTGCTGAAGTTGCAGAAAAGAAACCAATCAGTCAAGATGCAACAGTTGGTGTATACTTCTGGAAAAAAGGTTCTGATTATGTTAAATACGCAGAGCAGATGATTGACAAAGACATCAGAACTAATGGTGAGTTTTACATTTGTCCTGTATTTAATGAGGCAATTAATGATGGTAAGAAGGTGAGAATCAAAGAAATTGAACGTATGTGGGGTATTGGAACTCCTGAAGATCTAAATTATTTCCTAGAGCACTACAAATGAAACTCATAGCACATAGAGGTAATATCAATGGTCCAGATTCTTCTATTGAAAATAGTCCAGATCAAATTGACAAATGTATAGAACAAGGATATGATGTTGAGGTTGATGTTAGATATGATCCCAAAACAGAACGTCTGTGGTTGGGGCATGATGACCCTCAATATGCAGTAACTTGGTGGTGGTTGGCGGGTAGAGCACAACACCTTTGGATTCATTGTAAAGATATTACTACTATGTTTGCTTTTTCTGATGGTACTAGTGGATATAATTACTTTTGGCATCAGGAAGATGACTTTACTTTAACTAGTAAACAATTTATCTGGAGTTATCCAGGTAAACCATATACGAGTAGAAGTATTATTGTAATGCCTGAGCAATCCAATCTTTCTTGGGAGTCATTAAAAGTAACTAATTGCCATGGAATCTGTAGTGATTACATTGAAAAACTAAAATGACAAAAACAATATTCTCTAAAGCACCTTTACGTCTTGGTCTTGCTGGTGGTGGGACAGACTTAAGTCCATATTGGAATACCTATGGTGGAGTAGTGTTGAGTGGCACTATTGATCAGTACGCTTATTGTAAAATAGAACCATATGATTGTGATTGTCGTGATACTCACTGGGTCTTTAAGAGTATTGATTTAGGAATCAGTGAAAGATATGATATGAGGTCTCAAAAATTCACTAACGGAGAATATGTAGACACTAAGTTAAAACTTATTGTTAACACCTATCAGTATCTCACTGCTAATTTAGAAAGAAAACCTGTCAGAATTACGACTTATGTTGAGGCACCAGCTGGGAGTGGTTTGGGAAGTTCTAGCGCACTCGTTGTCGCACTTGTATCTGCTATTAGTGAATACTATGGCATTCCTAATGATGAGTATGAGACTGCTACCATTGCACTTAAGATTGAAAGAGAGATATGTGATCTTCCTGGAGGTAAACAAGATCAGTATTCTGCAGCATTCGGTGGATTTAATTTTATGGAGTTCTTACCTGATGGTAGAACCATTATTAATCCATTAAGACTTAATTACAAGACACAGAATATGCTTGAGATGAATACCGTGTTGTATTATGTTGGTTGTCCTAGGAATGACTCTAGAATTATTGAGTTGACCTCTCAAAATTTAGACAAAGATGAAAAAACTATAGAAGCAACTCATAAAATTAAGGAAACTTGTATAGAATTTAAGAGGAGTTTGCTAACTGGGGATGTTGGTAAGATATCTGATTTGATGAATCAATATTGGAATCTTAAACTGAGGACTAGTAGTAAGGTTGGTTCTCCAGAACTACTTGAAACTTATGAATACGCTTTGCAAAATGGTGCCACTGCTGCTAAAATATCAGGTGCTGGAGGTGGAGGTCACATGATTCTATTCACTACGTTTGAGGATAGGCATGATTTAATTTTATCTTTAAAACAAAAAGAGTATGGTAGAATAGTTCCATTCAAATTTGTGAAACATGGTGTTGATGTTTGGAGGGCATGATGAATTATGTAATTGATATTGACGATACTATCTGTATTCCTGGTCCAACTAACGAAACAAAGTATACAGATGCTACTCCAATGATGGAGAGAATCGCAAAAATAAACAATCTATATATTCAAGGAAATTGTATCATCTATCACACTGCTAGAGGTATGGGTAAACATAAGAACTCTTCAAAACTTGCGCATGAAGAACATTACGATTTCACCCTAGAGCAGTTAGTGTCTTGGGGATGTATGTTTAATGAACTACGCATGGGAAAACCATCGGGTGATTACTATATTGATGATAAGGGAGTAAACACTAATGATTTCTTCAATTAAATATGTCCCTAAGGGATGGGGATATGAAAAATGGATCACCAACAACGAAAGATACTGTGGAAAACTTTTATTTTTTAACAAAGGAAAGAAGTGTTCCTGGCACTATCATCAAATAAAAGAAGAAACTTTTTATATTCACTCTGGTAAGTTGCATTTGCTCTATGGATTTGATGATGATATTAAGAAAGCAGAAGGAATAATATTAAATCCTGGGGATAAGTTTGAAGTTCCTAGAAATCTTAGGCATCAGATGTATGCCATTGAGGACACGGATATGTATGAATTTTCCACTACACATTTTGAGGATGATAGTTACAGAGTTATCAAAGGGGATTAAACTATATCTGCTTGTTGGTGGTAAAGGAACTAGACTTGCTTCTGTTAGTAATGGTATCCCTAAACCACTGATGGATATTCATGGTAAACCTTTCATTCAAAGAGTAATAGAGAACTTATATGGATTTGATATCACTCTGGTATGTTCTGATCTTAATTATGAATACTTTAGAGACCTAGGAGTTGATGTATTTAATGAGGGAGAACCATCAGGGACTGCTGGATTTCTAAGCAAGGTAGATTTGCCAGAGTATTTTTATGTGATGAATGGTGATACGTATTACTCTGGTGATTTAAATTTAGATACAGATACCTCAACAGTTTTTGTTACTGAAGAACTTGTAGCAAATGATGTAGGATATATTGAAGGTACAGATGGAAAGGTTGAAAGATTTGTAGAGAAAAATCCTGAGGCAAGTGGTAAAAAGATGGTCAATATGGGGATCTATAAAATATATTCTGATGATATCATAGTGCCTGAAAAGTTGTCATTGAGTATGGAGTATGATATAATGCCTATGATGCCACTATCATATAAAGTCTTAGAGTCAGATAGGTTTGACATTGGTACTCCAGAAAGATTAGAGAGATTTAAATTATGGTGTGTTTGATTACTGGTGCTGCTGGTATGATGGGGTCTCATTTGTATGAAACTCTTTTAAATCATGGTCAAGAAGTGATTCCAACGTATCACAAACCGACAATTGATTCTAGAGATGAGATACTAGATAATATTACAGTTATTCTTGATGTATTAAACAAGAGTGACATTATTCGTGTCTTGTCGAAATATCAACCGTCAGTAATTTATCATTTGGCAGCACAGAGTAGACCTGATGTTTCTTTTGAAGATCCAATTCATACTCTAACTACAAACGTAATTGGCACAGCAAATCTTCTTGATTGTTGTGCCAAGTTAAATCTAAACCCTCTATTCATCAACGCATCTTCATCATCTGTGTATGGTGATATTGATTGGTCCACCCCACCAGATGAGGATAGATATTGCAATCCACTCTCTCCATATGGGACATCTAAATTGTCTCAGGAGCACATTGTGAGAAATTATCACCAGATGTTTGGTATTGACTATGTGAATGTCAGAATTTTCAATTGCACTGGTCCAAGAAAGACTAATGACTTTGTTTCTGATATGTGTAAACGTGTCGTTAATGAAGAGTTTCCTATAAAGGTTGGAAATTTGAATGGGGTTAGATCAATCATAGATGTAAGAGACTTGACAGAGGCACTATACCGTTGTCAAAATATCAAGAACGAAACAATTAATCTTGGTTCTAGTGTCTCCTTACGTATCTCAGATGTCTTTAAAAAAATAGTCGGTGATCAAGATTATTATATTGATGATGGTCTATTGAGACCCACTGATGAACCCATTATCATTGGAAATATAGACAAGGCACAGAATCTATTACAATGGAGACCTGTAATTAGATTAGAAAAAACAATTAGTGACACACTCGATTATTGGAAAAACTTATGAAAGTAGCATTATGTTTATCAGGTCAACCTAGACTCATTCCAGAGTGTGCTCCATACATTTTAGAGAACATGTGTGTGGGATATGATGTAGATGTATTTTTTCATTTCTGGTTTGATGAAAAACTACAAACACAACCATACAAATACGGTGGTGATGGTGGATGGGAAAAACAGAGGATCTCTCCTTCAGCAATTGAAGATGCTTTGAGTATATACAAACCAAAACTCTACAAGACAGAGGAGAGTAAAACTTTTAGAGATAACACTCTGCATACTGATTATGCATATTATCCAGACACAGCAAGAATAGTCCCTTGGTCTGTTCATTGGCAAGAATCAGAAGAACCTGATTATATTAGTAGGATGGTTAACAACTGGATGTCTTATCACTATAGTGTTAATCAAGTCAATCTTTTAAGGAAAGAGTATGAGTATGCAAACGATTTCAAGTATGATTGGGTTGTAAAATTGAGAAGTGATTGTGAACCTAGACAAAAAATTCAGTATGAACAATACGATAAATCTGTGGTAAACTATTCTGGATGGTTGAATCAACCTGATGGAATGATCAATGATTGGCTAGACTTTGGTGGGTCTAGAGCAATGGATGTTTTTATGAGCACATTTAACTATATGGAAATATTAATGGAACGATGTAAAAAAGAGTTTGGAGGTGCTTGGTCCAATGAGATGCTACATAGAAAAGCACTTGATGTATTTGGAATTGATCATCAACCACATCCATTCATTGTAACTGTACCAAGATTTTAATTATGTCAAACACAAAGGTAATTATCTGGGGTTTCCCCCTGGATACACATACACATTCATATACTCACTCCGCTCTGTATAATGCATTCAAGCATCTTGGATATGATGCTTATTGGTTTCATCATCAGAATTATCCAGACCCTGCCATATTTGATTATTCAAACTCTCTTTTCATCACAGAGGGATTTGCGGACATGGATATTCCAATTTTAGATTCCTCTACTTACTTTGTTCACAATGCAGTAAATCCTGGTAAGTATCTGGAAAAAGATGCTAGACTCGTTGATATTAGATTCAACGTTAGGGAGATAAACGATTACAACTATAATATGGTTGTGGATAAAAAGGAACTTGCAGAGATTGATCCAGTAAGTTTCTATAATCCTAAGGCAGATGATAGTGTTCTTGGTGACAGGTATAAGAAAGGACTGAGTGGATACGAAGCACTTCATACTATTTGGGCAACTAACCTTCTTCCTCATGAAATTAATTTTGAGGATAGATTTTTTCCAAGAGAAGACAATTTTTATTTCATTGGCACTCTTGGTGGAAGTCCTGCTCTTGAGATGCAGAAGGTAGCACAGACTTTAGATAGACTTGGTATTCCATTCGTCCATAGAAATCCTTGGAGTGACCCCTGCACTTTTGAAGAAAACAAAGTTTATATGCAGAAGTCTATAATTTCTCTAGATGTTCGTGGTAGTGACGCATATCACGGTAACTCTGATGGGAATATTGAATTACATGGTAAACCAGTTACTGGAGGAAACCATAAGAAGATTGGATTTATACCATGTCGAACTATCAAGCAGATTAGTTTTGGTAGACTTCCTGGTACGAATTCTTCATCAGTCAAAGAAGTGTTTGGTGATTATGTTATTTACAATGATGATGAATCTCAACTACCAATTGATTGTTTAGAGTTTGAGAAGAATCCAGATCATGATCTCATGTATGAAGCAATGAGATTTGTTAAAGAGAATCACACGTTTATCAATCGTGCTGAAGCAATTTTAAAAGTATTTAATAAGGAGGTTTGAAAATGTCTGTAACTTTAGTAACTGCTCTCTATGATATTGATAGGGGAACAAAGGGAGATGGTAGATCCTTTGATGAATATCTTGATTGGTTTACAAAAACTCTTAAGACGAAATCACCAATGGTTATTTTTGTTGATGAATCTTTAAAAGAATTTGTGGAGAAGAATAGAAAGGGTTTACCAACAAAGGTAATTACTCAATCATTGGAAGAGATTCCCTATTATGAATTGAATAATGATATTCAAAAAGTTTTAGATGATGAGGATTTTAAAGGGAAAGTCTCTTGCCCATCCAGAGTTGAGTGTAAGATGAGTCTTTATAATGTTGTCATTTTCTCTAAGTTCCCTTGGGTAAAGAGAGTCATTGAAGAGAACCCTTTTGATACTGAATACTTTATGTGGATGGATGCAGGTCTTTCTAGATTTTTTGGTCCTCATGATGTTGATATCAATATGCCTTATCCTTCAGAGGCAGCACAAGAGGTGCTCTTATCTTGTAAGGATACTGTATTGATTCAAGCTACAATGAATTTTTATACTGATTTAGTTGAATCTGAAGTGTGTGATGAATCATACTTCCTTGACGCTAGATCTTGGGTTATGGCAGGACTATGGGGTGGTGGAGCAAAAGCACTCAGTAAGTTCTGTGATATGGTTGATGATGTTCTTCGGAATAAAATGATTAAGAATAATGTTATCAATAATGAGCAGATTGTGATGGCATATCTTTATAAAAATAATGATGAATTGTTCAGTGTCTTTGAAAATTATACTCATCTTCATAGACAATATGAAATTATTGCGGAGTTGCAAGCATGAAGATTCTCATTGAACTCAGGGCAGCTGTAGATGTTAGTGATTACAAGTATGGAAATGACTATGTTCAGTCCAGGATAGATGATTACTCTAGGGGTCTAAAGATTTTCTTTGATAAGGTAGATACCTCTAAGTGTGATGTTGTTTTTGTTGAAAATACTCATGAAAGTGAAGATGATCTTCCACAAGAAGTCAAAGATGCAATTCCTGCAGGAACTTTTATGTTTGTTAAGCACAAGAATGATTATGGAAAGTATAATAATGGAGGTGGTGACATTGAAATGTGGAAGGAATACCAAGAGCAAATCAGTGAATATGATTATTTCTTCCACTATGAACCTAGAATGATTCTTGATGATGCCTCAATGATTGAGTCATTTTTAAACAATCCTAGAAACCTTTTCTGTGTCGAGGATAATACTGTCTTCCCTTGCGTCAAAACTGGATACTTTGGTGTCAAAGTAGTAGACTTTATAGAGTATCTTGATGGCATTAATCTAGATGAGTTTGCTCCACCACCACCAAAAGATGGAGTCAACATTGAGAATAGTATGAGAGATTTTTGGGAAACCAAAGACACAGATTTTCAACCAGATATTAAATACTGTACCCGGAGATGGTATAATGAAAGTTATGGAAGTGGATACTCAAAATATTAAATCTTCTTATAAAGAAAACAACTACGATAAAGTATTTCAATCAATTTGTTTTGTTTCAAAACCAAAGAATATAGTTGAGTTTGGTATCTTAGAGGGATATTCTCTAGATTCTTTTATTAAGTATGGTGGAAACGCAATTATTGAAGCAAATGATTTGTTTGATGAATTTCCACACAATGCAGCAGACTATGAGTTTGTAACTAACAAGTATAAAGACAACTCAAATGTCTTTATTAATAAGAAAAATTTTTATGATTCTGTTGGGGATTATAAAGATAATTCGATAGACATTTTACACATTGATATTGCAAATAATGGAGATGTCTTTGAGTTTGCAATACAAAATTATCTACCTAAAGTACGTGGAGTCATGATGCTTGAAGGTGGTTCTGTAGAAAGAGATAATGTTGAGTGGATGTTGAGGTATAGTAAACCCACAATTCAACCTGTGTTGCAAAAGTATGCAGACAGTGTTAGAATAGAAGTTCTAGACGATTACCCATCAATAACTCTAATTTCAAAATGAAAGTAAAAGAAAGTATCATACCTCTATTTAAGGTATTCATGGCAAATGAAACTCCTGAAAAAGTATCAAAAGTATTGATGTCTGGTTTTATTGGTCAGGGTCCAAAGGTAGAAGAGTTTGAATTGAAATTAAAGACGTTTTTTAATAATGAAAAAGTTGTTAGTGTGAATGCTGCAACATCAGCAGAGCACCTTGCTCTTCATATGCTGAAGAGACCTGCTGATAACATCAAATCATACTTTGGTGTTGCCTTTGCAAACTCTCATTGGGATGGTATGGAACCTGGTGATGAAGTTTTGACTACGCCACTGACTTGTACTGCTACTAACTGGCCTATTGTTGCTAATGGATTTAAAGTAAAGTGGGTTGATGTTGATCTTAACACTTGCAATATTGACCTAAATGACCTTGAGAAGAAGATCACATCAAAAACTAAAGTAATCATGGTGGTTCACTGGGGTGGGTATCCAGTGGACCTTGATCGGTTGAAGGAGATCCAAGACAATGCAGAGGAGAAGTATGGGTTCAGACCTGTCGTGATTGAGGATTGTGCTCATGCCTTTGGATCAACATACAAGGGATCAAAGATTGGTAATCATGGTAATATCTGTACATTCAGTTTTCAAGCAATCAAGCACCTGACCACTGGTGATGGTGGTTGTGCAATCTTCCCTAATGAAAATCAGGTGAAGAGGGCAAAACTTCTTCGTTGGTATGGTATTGATAGGGAAAACAATCGTAAGGACTTTCGGTGTGAGAGTGACATCTCAGAGTATGGATTTAAGTTTCATATGAATGATATTAATGCAACTATTGGTATTAACAATTTACCTGGAGTAGAAGAGAATATTGCCAAGACTATTGACAATGCTAACTTTTACAATCAAGAGTTGGTAAATGTACCTGGAGTGACTCTTCTTGAGAATAATTCTGATCGTCAATCATCATATTGGATCTACACCTTGAAGGTTGAAAGGCAGCAGGACTTTATGAGTAAGATGAAAGAATGTAACATCATGGTTAGTAGAGTACATGAAAGAAATGATATTCATTCATGTATGTCTGAGTTTAGAACTGATCTTCCTAACCTAGATAAACTTGTAAAAGAAATGATTTGTATTCCTGTTGGTTGGTGGGTCACACCAGAAGATAGACAGTATATTGTTGACTGCATTAAGGAGGGTTGGTAATGCTTGGTACAAAGTTCTCTTTTGATAAAGAGAAATATAAGTTTAGATATGAAATAGAAAAAATATTTCAAAATAATAACTTAGAATATATTCATGAGTGGGAAGATTGTAATTTTGGAAAACTTACATTTTCTACAGATCAAAGTACAAAAATACATAAAAGATATTACGAGCAAGTAAAGGAAACCAATTTTTTGAATATCTACAATAAATTTGTAAGGGAAATTATTTTTCCTCATTTTAAAAAAGATATCCTATACCAAAGATTTCCCACTTTTAGAGTTCAAGTTCCCAACAATATTTCTGTGGCAGAATTTCATAAAGATAAAACTTATAGTCATAGTCCTCATGAAGTAAATATATTTTTACCAATTACAGAAGCAAAAGATACCTCTACTATTTGGGTAGAGTCTGTAGAAAATAAGGGTGATTATAAACCAATGAATGCCGATTATGGGGAGTATTATGTATGGAATGGATCAAATCTAACACATGGTAATAAAATCAATATAACTAGTATGACTAGATTTAGTGTTGATTTTAGGATTCTTCCTTATGAAAAATATAATGAGTGTGATATTAAAGAAACCGTCACTAAAAAAATGGAATTAAAATTGGGTAAGTATTTTGAATTATTGAGGTATAGTAATGACTGATGTTAAGTATCCTGCAAAGTTTTTAGAACAATATAAGATTAATGGGTGTGTCAATATTGATACAGAACCTTACTTTGAAAGAACAGAATGTTATCCTTTTTTCCAAGAGCACTTAGTTGATTATAAAAATCTTCTGATGGATCTTGTAGAGAAAGGAGAGAGTAAGACATTCTATAAGTTTGGTGATGGTGATTACTGGTTCTTAAGAGGTATTCCTTCCGGTAGTGCTAGACCTGGAGCAAGAGCTCTTGCAAAACCATATTCCGAAATAAATCACCAACAATTTATTGAAGGATCTAAATTATGTGATTATTATACATGTGAAATCTATACTCATAATAGAGAATTTTTTAGAGAAGTAATTCCTCATCAGAAGATTCATTTTCCTGCGGAGTATGGATATGCTTTGATTGCAAATAAGTGGTTGTTTAAAACTTTTGCAGGTAAGATTGGTCTCATTGGAGCAAGCACAAAAATGAATTTAGTGAGTGAATTAATGGGAGCAGATCAGTATCAAGAGTATCTTGGTATTGAAAAGTTTGAGAATTATATTTCTCTACCTCAAAAGTTTGCTTGTGATGATTTGGACGCAACTGAAAAGATGGTTGGAGAACAACTGAAGAAATCAACTTCTAAGATCTTCCTGATGGGTATGGGACACGTTAAGTCTGGTCTTATACATAGACTGAAGAAGTATACAGATGCTGTATTTCTAGATGTTGGTGCTGGTATTGATGCAATTGCTGGTATTATCGATGTAGGAAGGCCATACTTTGGGGATTGGACTAACTATCAAATTGACGAAGAAAATCTGTATGAAGATGTAGATTATCTTGGGTATGAATCCCTAGGAAAGCATATCATTTTGGAAAGAATTCAATGAAACATCTTAGATAATATGAAAATAGCAATCGTTGGTCCGGGCATTATGCCAATTCCACCTACAGGGTGGGGTGCAGTTGAGATTCTTATTTGGGATCAAAAACTAGCTCTTGAAAAATTAGGTCATGAAGTATCAATTGTAAACACTCCTAAACCAATTGAGATACTGCAGCAATTGCATGAAATTAATCCTGATTTTGTTCATGTTCAGTATGATGATTTTGTTGAATTAGTTCCTTACATCAGATATCCGTATGCAATTACAAGTCATTTTGGATATCTAGAGCAACCAAACAAATGGGATTACTATGGTCCTAGGGTAGCAGAGAAATTTGCACAGATAAAACCAAACGTATTTTGTTTGTCTGAAGGCATCAAGAATGTCTATCAAAACATAATGAAGTTTGATGAATCTAAATTATCTGTTACTCCAAATGGGGTCAATGTTGATCTTTTTAGAAGAACTGATACTCCGAAGTATCCAGATAGATCTTTGTGTCTTGCAAAGGTTGATTACAGGAAGAGGCAATGTTTCTTTCAGGGCATTAGTAGTCTTTACTATGCTGGTAATGTTGTAGATGAAAGGTTTGATCAATCCAAAAACTATCTTGGTGAGTGGGAAAAGCAATATCTTTATGATAATCTCACTGACTATGGTAACCTTGTGCTTCTTTCTGATGGAGAGGCACATCCATTAGTATGCACAGAAGCACTAACTGCAGGTTTGGGTGTGGTTGTAAGTCAGTATGCAACTGCAAATCTTGATCTAAGTAAGGAATTTATAACTGTTATTCCGGAGGACAAAATTGGTGATCTTGAGTATGTTGAAAAATGCATTATAGAAAATAGAGAGTACTCTGTTAAGAATAGAGATGAGATAATCGAATACTCAAAACAATTTGATTGGGTCGAGGTTGTCAAGAATCACTATATTCCAAACATGAAAAATATTATTAAAAATAGATACAATAAAGTTGCTATTTGTTTTATTGGTACAGGTAAGTATGTCAATTTTCTTCCGGATTATTATCAACACATTGAAGAACATTTTCTACCTAACTCCGAAAAAACATTCTTGGTGTTTACGGATGGGGAATTAGAAGGAGTTCCAGATAACGTAATTCAATATCATCAGAATCATTTAGATTGGCCATTTATTACTCTCAAAAGATTTGAGATTCTAAATCAAGCAAGACAAGATATCATGAAAAATGATTGGTTCGTTTTTATTGATGCTGATGCTTTAGTGAAAAGTGATATCACTGAAGATGAATTTTTTGATTATGATAAATCTTTCTTTGGAGTGCATCATCCATGTCATTTTCTTGGTATGAAACCACATGATGAGTATCCTGGTGCGTTTGAGACAAACCCAAAATGCCGAGCTTCTATTTCAAAGGGTGATGATACTTCAACTTATTGGCAAGGATGTTTGTGGGGTGGAAAAGTTCCTGATGTTTTACAGTTAATTGATGAATTGCAAACAAGAACTGAAAATGATTTAAAAGATGATATAATTGCAGTATGGCATGACGAGAGTCATTTAAATAAATTTTTTATTGAAAATAAAGAGAGGGTAAATACCCTTTCACCCTCATATGCATATCCCGAAGATTTTTCCTCACAGTGTAAATTTGATTCAAAAATAGTGCATTTATCAAAAAATAATTCAAAGTATCATGTATAAAATATTTTTTAATGTAAGATGTTTTTTATGGTCTATTGCTGCAGAAATAGAATATAAACTTTATCCATGGAAATCTAAAGAACCTCCTTCTTGGGCAATATCAAGATATAATATCGATCATGGTATAGTTGATGAGTATGAAAATAATATGTATTTTGGTTGGATAAAATCTTTAGAAGATAAGATGAGTGGAATTGATGATAGATTAGAACATCTAAAAAATGAAGTTGATGAGATTAAAAAATGAACATTGCTATTTTAGGATCTGCCGGACAGATCGGTGCTTATTTGAAAGAGTATTTAAAGAAAAAAGGTCATGATGTCATTGGTGTTGATATAGTTGAAGGTACACAGAATGATCTTCGTGTAACACCAAATACTTATGTTGAACGCATTATAAGTAAAGCAGACTTTGT
>CEVX01160723.1_pt1 | contig 15904 bp, 13 predicted proteins | sample 356561 | NCBI WGS metagenome assembly CEVX01 (sample SAMEA2623886, study PRJEB7988) | marine metagenome | biome: marine biome (ENVO:00000447); feature: surface water layer (ENVO:00002042); material: "saline water (ENVO:00002010), including plankton (ENVO:xxxxxxxx)" | depth 5 m | reverse complement strand
GCTAAAACTAGAAAGAGAATTGACAAATCAAAGAGATCCAAGAATTTTAGGTATAGGTGAGATATTTGATTATTATCCTTACAGTAGAATTCCAAGACAGCAAAAACTTTACAATAACCTTGAATACGATCCTATTAAAATATTTGAAGATAAATTTAACCAAGAAATTAATGTTAAAAATTAACATGGTTAAAAGATTGTTATTGCTATTACTTTTTTTTTCATGTAATGAATCGGAAAAAAAATTTGACACAAGGCCAAACATTCTTTTTATCATGTTGGATGATTTGGGTAAAGAGTGGGTCAGTGGTTACGGAGCATCAGATATAAAAACTCCTACAATAGATAAACTAATGTCAACTGGCCCTGCCCTTCCATAATGCCTATTCAATGCCTCAATGTACACCTACCAGAGTTACATTGTTAACCGGGCAATATCCTTGGAGACACGGATGGATAAATCATTAATCAAGTTATGAAAATAAGTTTCTCTCTTAAATACTTCTTTTTCCTAATTATATTCTTTGAGTCATTAGTTGTTTTTAGTCAGGATAAGTTAATTGCAACAAATTTAAGTGTAGATTTTATTAGCCACCCTGATAGGATTTTAAAAAATGGTTATCCTGTTTCTGTTGAGTTAGAAGAAGCTTTGCTCGAAAATGACAAATATCAAATAATAGATATATGTAAAAAAAATCCATTATTAAGTTGGCAGATATTGTCAAAAAAAGAAAATACTTTTCAGATTGCTTACAGGATAATAGTTTCTTCTAACAAAGAAAGGATTGATAGTAATATTGGAGACTTTTGGAATTCTAAAAAAATTAAAAGTGATCATTCAATAAATGTTAAATATTCTGGAAAAGAATTAAATCCAAATACAATTTATTATTGGAAAGTTAAAGTTTGGGATAATCACAATCAAGTATCTAAATTTTCAAAATGTCAAAAGTTTAAAACTGGGGAAGAATTAAAAAAACATCATACAAGTAGGTATTTTGTTGAGAAAAAAATCAACCCTTATAAGACTATAAGAAAAATTGGAAAAAGCCTAGCCTTTATTGATTTTGGTAGAGCCGCATTTGGTAGTATTAAATTAAAATTATTTGGAGACAAAAAAAATGATTCAGTAAAAATTAGCTTTGGTGAATCAATTAAAAATGGTCGATTAGATAAAAACCCTAAAGGTAATGTAATAAGTGAATCAGTAAACTTAAAACTTAAGCCCGGATGGTACGATTATGAAGTAATTATACCTTCTCATTATTACAGCAGACCAGAGAGAAAGATTTACATGCCAGAATATATTAAAGAAGTTTTACCTTTTAGATACATGGAAATAGAAAATTATGATAGTGATCTAATAGAAAAGTCTTCAATTGAGCAAATAATTGTTAATTATAAATTTGATGATCATGCAACTTATTTTGAATCTGATAATAAAGTATTGAATGATCTTTGGCAGCTAACTAAATACTCAGTAAAAGCTACTAGTTTCATGGGTATTTATGTTGATGGGAATAGAGAAAGATTTCCAAGGGAGGGAGACTCATATGTAAACCAAAAAACACATTATGCAGTTGAAAGGGGTTTTTCAATTGCTAGATATACACATGAGTTTCAAATTTTATATTCCAGCCAATGGACTGATTATATCTTACAGGTTTTATTAATTGCTTGGGAAGATTATATGCATACAGGTGATAAATCCTCTTTAGCTTACTTTTATAATGACCTTAAATCAAAAACATTACACCAACTTGCAAGAAAAGATGGTTTGATAAGTACTAAAACTGGACTTGTAACAAAAGAAGTCCGCAAGGCTGTAAATTTTAGTGAGATTGAGTCCAGAAGGCAAAAAAAAGAAAATCCAACTTTCAAAGATCTAGTTGACTGGCCACACAAAAATTTATTTGCTAAAAAAGAATCTTGGCGATATGGTATTAAAGGAGAAACTGATGGTTTTGATTTTAAAAATATTAACACGGTCATAAATTCCTACCATTATCAAGCACTGATTATCATGTCAAAAATTTCCAACATACTTGGGAATTTGGATGATTTTGAATTTTTTAATGAACGTGCTGAAAAAGTTAAAAAATCAATCAATGAAAAATTAATTAGTCGTAATACTGGAGTTTATGTCGATGGAGAAGGCAGTTACCATAGCTCCTTACATGCAAATTTTTTTCCATTAAAATTTGGAATCGTTCCAAAAAATAACTTAAGTAAAGTATTAAATTTTGTTAAAAAAAGGGGAATGGCTTGCAGTCCCTATGGTGCGCAACATCTTTTAGATGCATTATTTAAAAATGGTGAGGCAGAATATGGATTACAATTATTAACATCAAAAGGTGATAGAAGTTGGACTCATTGGATTTATGATTTAGGTTCAACGATAACTCTTGAAGCATGGGACTTTAAATACAAACCTAATATGGATTGGAATCATGCCTGGGGATCTGCTCCAGGTAATATTATTGCTCACCAAATAATGGGTGTCCAACCCCTAAAAGCTGGTTTTGAAATAGTTAGAATCAAACCTCAAATTGCTGAAACTAAGATGGCTAAAATAAAATATCATACAATTAGGGGTGATATCTTAATATCTATCAAAAATGATTTCAATAAACAATTTTCTTTGGAATTAAATATTCCTGCAAATATGGCTGCAGAAATTTATTTCCCAAAATATTTTTCAAATCAGATAATACAGATGAACGGTGAGGAAATAGATCACATTGAGGTTGAAAATTTCCTTATTATTGAAAATATTGGATCAGGTTTAAAAAGATTTAAAATTTCTAAAAATTAACATTTTTAATCAATCTAATATACTTCGGTTAAGATTAGAATTGTAATCTGTTTTATACTTTAAATTATTTTTCACTTTAGAAAGTCAATTTTTAAGATTATCCATTTAGGACATATTTTTATGGGACAGTAAATTTAAACGATTTGAAATTCTTTCTATTAAATATCCTTACTATATATATGTTTGAGGACTTAGTTTTTATCTTTAATCGAAAGGAATTAAGTTCACGAATTTTTTCATTTAATATTTGATTCCCTATTATTGTGTATATTTCTATTCTTCCAGGACCGTAAAAACCTAAAACGCTAATCTCTCCATTTTTATAAATAATATTTTGTTTTTCTTGAAAACTAAGGTTAAGGTTATTCTCATTAATTAGATTGCTTAATGATATCAGGAAATTAAAATATATAAGGCAATTCATTTATTTTTTAATCTTGTATTTATAACCCGTTATGGAAATTAAATACCCTACCTAAAAATGCAATAAAAATTAAGAAATTTTATATAAAATAATACTAATGTATAATAGGAAGAGTTTTTTCTATATAATGAAATGGTATAAAACATGCTAATGAATTAAAGTTTATAAATGTTTTTCATTTATTTATATTTAATTAAAATATCTCAAAAAATGTTTAGTACAAAATTTGTAATCAATTAGCTATGCGGATTATAAAAAAACAGAAGGTTAAAATTAATTTGGTTATACTTTTACTGATTTTTTCAAGTACAGTTTATGGCCAAAAAGCTAAAAAAATATCGTTCGAAAATTTAGTAAATTTTCCAACTGTTTCCGGTCCAATTCAGTTGACTGATGAGCCATATGAACATTTTTTTGCAAGTTACTACGGAATAAACTCTTTTAGCGCCGATGAACGATATGCAACTGTTTTAAGAACAGAAATAAAAGATCATTTACCAAATGAAAATGAATCTGCTACTTTGGGCTTAGTAGATCTAAAATCCAAATCTTTTATTCCTATTGTCCAAACTAGTGCATGGAATTTTCAGCAGGGCTGTATGGCACATTGGTTATCGACAAATCCAGATTCCTTAATTATCTATAATGACTTAAGACAGGGCAAATTCGTTTCAATAATTCTAAATGTACACACAAAAAAAGAAAAGAAAGTAATTCCCTTCCCGATCAGTGCAGTTTCCCCCAACGGGAAAGAAGCAGTAAGTATAAATTTTTCTCGTTTAAGAGAAACAAGAGATTCTTATGGCTATGGAGGTGGTGGTCAAAACCCAAAAATAGAGCAAGCTTACCCAAAAGATGATGGAATATTTTTGGTTGATCTGGAAAGTGGTGAAGCTAAATTGATTGTCTCCCTTTTAGAAATAAAAAAAGATGTCCCAACAATTGCGGAAAACAAAATTCAATACTTTAATCATACTTTATTTAGTAGAAAAGGTTCAAAAATATTTTGGCTGTCGAGAGCAAAGCCCATTAGAAAAAATACGACTGCATTTACAGTTAATAGAGATGGAACTAATTTAAAGCCTTGCTTTCCTGAAGGTTGGGGTGGTTCACACTTCGACTGGCTTAACGATAAAGAAATAATGGTTACCGCCAGGTATAAAAAGCAGATGTATGGTCACATTTTATTTGATGTTACTAAAAAAGACTACCGACGCCTTGGAAAAGGGTTATTAGACTATGATGGACATGGAGCTTTTTCTCCTGATGGAAAATGGATGGTTACCGATACATATCCCAAAAACGAACTAATGGAACAGAAAATATTCCTAATGGATATGGAATCGGAAGCAGTAATTTCACTTGGTAGATTCCAAAACAATAAAATTTATCAAAAAGAATGGCGTTGTGATATCCATTGTCGTTGGAGTGCATCTGGAAATCTAATTGGATTTAATTCAACACACAACGGAACGAGACAGATTTATATTTTTAAATTAAAAAATGAATAAATAACTCCTCCAAGGCAATGAATCATAGTCAGTCAATCTTCTAAAAAATCAATACAATTAAATATGAATATTTTCTTAAAATCAGTAGTTATAATTCCATCTTTTATTTCATTAGCAGATTTATTAATTATGGCATTATTTAATTAATCAGCAAAACGAGCTTCTTATTATTCAATTGCAGAAAAACCCCATGATTCTGATAAACCTTCTTCCGATGAATTAAATTCCCATGACGTTTCAGAAAGTGAAGTAATATCGACTATCCAATCACCATCAACAATAAATTGAGTTTGTTCTGTATTTACCCATGACCAAGTCCCCGCATCAATTTCAAGTGGAGATCCAGTTCCATCCAATGTCATTGTAATATATGTTCCAAATGTTGACAAATTTACTTGAAAAGAAGTTGGTAGAGTACAATCTGGATCTAAAGACACAGTTTCAGTATCAGTTTCAGGATCGTAATAATGTTCTTCACAGAAGCTCCTGAAAAGGCTCGTGATGTCATAACCTTCAGAATTAGAATAAGAGGACATACTCCAATTTCTAACAACTTTATAGTGATTAGAGTCTTTATCAGAACCAATAGTTTCATCCATTGCATCTTCTTTTTCTGCTGAATAAGCTCCACCCAAGTCACTGCAAATAATATCAATATCACCAAGATCGATTACAAAATCAATATCAAAAGTCGCATCGAAAGTAGATGCCGTCTCAGTAACTATAATGTTAGTTAATGTTGCAATATGAACCTCACTTCCATCTACAGAAAAATAAAGTCTAACTTCTGTTACAAGTTCACCCTCCTCTATCAATTCATAATTTCCAAAAATATGACCACTTTCAGGACTTGATCCACCCTCACCTATAGAAAGACTCATTAAGTACGATGAATCTGTAAATTCGATGTAATTAAAAATGCATTCGGATGATTTAGCAGAATTTGATCGATTTGAAGAATTAGAATTACCTAAATCCCATTTCCCGAAAATTGTTTTTTTAGCTTGCTCTGCAGACTGTTCAGCAACATTACCTGATGCGAAAATATTTGTTAAAGCAGAGTTTTCCATTCTAGGCTCAAGCTCAATGCTTTCAGATGAATCGTCACTATTTTTAGAGCACGATAAAATAAATATTAACGATAATAAAATCAATTTTTTCATAACACATTTTTGAATTTATCTAATTTAAGAAATTATAATAACTAAATATCGTAAAACATTGTAAATTAATCTTTTAATAAAGAAAGTTCAAACAAATTAATATGAAGGAAGGTTTATAGGGGAGTAAGATTCTGCGAGCAGCTCATAGTAGAAATTTTGTGTTTAAGATGTAAAAAAAAATGCCAGTGGTTTAGTTTATAAACCTTTTAAATCATTAAGTTTTAAGGTCCACGCAGATGTTAGAATATAATTTAATGATCAGTGTCAATAATTTCGTTTGACCCAAAAAGTTGTCCAATAAATTTTGAAAAAATTGGCCTTCCAGAGGTTTTGTATCCAGTTTCTTTATCAAACATTTGAAAAGAAACATATTTAATAATTTTTTTGTTGTGAAACCTCAACAATAATTTATCTCCCTCATTCTTGCCTCCTTTCAAAACTTCGGAGATATCTATATATTTTATTCTCTTCATTATTGGGTGCGCTTTAAAAGCTTTATATCCATTAATCATTAGGTCTTGAAGAAGGTCAAACATTTCTTGATTAGCAAGATGAAAACTGGAAATTTTTGAAGTTGGATTTTCTAAACCAAATTGAGTTAGTTCAGTATCAAAACCAATGGTAAACATACTTACAAAAAAAATTGTGTATGATCCATCTTTATTTAATTCACTTTGAGTTAAAAAAACATCCGATAATCCACCTGTTAATTTGGACATTGCCTTACCTAATTGACAACATTTGCCTATCGTTTGAGAGTTTTTTCTTAAAGGCACTAATTCCTCACTCGTATCATAAAGTTTAAATTCCAAATCTTCAATTTGAGCATTTAAATGAGATGAAACAATAAGAACGAAAAGAAGTATTATTTTTTTCATCCGGTTGATTTAAATTTTTTTTTAATTTATGAAAGAAATCTCTAAAGACAAACATTATCATTTCCTTTAGTGTGAAAAGGATCAAGAAATGTCGACTGTTTTTGTTTACCAATTAGCAACAAGCTATCAAATTATTAATGGTCAGCACCAAAAATTTCTTCATTAATTATTTCTTTTTGTATCGATTTATAAAATTGAATTGCTCCAAGAGTTTTTTTCTTTTTTCTTTTCCTGCCAAAAATATCCTCTTCGACTAATGATTTTTTGTCTGTATAAAGATTAAAGGAATATGGTGTGTTTTTCGAAGGTAAAAGTATTCCATTTTTGGAGTAAGTAAAATTTGGATTCAAATTATTGATGCCAGAAATTTTAGGATTAATTTTTCCAAAACTTATATTGTTTTTCCAACTCCATCCGACAGGCTGATCGTCCTTCACAAATTTGATGAAAGACGAATCATTCTGAGCGCTGTCGAAGAAAAAAATATTTCCTTCAACAAGACAATTCATAGGAGTACTTCCATTTGGGTGCTTGGAATGGTTGATTCCAATTTGAAAAGTATTATAACAATTCACAAAAGTATTGTATAAAACTTGCACGTCAGAAACTCTAACATACAGGTCATCAGTTGTACCATCCATCATTCCAATTCCAAATGAACCAAGATTTTGAAAAAAATTATTACTTATTGAGTGGCCTGACCCTTGAATACGAATACCTCCACTTTTGTTTTCATCTGAACCAAAAAAGAAGTTACTTGATACATTATTATTATCTCCGTGCCTTAAGACAAGTGAGCCTTTGCAGTTTTTAAAAACATTTCTTCTTATAATATTGCCATTTGATTTAATTGAGATTATTTCTGCCTCTCCATTCGCCCTTTCAAAAAAATTATCTTCAATTATAGTATTGCAAGCCCCTGGTGGTGGATCAAACGGATTATTTTTGGTAATCAATTGAAGTGTCTCAAACCCATTGCCATTACCTTCCTTAATCTTTTTAAATTTATTGTGATGGATATGATGTCTTTCATTTTTGTTTGAAACAACAATTTGAAGTAATTGACAGCCTTTTAGATATTTTGAATTATAATTTTTATTTTGAAATGTGTTATGATCAATTTCAATCAAAGAACTTCCTACCAATATTTGTAACCATTTTTTACTTTTAGAGTTATCCCATTTACAATAAGACACTCTAATTTCTTTACCCAATAAAACCAAGCTCCCATTTTCAACAAAAGTTAAACCCTCAATATTTATGTGATCTCCTTTTATTTGAATTTTGGAATGAACTTCAACTTTACCACCTGAAGAAGCTTTTATGGTAATAGGTAGATTTCTTTTACCACTGTTTTTCTCAAAAACTAATTTTCCATCATACTTGCCATTTTCAAGAATAATAACATTACCTGGGACAGCATTTTTATAAGCAACAATTAACTCACTAGAGCTACTAACGGTTATGTTTTGACTTTTTACAAGAAAAGGAAAGACAAGAAAAATAAAAATCAGATTTTTCATTAAAATATTTTTTCAATTATGCGTTTTCTAATGTTCGAAGCCAGATGTCAGCCATAAGTTGACTTCCTCCAACGGAGGGGTGCACTCCATCTGGAGCCCAATAGGTAGGTGGAGCATCTTTTAAAGCTAGATTGAATTCATCTTGAAAGGGTACCCAAAGTGCATTAAATTCTTCAGCTATTTTTTGTGCCACACTTTGATATTCTCTAAAAGGCATTACCCAACTTTCATCGACTGCGGTTGTTCCAGGGAGTACAAAAGGCTGACACAATATAAATTTAATATCAGGAAGAGTCTCAAGAGTCTGTTGGAGGAGATTTCTTAGGTCGTTTTCATAAATTTTGACTGTTCCTTGATATCCATTTTTTTTGTGCCAATAATCATTTACCCCAATCATAATACTAATCCAGTTAGGTTTTAATTCTAGGGCGTCTTTTTCCCATCGTTCGGCAAGTTGATGAACTTTATTTCCACTTATGCCTCGGTTATAAATGGATAGGTTGAGTTTAGGCAGTGCTTTGAGTAATTTAGCAGCGACAAGAAATGAATACCCTGTTCCTAAAGAAAGAGAGTTATTAGGTAACTCCCTTTCTTTTTCTCTTCCAGCATCCGTGATTGAATCACCCTGAAACAAAATGATATCTCCAAAATTGATTTTTGAGAATAATCTAGAATTTATACTCGATACTTTAGGCGCAAAACCGATAAGAGGTAGACTTGCTGCAAAAGTGGATTGTGTTATAAAGCTTCGTCTATTAATTTTCATTATTAATTTGTCTATTTAATGTTGTTATTATTTAAAAAGTTAGATTGTTGTTTCAAATATTAGCTTTTTAATTAAAAAATCTTGATTCTATAATATATAAATTGTAGAAATAGTTAAAATTACAGTGTTAAAAAGTAATAAATTGTAGGAGGGAAAATTATAATGCTAAAAAAATCTAAGATTTTCGAGGTTTTTTCTTTTGAATGCCAATAGGCAAATAATAAAAGTGGTAACTGATAAGGAAGTCTAATTAAAGCATCCTGTTTAGTTACTGATAAAAGGGTTCGGGGTAATTCAGATATGTACAAATAAATATTTGCGGGAAAGACAGCAATTAAAAGAAAAAAAATCCCCCAACAACCATAGAACCGAGTCTTATTAAAAACCATCATCGACCCAAAAACTATTTCAAGGACTCCTGTCGAATAGACCATAAAATGATGGAATGGTAAATATGGTGGAACGATTGCTAAAAAAAAATCAAGATTTGTAAAATGTTTTGTTCCAATAAAAATATATAGAAAAGTCAAAATATAAAGAAAAGATTTCTTCAATAGTCCTCTTATTTCTAATTCATATAAAGAAAAATTCATGAAATATTTTAAGTACTGGCTATAAAATGAAATCCATTTTACTAAATAGTTCTCAATATTTAGCATCTAAATAGTTAAATGTATAATTATTTTTTTAACCTTTTTAAACAATTTATTATGCATGCATAATTTTTTTTTTAAATTTATCTACTTTATAATATAAAGTAATAAGAGTTAAATTAAACTCATTGTAATCATCTTATAAATATTTTTTATGACACAATTTAATAGAAACATGATTAAAATTATACTGATTTTAATAGTTATAAGTTCATGTGAAAATACTGGAGGAATCCTTTTACAAGAAGACATGGAAAATAATGGAAGTTCTTTCAAATTTGGAAATGACAAAATGACATCTGAACTTCTTTCACTCGCTAAGGCCTACTCAGAAAGAGATGCAGAAAAACTATTTGCTTTTTACTCCAATGAATTCTTAACTGAAAAAAGAAAAGAGAGATCAAAAATGTATTTAGCCTCTATGGATTCTCTTTATATGAAGCCTTACAAAATAATTCCTCTAACTTCAAACGATGGAAAGATAAAGGAAGTTATAGCCTGGTCTAAAGAAGAAAGGATTTATAAAAATGGATCTTATGAAAAGTTAGATCTCATGGAGCAGTTTGGTCTTGATGATAATGGGAAGGTTAATCTTTTTAACCAATGGAAGAAAATTGACTCGGTTAACTTTGGAATGCCATATGGTGGAAAGTTTATTGGAAAAGGGGATAGTGAGTTTGAAGGAAGACCACTTGTATTTTCTAACCGTGGTGAAGTCGATATAATAGAAAAATTAGTAAATGATTATAATGCAATGGATTTAGATTCATTTTTAAATTCATTTGCAGATGAATTTACTTTTGAAAGCTATGATGGTAAAAGTTCAACTTTTAAGAAAGGTGAAATCAAAAACCTTTTTAAACAATATAAGTCTGTCGAATGGAAACCTATCTCTATAGTTCCATTAAAAATTTATAATACCGATGCAGCTTCTGGGGTTTTTGTCTATTCAACTGAAAAAAGAGTTTTAAAGAATGGCAAAAAATGGAATAAAGACCTAATGGAGCTTTATTATTTTGATCTTGATATGAAAATTTCATCTATGGTACAATTCGCAAGGTAAAATTCTTTTTGGGGCTATAAACCGATATCGAATATTTGTCCAGATTATTAGGTCTTTTCACATGCTAATCTGGAAATATTTTTATAATCTAAAGTTTTGTAGATGTAAGGATAATGATTCTTGTATTCATGAAAATTAATAAAACTTTAAAAATTAGAATTTAAACTTTTATGTTTTTTAATAAAATCAGGATCAATTGTAATTCCTAATCCTGGTCCAGTAGGTACTTCTATAACCCCATTATTAGTTTTTAACTCAGAAGTATTGCATTCAAAAGGAATTTGATTGCTAAACCCTTTAAACTCATGAAATGCCCCTGCATTTGGAATTGCAGAAACAAAATGCATCATATACAAATATCCTAAGCCGTTACCTGAAATATGCGGTACACAAGGAATCTCTAAAACCTCAGCCATCCTGGCAACTCTAATTGAGCGAATAAAACCTCCAAAGTAAAACATGTCAGGTTGAACAATATCCAGAGCCCTATTTCCAATTAACCATCTAAAGTTTCTCATACTAGACTCCTGTTCACCTCCAGCAATTGAAATTGACAAATTTTTTGAAACCTCTTTTGTTTCATCATACCAATCAAATGGAACAGGTTCTTCATAAAAATCATAATTGTATTCCTCTAATAATTTTCCTACTCTGATAGCTTCTTCAACATTATATGAACCGTTAGAATCAGCATAAATTTTCATATCATCTCCAAAAGTTTTTCTTACAAGAGGTATTAGTTTTTCAGTCCTGCCTTTAGGAAAATCTTTGTTTTTACTCATTCTTCCACCAATCTTAAATTTTAAGGCTTTTGCTTGTGAACTAAAAACATTTTCCTTAATTAATTCTATTGATTCCTCGGCTGACTTCCCTCTAAAATTATTAGCTCGATAAACTGATATTTTTGGGTTATGTAAACGCCCAATTAATTTGCCAATTGATTTATTTTCATTTTTACCAATCAAATCCAATATTGCAAATTCTATTGTAGCCCATGGGACCCATAAAGCTAGGTTTTGTAATTTGTAATTACTCTTATATACATAAATTGATTCTAAAATATTTTCTAGATCGCGAACATCTTTTCCAATTAAGAAGGGCTGTAACCGGGTATAAAATATAGGCCAAATTGATTGAAGTTTATCACTATTTCCAATGGAAATTCCTCTCTGTCCTCTTGTTGAAATGACTTCACAAATGAAATTGTTTTTGAACCTCTTTAATTCTAAGGACTTAATAATGATTGATTCCTTAATTGTCGATTTATCAATTACTGGCTTTGAAAGTGCTTTATCAATCTTTGAAAAAACATCTATATAAGTATCATTTTTTTTTAAAAAGTTGCATGATATTGATGGAAGAAGTCCAAGAGGTACCAATGAACCATACTTTAAAAATTTACGTCTATTTAAATCATTTAATCTCATGTCATTATTTTTTAGTAGTTACAAGTTGAAAATTTTTGAAACTATTAATTTTTCATTAACGGACTCGGCTTCACTTCCCAATTTTTATATGCGTCGAGTTTTGCCTTGATTTGGATATCAATTATAAAAAAGAGTATGTTGGGGAGGTTTTCTGAATCATATTGTGTCCAAAAGAGGTTAGAGAACAGCAATAGCGAAGAAAAAAAATGATCTTATAATTAAATAATCTAGTATACATACTTTTTCAAATACTTTTGGTGTAGTGCTAAAGATAAAAAAATGGATTTTAAAAAAGTTATTCTTCCCTTTTTAGACAAGTTCAGTCAACCAATTTTGAAAGAAGGAAACCTCAAACGGTCTGTCTGTTCTCAATTGCTTTTGCTGAATGTACTGTTTATATTAAGTATTTAACAAATAAATAAGTTTTTTATCTTGCTAGTATAGAAGTTTTGAATGCCGACGGTTTTGAAAATACTTTATCCCACTTGGCAAAATAAAAATTGGCTTTAGGAAATAATGAAAAAACACTTTACATCTAATATTATTTTTCAGAACTTGAAAATGCAATTAGAGGATGGTGCTAATTCTTTTCGTGAAGATTTGTTAATTGGTGAAATTGAAGATACGGAAATTGAACATCTAGCATTTGTTGGTCCAACACTGCAAAAGATTTCCCTTTTGGAGGAACACATGAACATGTTTTTATTTTTAAAAGGAAATGCAGAACTCGTGGCAGATAATTTGTCATTTCAAATTGTCCCGGAAAGCATTGCGATTCCTCTTTCTTTTAAAAACATTCAAATAAATGTGGAAGAGGGAGAGACCCTTCATTATGTGGCTTTGACCAAAAAATATACCCAAGATGATCACGAAGATTTTAACACCTACCCTAATGAAAATAAACCGGACCTCTTTTTTACCAAGTTTTCTGATTGTGATCCTTATACCGAAAAGATCAAGAGCCCTAAGACCATTAGCCGAACAGTATTGCCAGAGGACATTATTCCCCGTGTGGCTTTAGGCACTGTAGAAGCCTTGGGCCCAGATGAGGTAAGAGCACATAAACATCCTATGTTGGATCAATTGTTTTTAGGATTGACCGACAATTGTATCAGAGTCTATGCGGATGGCAGATCCATTGAGTTGGGTCCCTACTCCCTACTGCATATTCCCATTGGATCCAGCCATTGGGTTACCGTTGAAAAGGGAGATAAGTTATTTTATTTATGGATGGATTTTTTCTTGGACAGAACAGGACAACAATGGCTAAAAACCCATAAACCCATTACTACTAAAAAAAATGATTGATGATAAACTATTTCCTCTATTAAAGAATCGATTAATAGCTCAGAAACTACTATTTGGGTATCATTAACCACTATTGTACTATTTTTAGTGATTAATATTAGAAGTATAAATAAAAACAAGTAGATGGAAAAAACAGAAAGATTAATTACACTTGATGCATTTCGTGGAATTACCATTGCCTCAATGATTATGGTAAATCAGCCGGGTAGCTGGAGTTTTAAATATGACCAAATGCGCCATGCCCAATGGAATGGGTGTACCTTAACCGATTTGATTTTTCCTTTTTTCTTGGTCATTGTTGGCGTTGCTTGTTGGTTTGCTTTTCAAAAGCACGGGCAAAAACTTTCTGTAGACTTAATAACAAAAATAATTCGCCGTACTGTTCTTATTTTTCTAATAGGATTAGTCCTCAATTTTTGCAAACAATGGATAAGTTCAGGGGAGATAAACCTTTCCATGCTTCGCCTCTCGGGTGTTTTGCAACGAATTGCATTCTGCTATGGCATTGGTGCCATTATTTGTTTATCACTAAAGCCCAAGCCACTGTTAATTACATCATTAGGTATTCTTATTGTATACTGGATAGTACTTTGGGCGGCCGGAGGCACAGAGCCCTACATTGCAGAAAATACGATTGTTGGAAAAATTGATATTGCACTTCTGGGTGAAAATCATTTACGTCAGGGCTATCCGGTTGATACTGCAGGGCTCTTCGCTTCAATTCCTGCAATTGTACATGTTATCTGGGGGTATCTACTTGGTATGATTATTTATAAAACTAATGACAGGAAGGAGCTAATTTTGAAAATGTTCCTTTTTGGTATACCGGCTGTTTTACTTGCTCAAGTATGGGATTATCTTTTTCCCATAAATAAAACCTTATGGACAAGCTCTTATGTCTTGTACACAAATGGCTGGGCACTTATTGCATTGGCATTTCTTATCTGGATAATTGATGTGCATAAAAAGACAAAATACTTCACCCCTTTTTTGGCATTTGGAGTTAATCCTTTGTTTGCATATGTTTTTGCAGAGCTTTGGGCAAGTATTATTTCAGGTCTTATAAAAGTTCCAGTTGAAGGAAGTTTAGTTTCGCTTAAAAGCTGGATGTTCGGTCATGTTTTTGCACCGCTCGTAGGAAACATGAATGGTTCTCTTCTCTATTCGATATTTATAATGCTCTTTTACTGGTCAATACTATGGTTTATGCATAAAAATAAAATTTATATTAAAATATAATTTGTCTGAAAAGAATGAAAGAATTACAAGCTTAAATTTTAGCTGAAGAGAATAAAAAAAACCCCACCATATATTAGTATAGTGAGGGGTCAAACCAAACAATTATTAACTAAACATTTCTTTATTATAAACCGATTGAAAATTAGAATACCCTACCAATAAACAAAAAAAACTCCCGTTAAGGAACCCAAATTTTTATTTATTTTCTTTTCTTATATTTTTACCTTCTATCCCATCAAGCATTAGATTTGAAAAATAAGGTCCATTTTCAGTCATTGTAATGAACATAAAATGATCGAATTCACCATATTCATTACCTCTTAATTTACTCCCGCCTCCCATTGTTGCTAAAACAAAATAATCGTTTTTATTTCTTTCATATAATTTATAATTGTGATGATGGCCAGTGAAAACAGTGTGTTTTCTTCCTTTAAGTAGATTTTCAACTTTCAACCAATTTTTTCCACTTTTTCTCCGCCAAAGAGGTTGGTGCATGAATATCATTGTCCAATCAACATTTTTATTTTTTCTAAGAATTTTTTCAACAAATTTAACTTGTTCTACTCCCAAATCAGGATTTTTCAAAGCTGTATGACCATGTTCTGAATTCAAACAAATAAATAATACATTTTTATATAAAAAATGATAGTAGTCTGTCCCGAATCTTTTAAACCACTCATTTTCCATTACTTCATTTGTGTAGTCATGGTTTCCTGCAACATAAAAAAAGGGCATTTCAAGATTTTTTACAAACGAATTAAATTCTTTCCACTCAGCGTCAATTTTTTTAAGATCTTCAGTGTTACCATTAATTAAATCTCCTACACTAACAACAAAAGCTGGTTGCATTAGATTGATTTTTTCTATTCCTTTTTGCCAAACCCCTTTTCTTTCACCTCCAGTTCTATCAGTAACAACTACAAAATTAAATTTATTTTTGTGATCATTTACTCTTTCATAAGTCCATGGCTTATTTTCTGAATGGATTTTTTGTAATTGTAATTTATTTTGAGCGTCTACTTTTATTAAAAAAAGAACAAAAAATAAATAGAGAATGTTTTTCTTCATTTTTCCAACTTTAATAATGGTTAAAAAAAAATTAGGTTTTAATATTTTAAATCTACAAAAAAAAAA
>CEVX01030863.1_pt1 | contig 15964 bp, 20 predicted proteins | sample 356561 | NCBI WGS metagenome assembly CEVX01 (sample SAMEA2623886, study PRJEB7988) | marine metagenome | biome: marine biome (ENVO:00000447); feature: surface water layer (ENVO:00002042); material: "saline water (ENVO:00002010), including plankton (ENVO:xxxxxxxx)" | depth 5 m | reverse complement strand
TGGATGAATCCATTTTGGGAAGACAACGTTTATGAGATTATTGAATTAATGGGTGCTGACCATGTCATCTTTGGCTCCGACTGGCCCCACATTGAAGGTATGCCAACCCCTCTCGATTACTTAGAGGAGGTCAATGACTTAAATGATGGTGATTTGCAGCTTGTAATGAGAGATAACACGCGGTACTTGAATGTCCCCAGAAGCCTCTAGCAAGTAAAAGTAGTCAATCATGTCAGAATGGGAACCTGAATTAGAAGAATTAAAGTTCCGTGAATCCTTGGCAGAAAAAATGGGCGGCAGCGAAAAAGTTGAACGCCAGAATGAAAGAGGCAAATTAAATATAAGAGAGAGAATCGCACTTTTGCTGGACGAAGATTCTTTTCATGAAATTGGGAAAATTGCCGGTAAAGCCACATATGACGAGAATGGAGACCTACTTGATCTTCAGGCTTCAAATTTCATTTTCGGCAGAGGGCGGATTGACGACCGAACGGTTGTCATAGCAGGAGACGACTTCACAGTTAGAGGTGGAGCAGCAGATGCATCGATAATCACAAAGCAGGTTGCTGCTGAACAAATGGCCAATGAATTAAACCTTCCAATAATCAGGTTAATTGATGGAACGGGTGGAGGCGGTTCTGTCAAGACGCTCGATCCTAATGAGCATTCCAAGGGCTCAATTAGCGCCAATACTTATGGAAGAGGTGCTAGAACCTATGTGCCTTTAAACCCTGGATGGGAGTACGTGATTTCAAATCTCGCGACGGTACCCACAGTCTCTTTATGTTTAGGTCCAGTGGCGGGATTGGGAGCTGCCCGAGCAGTATCAAGCCACTATTCGGTGATGGTAAAAGACCTCTCTCAACTTTTCGTAGCAGGGCCACCAGTTGTAAACGCATTAGGAATAGAGGAGGTAGACAAAGAGAGTCTGGGAGGTAGTCAAATCCAAACTCGAAACGGTTCGATAGATGATGAAGTTGAATCCGAGGAAGAAGCATTTGCAGCCGCGCGAAAGTTTCTCTCGTATCTGCCATCTTCTACGTTCGAAAACTCAGAAAAATTATCAACGGAGGACTCCACGTCACGAACGGATCCCAACTTAAATGACATAATTCCTAGGGATAGGCGAAAAGTCTACAGAATGAGGAACATAATAGAGTCGGTTTTCGACGTGCATTCCTTCTTTGAAATGTCATCATCTTTTGGACGTTCTGCAATCACGGGGTTAGCCCGATTAGATGGCTGGCCCGTGGCTGTATTGGCTGGAGACCCTTATCACTATGGCGGAGGCTGGACAGCAGATGCTGCACAAAAAGTTGTTCGTTTTGTCGACCTCGCTGAAACTTTTCATTTACCTGTTGTCCACTTAGTAGACAACCCAGGTTTCGTTATCGGAACAGAGTCTGAAAAACAGGCAACGATCCGTCATGGTGCACGAGCTTTAGCAGCTATATATCAAGCAAGTGTCCCTTGGTGTTCGATTCTTGTACGTAAAGCCTTTGGCGTGGCAGGTGCAGCTCATTCCCCTGGTCAAAGATTCCAATATCGTTATGCATGGCCGTCAGGCGACTGGGGATCTCTTCCTGTTGAAGGAGGAGTTGCAGCTGCCTACAGTGCTGAGTTGAAAAATTCTGAAAACCCGGAACAACTACTTGAAGAGATAACAGAAAGATTGAATAAGGTTCGTTCACCCTTTAGAACGGCAGAGGCATTTTTGGTTGAAGAGATCATAGAACCCGCTAAAACCAGACCACTTTTGTGCGAATTCGCTAACCTAGCAGCACCACTTAGAGGCAGATCTTCCTCCGGTTTTGGATATAGGCCTTAAAATTCTCTATAGACGCTAAATAACTTCCAAAATGGCGACGACACTGTCTTGCTCCACTTGGTCTCCTTCAGTGATTAGAAGTTTTCGCACTATTCCTGTTCTAGGTGATTCGATGGGAATCTCCATCTTCATCGACTCAATAATTAGAACCGTTTCTCCTACTTGAACGGTCTGACCTACTTTTGTTACAACTTTCCAAACTGTCCCTTGCACGGGTGTTTCTAGTTGCATCTCATCCATATCTAGATTTGAGCACCAAGTTGGTTGGAGGGCAATATTGGATATCAAATATTCCTCTGTATAGGGTCTTGGTATGTCAGCTTGTCCGACTTTAGAGACAGAAAATCTCATATTGAGACCATTTAAGGATGGAGATATAAATGACTTTTTCTCGATGATGGACAGTCGTGAAGTTCGTGAAGCTTTGCATGTTTCAGATGAGTATGGTCTTTCTGAGGCGTTTCACGCTATGACAGCATGGCTTGGCCAGTGGGAGTTGCGCGGCACGGGGCACTGGGCACTTGAAGAGAAGAGATCAGGAAAATTTGTCGGACGGGCAGGGTTACATAAACCTGAACGTCATGACTGGCCAGGTGTGGAGGTTGGCTGGGCACTCCACCCAGACTATTGGGGACGAGGTTATGCCACTGAGGCAGGACAAGCAGCAGTGCACTACGGATTCGATGAGCTTAAAGTAAACAAACTATTCAGTTGCATTTTGCCAGAAAACTATCGGTCACAGGCTGTAGCAAAGAGGCTTGGTTTTGAATTTTTGGAAGAAAAGATTTTGGCATTTTTTCCAGAATTGCCCCATGGAATTTGGGTATTAAACAGAAACTAGCTGCACTTAGTTAGCAAGAATTAATGGGTCGGCATTTAATTTATTTACAACTAGTTGATCGCATACTGGGTCCTTCATAACGGTTATACCAGATGCTCTATCTATCAGACGCACTAAGGACGCTTCTTTTGTATTGACTGTCGCCCAACTGTCAAAACGGAAAAGCTCTCCGGTTGAAACACGTAACAACCAAGGCAATTTGGTTCCGTTGCATTCACGTACCACCACAACATCTCCTGGTTCACCGAATTGGTATCGGTACCCTAAGTGTTCAATGATCGGACCATCTTCTGAGACAGTAATGGGTTGATCAATGACACGTTCTGCTTTTTCATTGTCACTAAAAATAGTGAAATAGACTATTAAACCTAAGAGAAGCAACAAGGTGCATATTTGAAACACTGTCTTTTTTGTTGACCATGTTGGTAATTCCCCAACTAAGGCAGAAATCTCACTTGTCTCAGATTCTTTTTTCAGACTTTCGTTCATTTTTTCTTATAAATAGACATTTGCCGACATGCAAACCATACGTCTTGAAGACACAATCACAAAATTTTTAATGAATAGAAAATGAAATAAGCATGCATAGCATCGATTTTAAGATGGTCTAATATTCAAAAATGGATGATGGCTCAATCAATTCAAATATAAAGGTTCAATGGATGAGCAGTAATGAAGCTGCTCAACGTCTTGGTGTTACGACAGCCACTTTGTACAGGTTCATAGATGAAGGCCGTTTACCCGCATACCGAATGGGAAGAGTGATAAGACTAAAAGAAAGTGAATTGGAAGATTTTGAAAGAACCTGCCTGATACAACCAGGGTCTTTATCTCATTTAATTCAAGAGTGACTAAATACCCTGCGTAAACCCAATTATTCCTATACAGATAGGGTAAATTCATATAAGAATTTTCGAAAATATACCCAGCAGGTTTTCATTGAACCCTTTTTCTAACCAAATTAAGGATGTTTTTCCAGACACCGTTTCGATCGGTAAAGCGCGTAATTCAGCGTTAGAACAACTTTCAGAAACTGAATTCCCAAGTCCTCAACAAGAGATATGGAAATATTCGAAAATTTTCAATCTTGATTTAGAATCTCTTAATCCCTCTTTTAATAGTCCTGATGACAAAAAAACTGAGCCAAGTTTCTTGGACATAAAAGATTCGGGCTTGATTTCGATCAATGATGGGTGGTTAGGGAACCCAAAAAGCGGTGACTTTTTAGATTCCTCCCAAGGATATTTAGGGTCTTTAGCAAACATGGGTAATGAGTTATCTCATATCGAAGAAAATTTTGATAAGCCGAAAGACTTCTTCGATTGCTTAAATCGTGCTTATAACCCTGAGACTTTGGTGATACATGTTCCAGATGGAGTGAGACACGAATCCCCCATATACATAAAAATTCAATCTGTTACTTCAGGTTTGGTCGCCTGTCCAAGAATTGTAGTTAATTTAGGTGAAAACTCTGAAGTGAAAATAGTAGAACATCATTTGTCAGGTAATGCTGTATCTCTTTCAGTCCCGGTTTTGGATGTGCATGTTGGTCAGAACAGCCGTTTGAAACATTGTGTGATACAGGATTTAGGAGAAGAAACATGGCAGGTCTCCAAACAGAATTTTGAACTTGAAAAAAATTCCTATGTTGAAATGTTCACGGCTGCTTTCGGAGGTGATTACGCTAGGAGCGAAATACGTTGCAATCTAAAGGGGAGAGGCTCAGAAGCTTATTCGGCAGCCGCGTATTTTGGTACTAAAGAGCAGACTTTAGATTTTCGCACTTTCCAAAAACACGAAGCTCCCGATACTACAAGCAAGCTACTTTTCAAGGGAGCTTTAGATGAAGATTCTCGGTCAATTTATTCAGGATTAATAAAAGTCTTACCAGAAGCAATTCGAACAAAAGCTCAACAGACGAATAGAAACATAAAACTTTCTGAAAATGCTTGGGCCGAAAGCGTTCCTAACCTCGAAATAGAGACTAACGATGTGGTTTGCAACCATGCATCAACTGTTTCAGGAATTGACGAAGAGCAACTTTTTTACTTGGAAAGCAAAGGTGTAGAGACTTCAGTGGCGGAGCGTTTAATTATTGCAGGATTCTTTGATGAGGTTATTTCTAAAGTTTTTGATTCCCTGCTGGTTGAAGAAGCTACTTCTATTTTGACTAAAGCACTACAAAATCGGTCTGAGTCTCGAGATATACAATGAAAGAACTAAAGATTTGCGAACTAACAGAACTTGAAGAAGCAATTCCCCGACGCGTAGAGCTAGAAGAAGAAAAACTAGCTTTGGTCTTAGTGGATGGAAAAGTCTACGCCATAGAAGATAATTGCAGCCATGAAGATGTAGCTCTTTCTGAAGGTGAAGTGGATATAGAGGAATGCGCTTTGGAATGTTGGAAACATGGGAGCCTTTTTTCACTAAAGACGGGTGAAGCTTTGAGCCTTCCAGCTATTAAAAGTGTAAAAACCTACGAGATTCGAGTTATTGGTAAAGATGTTGTGTTGGTGGGCGAATGACGAACGAAAAACTTCTTATCATCGAAGGGCTTTGTGCCAATGCAGGGAGTAAAGAGGTATTGAAAGGGGTTGATATTCAAATACGGCCTTCTGAAGTACATGCGGTTATGGGTCCAAATGGCTCAGGCAAATCAACTCTTGCGCATGTTTTGATGGGCCGGCCTGGTTATAAAGTAACCTCCGGTTCAATTACAGTTGATGGGATTGATATTCTCCCTCTTAAAACATGGGAGAGAGCACAGGCCGGAATGTTTATAGCAATGCAGCAGCCGATTGAAGTGCCGGGTGTAAAAATAACAGATTTGATTACTGAAAGAGCTGTCAGATCTGGTCTTGACCCTAAAGAATCGCTTTCTTTGCTTCATGAGGAAGCAAAGAATTTGCGAATTGACGAAAACTTTGTCGATAGAGAATTAAATGTTGATTTATCAGGCGGCGAGAAAAAAAGAAATGAAACACTTCAGCTCCTAGTCTCTAAACCAAGTTACGCGATACTGGATGAAATTGATTCTGGTTTAGACATAGATTCTCTTGTTTTAATCTCAAAACGAATACAAAAAGCAACGGAAGACAGTCAATTGGGTGTGCTGGCTATAACACACTTCAGCCGATTGTTAGAGATTCTCGAACCTGACAAAATTCACGTTCTTGTAGATGGCCAGATAGTCGAAACTGGTTCAGCAGAGCTGGCGGTTCAATTAGAAGAAGAGGGTTATCAAAAGTTTTTAAAGAAGGTTTAAGTTGCAAGAGCGATTACTAGATACAGCAGAGTTAGAAGCACTAATTAAAAAGTTCCCAAAATGGGAGTACCGAGAAGATAGTTTGAAACAAGAGTTCACGTTTGGCGACTTTCGTGAAGCATTTGAATTTATGGTCCAGGTAGCTGAGATAGCTGAGAGTATTGACCATCACCCCGATTGGTCAAACTCTTGGAACAAAGTATCTATTTCAATTTCTACTCATTCCGCAGGCGGACTAACCGCCCTTGACCTTAAATTTGTAGAAAAAGTGGAGACTCTTTCAGATCTTTAATTCTCCACTGAACTAATTATCTGATCAAAAGTGTTCCACCCGAGGGTTGCACATTTAATTCTTACTGGGTATTTAACCACACCTTTTAAGGCCTCTAGGTCCCCTAAAGAAGATGGTGCTCCGTCTGAGCTATTTTCTTCTGAATTTAAATCATTTTCATGGATGGACATCATTTCTTTAAATCGTTCAAACACACCTTTTGCTTCATCCAAAGTCTTCCCAATGACAGATTCTGTCATCATTGAAGCGGAAGCTTGGCTTATAGAACATCCTTGTCCACCTATGCGAATTTCTTTTATCACTTTGCCCTCAAGAAGTACATAGACTTTCACATCATCTCCACAAAGAGGATTAAAACCCTCTTCCATAATTGCTGGAGGCGTTGGTAGTTCACCTTTATTCCTAGGACTCCGATAGTGATCGAGAATTACCTCTTTGTATAAATCTTCAAGCCCAGTCATGATTTCTCCAAATCAGTTTTAAGCAAAAATTTTCCCAGCTTCATTTATAGCATCGGCTAAAACGTCTATGTCAGACTCGTCGTTATAAATATATAAGGAAGCTCTAGCTGTGGCAGGCAGTCCCATAAGTTTCATCAAAGGTTTGCAACAATGATGTCCAGCCCGTACGCAAACGCCATGTTGATCTAGAACTTGACTCAAATCATGAGGATGTACATCACGGTAAGATAAAGAAAGAACACCTGACCTCTCAAGTGAGCTCTCGGGGCCGTGTATGACTAAATCATTGCCAAATCTGTCATTTAACATTTGCAAAGCATAAGAAGTGAGTTTTTGCTCGTGCTCCCGAATTGCCCCCATCCCGATTTTTTCTAGGTAACTAATGGCGACGCCAAGACCGATTATCTCAGCAATGGGTGGAGTTCCTGCTTCAAATTTCCAAGGAAGCTCATTAGGGGTGAAACCATCAGAGGTGACGTTCAAAATCATTTCACCTCCACCAAGAAAAGGAGGCATATTTTCAAGTATTTCCAAGCGTCCCCAAAGAACACCAATGCCGGTAGGCCCACACATTTTGTGTCCGCTAAAAGCTATAAAATCAGCATCTAGGTCGGTTACATCAGTTTCAAAATGGGGTGCTGACTGACACGCATCAACAAGGCAGAGCGCACCTACTTTGTGGGCTGCCTCAATAAGTTCTTTTACAGGGTTTATAGTGCCCAAGGCGTTAGAAACGGAAGTTACGCAAAGAAGTTTTACCCCTTTTAGCAATTCGTCAATATTTTCTAAATCAAGTCTCCCATCGTGAGTTATGGGAATCCAACGGATTTCTATATTTCGTTCGCTAGAGAGCTGCTGCCATGGAACTATATTCGAGTGGTGTTCTAGCGAGCTTAAAAGAATCACGTCACCTTCATTTAGTTCGCTGCGTCCCCAACTATAGGCAACCAGATTTATTGCTTCGGTAGCGTTTTTTGTGAAAATTATTTCTTTTGTAGAGGAAGAGTTAATGAAACGATGCAGCTTCTGGCGTGTTTCTTCAACCTCTGCAGTCGCAAGTTCTGCAATGTGGTAGGCGCCTCTGTGGACATTTGCATTTATTTCTTTGTAATAATCATTCATCCGTTCGATTACTTCGATTGGTTTTTGAGAGGTAGCAGCAGAGTCAAGATAAACAATTGGACTGCCATTGACTGAGCGCTCTAAGAGGGGGAAACCTTTTTTGATAACTTTGGAGTCGAAATTAGATTTACTCATAAGTTGGTATCTCGAAAAGATTCATAGCCAGAAGATTCAAGCTTTTCAACTATTTCATTTCCACCTCTTGCAACAATTCGTCCATCTATAATGACGTGAACGAAATCTGGATTCAGGTGATCCAAAAGCCTTTGATAGTGGGTGATCGTTAGCACTCCTAGATCAGAGTTCTTTTCCCTAACTTTTGCAACACCATCAGCTACTACACCTAAGGCATCGATATCAAGACCAGAATCTGTTTCATCAAGAATTGCTATCTCAGGTTCAAGAATAGCCATTTGGAGAATTTCATTTCTTTTTTTCTCACCACCTGAAAAGCCTTCATTTAGGTAGCGCTCTGCGAAAGAAGGATCCATGTTGAGTCTTTCTAGCCAATCCATAATAGAAAGTCGTAATTCTAAAACTGACATTTGCATATCTTTACGTGCCGAAAGTGCTTGTCGTAAAAAATTAATAACTGATACTCCAGCGACTTCGTGCGGATACTGGAATGCTAAAAAAATACCTGACTTTCCTCGCATTTCTGCTGACCAATCTGTTATATCTTCACCGCGGAATTTAATCGAACCACCGGTCACCGAGTACTCAGGGCTACCCAGTAATACTGAAGCTAAGGTTGATTTACCCGAACCATTTGGACCCATTAAAGCGTGAACTTCCCCTTCATTAATGGTCATGTTTATTCCGTTTAGAATAAGTGTGCCGTCTTCAGCAGAGGCATGTAAATCAGTAATTTCGAATAATACTGGGCTGGATTTCGACACGTTACAAGTCTATTGAGAGCTTTCAATTACCACTATCAGCATAGGGTTAATTATGTCACCTATTTTTAAGTGATATTTTCCAAGCTCGGAAATTTTCATGATTTTCACCATCTGCTCCTACGCCATTTCCTGTTCCATCTGGAAAAAGTCTAAATGTACAAATTTCTTGCTCTTCACTAAGAGAAACTGCTACGTATCTGGCATCACTCCGACGGGCAGGCCCGGCACGCCAGAGTGACCAATTGCCTATTCTTCGTTTATAGGCAATTTTTACTGACCCTAAATCATCTCCGGATGATAAAAGACCTTTTGGTGCTTCCACCCATGCTTCTGCAGCTATGTTTTTGTCTCTTAAAGGAGTGTCAGGCAGTTCCCAAGTGTGAACAGGTGTGTAGTCAAAAGGTCGATCGTCAGCTGGGAGTGCCAACGGTTTTTGATTCACCAGCCTCGAGCTGCCCATTCATCTAGGGAAGGGCTCTCGTTTGCAATAGTTGTGTCAGTCCCATGTCCAGGAAAGACTAAAGTTTCTGGAGAAAGTTGACTGAAGAGTCGATTTTCTATGGATCGAATTATTTGTTCAAAATCGCCTCCTTCGAATTCAGTAGTTCCCGGTCCTCCGGGGAAAAGTGTGTCACCTGAAAAAAGAATAGGAGAGTTTTCCAGTTTAAAACAGATGGACCCTGGTGTATGACCGGGGGTCATGATTGTATGAAGTCGTAGTCGCCCTATTTCGATGACAGATTGATCTTCAAGAAGGTAGTCGTAGCTTGGTAACATTCCTGCATCGGCACTAGTTACGCCAACTTCATAACCTGCTTCTCTTATCGCCGGAACAGCTTGTATATGATCCCAGTGCCCGTGAGTCTCTAGAACGGTTTTAACATTTAGAGCCTTACATAAATCAAGTAATTTATCGTGTTCATTCGCAGCATCAATAAGGACGCTTTCGCCTGTTTCACGGCAACGCAGGAAAAAAACGTTATTATCCAAATCACCAACGACGATTCTGTGAATTTCAGACTGAGTGTCACAATAATGCAATGAAACACCAGGAACCCCAGTTTTAGGGTGGTCTGCATGGGAACAAGGCGAAGAAAAGGGTGAAGAGGGCATTTGCTCTGAGTTTTCGTTATTATCCATTAAGAATCATGTTAGCAATGAGGGACCAAGAGTGGTTCCACCCCGATATCGTCGAGTATTGAAATCCAAATAAGTATATATTTCCTGAGAGTAGATTTAAGGAGCCAAAAAGTGAATTTTGCCTTTACAGAGGAACAGGAACAGTTAAGAGAATTTGTTAATCAGTTCATGGAGAGTTATTCGCCGGAAGCCAAAGTCAGAGAGTTAATGGAGACTGATCTTGGCTATGACTCAGATACATGGTCATTGATGGCTGAACAATTAGGTCTTCAAAGTCTGATAATTCCTGAAGAGTATGGGGGACAGGGCTTTGGATATGTTGAATTAGTAGTGGTTTTGGAAGAAATGGGAAGAGCTTTGTTGTGCTCGCCTTTCTTCTCGACTGTTGTCCTTGCGGCCAATACTCTCATTCATTCAGGCGATGATGCCGCTAAATCAGAATTTTTACCTGGAATAGCAAGTGGAGAAACGATTGCCACTCTGGCTTTCACAGAAGAAAGTGGAAAATGGGGAAGTGATGGCATATCAATGCTTGCTACTTCTTCGGGTGATGGCTGGGAACTTAGTGGAACAAAAATGTATGTTCTTGATGGAAATTTAGCTTCTTTAATTATTGTTGCTGCTTGCACTGACAAAGGAATTTCATTATTCAAAGTTGATGGTGATTCTGATGGACTATCTCGCACGCAGTTAGCAACTATGGATATGACCAGAAAACAGTCACGTCTAGATTTTGAAAATGTTAAAGCAACTCTTATAGGCGAAGATGGAGAAGGCTGGGCCACTCTTGAAAGGGTCCTTGATTTAGCTGCTGTTGCACTCGCAGCTGAACAAGTAGGGGGAGCTCAACAGTGCCTTGATACAGCAGTTCAATATGCGAAAGACAGGGTTCAGTTTGGTCGCCCAATAGGCAGTTTCCAAGCGATCAAACATAAGTGTGCGGACATGCTATTAGAAGTTGAGTCCGCTAAGTCAGCTGCCTATTATGCCGGTTGGTGTGCTGCCGAACTTAATGAAGAACTACCTTCGGTAGCTAGCTTGGCAAAGGCTTATTGCTCTGAAGCTTATTTCAATACGACAGCTGAAAATATTCAAATTCATGGAGGTATAGGTTTCACTTGGGAGCATCCTGCACATCTATATTTCAAAAGAGCGAAAAGTTCCGAGTTGTTGTTTGGAGATCCGACTTATCACAGAGAACTTTTAGCGCAAAGAATTGGAATCTAAAAAGCGTTCAGCCACATAATTTTTATTTGTGATAAATAGGTTTTGTAACAATTGTTCTAATTGTGAATATAAGCAGAATTTTTTCAAAGCATGAGTGACTTAACCCAGATGTTGCTATAACCGAAGTGTGATTTTATTATTCGCGATTTTCGGATCATTGTTAGTTGTTTTAATTGCCTTTATATCTGTAGCTCTTACGGTTCGAAATTTAAGTGGGATTTCTTTTCCCTCTGTTCTCGAAGTAGATGACGCGGTTGAGTGGATCTCAGAGAGACTTCCCGAAGAAGTAGCTTCACAACTACGAAAAGATGAGGTCTTTAAAATAATTGGTTGGTGGCTTGACTCGCTTGACTCAGCAGGTTTGACATCAGAACATGGACAAGAAATAGGAGAAGGCAGAGCAAAAAATAATAACGCAGAATCAATTGCTGATCTTGATATCGCAGTGGATGAAGTTGTGGCCAGAGCTCTAGGAGACACAGAACCCTTAAATGAGGTGGCGGTAGTTGTAGTGCTTGATCTCTTAATTGTTTATTTGACTGAGACAGGTGCGATTGGTAGTCAACCCACAGAACAGGGGTAGCTTCAATACATGATTGATCGTCAAAGTTCAGTTTTCGTTGCAGGTCATAAAGGACTTGTCGGTTCCGCAATTTTACGTAGATTGAAGTCTGAGGGGTTTTCAGATGTAAGAATAGCGGAAAGAAAAGACCTAGATTTGCGTGACCAGTCTGCAGTGAATGCATGGTTTGAGAGTGAGAGGCCTAAGTATGTGTTTCTTGTTGCTGGAACAGTCGGTGGAATAATGGCTAACAGCACTCGCCCAGCAGATTTCATTTACGACAACTTGATGATACATGGGACCGTTGTGCATGCCAGTCATAGGGTAGGTGTAGAGAAGTTAATTTACTTGGGTAGTTCATGTATCTATCCGCGTGAGGCTAGTCAGCCAATAACTGAAGATTCATTATTAACTGGTCCCTTGGAACCTACAAATGAAAGCTACGCTCTAGCAAAAATTGCTGGAATAAAACTTTGTGAGGGTTACAGAAGACAATACGGCGATGACTTTATTTCTGCTATGCCTACTAACTTGTATGGGCCGGGAGACAATTTTGATGAAATGAATGGGCATGTCCTGCCAAGTTTGATGAGGCGTTTTCATGAAGCTAAAGACATGCAACAGGCAACTGTCGAAGTTTGGGGGAGTGGACAGGCTAAACGTGAATTCTTGCATGTGGATGATCTCGCCGATGCCTGTTTATTTTTAATGGATAATTACTCTGATTTAGGACATATAAATGTAGGTACGGGGATAGATCACAGTATTCAAGAGTTGGCAGAAATTGTAAGAGATTTAATTTATCCCGAAGTAGAACTCGTATTCGATACCTCTAAGCCCGATGGAATGCCTAGAAAAGTACTGAATGTTTCAAAATTGACAGAATTGGGCTGGAAATCAGAAGTTCCATTAGAGGAGGGTCTGTCAAGCACCTATGACTGGTTCTGTGCTGCTAAGGCAAGAGGCGAAGTAAGAGAATAAATTATTATTCTTGTTTTGATTTACCAGCCGCTTTTTGTGCTTTTTTCCATGCCCTAACTTTTGTTAACGATTCAGGACTGTTTATATCGGCCACTGATCTAGGTGTTTTGTCTGCAAATGGGCCGGCACATTTTTGCCAACCTGGAGGAGAGCAACCCATTCGTTTAGCTAAAAGAGCGGTAAATATCATCGACTTTTCAGACCCAAAGCCTGGTAGGTCTATCAGACGGTTATACAGGGTTTCACCAGAATCTGCACTAGCCCAAAGTTGCTCAGCTTCACCGTTATAATTTTCCACTAAATGTTCACAAAGGTCTTGAATTCGACCTGCCATTGAAGAAGGGAAACGGTGTATAGCTGGTTTTTCTTTGCAGATCGATTCAAACTTTGTGGGATCCATAGAAGCTATTTGTGAAGCGTTTAGTTCCCCTAGCCTTCCCAAAAGTGTGTAGGGACTTTTAAAAGCCCATTCCATCGGTATCTGTTGGTCAAGAAGCATTCCTAACAAGAGGGCAAGGGGGTTTTTGTTTAGAAGTTGGTCCGCTTCGTCGCTGCCGGTAACTGCAAGATCGCCTGAAAATTTAGATGTCATATTTAGAAGAGTAGTTCGAAAGATAGAATTTTGAAATTAGTTTTTTCTAATTAGAAAAAAAGAGAACTTAGCGAACCGTTTGATGTGAGGCTCAGATTAGGGTTTAGAAATGAATAGTGGAATTACAACTGTTTATACCGATGGAGCTTGCTCCGGTAATCCAGGTCCTGGAGGGTGGGCTTGGGTGGTGCCAGATGGAGAATTTGCAGCTGGAAGTGATTTGGCAACAACTAATCAACGTATGGAGCTAAAGGCTGCTTTGGAAGCTGTTAAAGCATTTCAAGGTGAAATTATCATTTTCAGTGATTCGACTTACGTCGTGAATTGTTTTCGTGACCGTTGGTGGGAAGGATGGTTGCGGAGAGGCTGGGTAAATTCTGCCAAAAAACCTGTTAAGAATCGTGACCTTTGGGAACCGCTAATTGAAATTTATCGAGAACGTGACAATATTTCTTTCAGTTGGGTTAAAGGCCACTCTGGTGACAGGTGGAATGATGAAGCGGATCGTTTAGCTGTGCAGGCAGGTGCTGAACAGGTTTCCATTAAGGGAGATCTTTCTTTTTAATAAATTAGAAAGATTGAGTAAATTAATGATCTGTTCTTTTTTCGCGTCTATAGTCGGTATCACCGAGGAGAGGAGGTGGTCCAGATTAGTAGTAAACGTTATGGGACTTCGGAGGTGGGTGGCCGCTAGGCGGTTCTGGACCATCTGGCGAAATTACGCCAGCCACCCTCAGGTTTGATTGCCAATTCTGGTCCCAGTTGGCGAAGAGATCTATCTGAGAAATCCAGAAATAGTTCCAATATTTTAAACTCTGGGGATGCACATAAAGTGCATCCCCAGATTATTTTAGTTACCAATAATCATTCGAAAATGAGAATATTTGCTTGAATGACTTTGGAATCATCTTGATTCGAAAACCTAATGTATGTTTGTCATTGCCTGTTATTCTAGGAGTATGGAAAGGCTGCCTACTTTCGTTCATAATAGGTTTATAGGTGATAAGAGAACTCAAGAGGTCTACGACCTTGATGAGCTAGACGAAAGTGAATCAATACAGGTTCGGATTGATGAGCTTGTTGAGAGTGAAACCTTTGTTTGTTTTGCCCCCGACACACTTGCCGAAGCTCGTAATCGCGGATATCGACTCAGAAAAATTTAATTTAACTGTTAGTTTTTTGACGTATCAAGTTAAGAGCACTACCAGCTTTGAACCATTCGATTTGATCTTCTGACATTGAGTGGTTTGTTTCTATATTTACGGCTTCACCTTCGGGATTAGTAATCACTACTTGTACAGGTTTATTCGCACCTAGGCTTTCGAGGCCAATTACTGAAATTCTGTCTTGCTCTCCGATCAGGTCATAGTCGTTATGGTTGGTAAAAGTTAAAGCTAGGATCCCTTGTTTTTTCAAGTTAGTTTCGTGTATTCGGGCAAATGATCGTGCTATTACTACACGACATCCTCTGAACCTCGGTTCCATAGCAGCATGTTCCCTAGAAGATCCTTCACCGATATTTTCATCACCGATTGCAACCCACTCGATTCCTGCTTCATGGTAGCGTTTTGCTACTTCAGGAAAAGATCGGGTTTCATTGTCTGTGATGTCTATTCCGGTTCCAATTTCCCCTGTAAAAGAGTTGACTACTCCTAAGTATAGGTTTCCTGAAATATTTTCTAAATGGCCTCTGTATTTCAACCAAGTACCTGCCATTGAAATATGATCAGTGGTGCACTTGCCTTTTGCTTTCATCAGGACAGGCAAATCTTCCAAATCATTTCCATCCCAAGGGGCAAAAGGTACGAGAGATTGAAGCCTCTCGCTTTCTGGGAGTATGGAAATGTTAATTTCAGAATTTTCAGACGGAGGAGGCTTAAATAAACCTTTTTCCCCAGAATCAAAACCTTTAGCTGGAAGTTCCTCTCCAACAGTGACAGAAAGTTTTACCTCTTGACCATTTTCTGCAGTTAATGAGTCAACTGCGGGGTCAAAATCTAGCTTCCCGGCAATACTTAAAGCAACAACTGTTTCAGGCGAAGTGACAAAAGCAAATGTGGAAGCGTATCCGTCATTTCTTTTTGGAAAGTTACGGTTATAGCTAGTGACAATACTGTTGGGCACGCCATCGTCTAGATCCTGTCGATCCCATTGACCTATGCATGGACCGCAAGCATTCGCAAGGACTGTAGCTCCTATAGCTTCAAGATCGGCTAGGAGACCATCTCTTTCGATTGTTGCTCGCACTTGTTCAGATCCGGGGGTAACTAATAAAGGTATTTTTGATTTCAACCCCTTAGAAAGAGCATCTCGTGCTATTCCAGCGGCTCTAGTTATATCTTCGTAACTCGAATTGGTGCATGACCCAATTAAGCCAGCACTTACCTCCAGTGGCCACCCATTCGTAGTTGCTTCTTCTCTAAGATCGCCAACTGGTCGAGCTAAATCAGGAGTATGAGGACCGTTTATGTGAGGTTGCAAGTCGGAAAGATTTATCTCAATAACACGATCAAAAAAACTGTAGGGGTCTTCTTCCACTTCTGGATCTGCTTGTAAGTCATTGCTGACAGAGTCAGCTGCTTCAGCGGTCTCTTCACGATTAGTTGCATTTAGGTAGCGAGAGATGGCTTCGTCGTAAGGGAAAAGAGATGTAGTAGCACCAATTTCTGCACCCATGTTACAGATCGTCCCCTTGCCTGTTGCTGAAAGTGTTCGCGCTCCAGGTCCGAGATACTCCACTATTGCACCGGTACC
>CEVX01037085.1_pt1 | contig 16022 bp, 13 predicted proteins | sample 356561 | NCBI WGS metagenome assembly CEVX01 (sample SAMEA2623886, study PRJEB7988) | marine metagenome | biome: marine biome (ENVO:00000447); feature: surface water layer (ENVO:00002042); material: "saline water (ENVO:00002010), including plankton (ENVO:xxxxxxxx)" | depth 5 m | reverse complement strand
GAGGATCATGTTCTTTGAGTTCTGCTCGTACAAAAGGATAAAAATCATTAACCCCAAGATATGCCTCAGTACTTTCTGCAAAATACTCCATTTGAGTCGTAAGCGCGTAATGGTTCACAGTACGACCAGTGTATAGTAAAACCTTCTCATAAATCCCTGCCTTTTTAATATTATTATAGGCATCAAGTATTTCCTTGTTTTGAAATCCCTTTTCTAGAACTTGATCATGATAAGCATGAGCCAGTTCGTGTAAAACTACGTAAGGATGCTTGGCCCATTGACTGCGGCTTAGCAGTGCTTTTGCCCTGGGAATATGCACATGCTTTACAAGTCTGGGATCGTGCTGATTAGCGCGAAGCCAAGTTGCACCAGGATGATACTGCATATTACCTAGTGGCTCGTAATGATAATCCAACCATATGGGAAGTCGTTGCAACTCCTTCACTCGATCATCAGGAAGAATGTATTTTATACGCTGAAGATGATTAGCAAGCGCATCAAACACCTCTGATTTAAACTTATTATGTTTCTTCTCAAGTAACTTTGGATCAACTTTAATGCTCCATCCCTCAAGTTTCTTTACAATTGGATCATAGAATTTTTTTTGTTCTTCAGCAGCCGTATAACTAATTACAAGTTTAGACATTAAAAGAATGATTAATATTTTAGGGATAATTTTTAACATAAGAATTTATTTTTTGTTTAATCTAAGTATCTCCTTTCCAAAAGCATCTCCAATTAAGAAGTAGCTCTCGGCATTGCCAAACCAATGGTGTCCGTGCCCTACGTTAGGAGAGTCCTTTGCTTTCCGAGCAAACTGTGCTGTTGATACAAAGACAGCATTTGCCCCAAGCAATTCTGCAGCACCCTTTTGAGCCATGCGAATTGAGAGCATATTTTCATTAACATCGAGCCCCCCATTTCCCAATTCACCAATAACTACCGGAAGGTCGATCTGTTTAACTTCTTTTCGAATATCATTGATTAAACAGATTAGATTGGTTTGATAATTCTTTCTTGCAGCTTCATCAAACATGTCATTCCATCCCTGAAACCATACGAATCCACCAAGTACTGGCTCAAGCTCAGCCAAATATGGAAATTCATTTTCAATTTTAGCCAAGCCCTCTCTAAATTCATTAATCATCTTTTGGTAGAATTCTCCGGACTCTCCGCCAGCACTAGGAGGACGAAAATCTTTATTGAGACTTTTTCCTCCCCAAGCAGTTTTAATGAGAAGCACTGGTTCCTCAAAACCATCTCCTAAAGAATGTCCAAGTTGAAACTCTGGCCCAATATGATGTTTGCCTCCATACCCTGTGTACCCAATTGATAACCCTCCAGTCTTAAGCTCCTCTTTGGTTTGATATCGCACATAAACATCTTTTCTCACAATCCAATCTCCTTTTTCATCAACTATATGATTATATCTATCAGCAAGTTCTGAGTGCTTCATGACGTTTTTAAGAATACCTTTCCCGCTGTTATAGTACTTTGGATGATCTAAATCGACTACCCCCTGCCCTTGCATATTTGACTGACCTGCAAGCCAAAAAACTCTTAATTTTTTAGCAGGTTTAAGATGTTTATCAAGAAAAGCATAACCAGCGTTTTGGGCTTTTTTGTTAAACATCATTGCGATATGCCCAGCCCCTTTGCCAATATATAAACCGGTATCAACATTAACCTTCTTGAGCGATTCATAGAGAGCAATTGGACCACGGAAGCCAACCATTGGATGTTTATCTGGATGAACCAAAAGGTCAACCGAACCATTATAAAAAAAGATTGGTGAATCACCTTTATCTACAAATGCATTAGGAGAGTCAGCCTCATATGCTTCCGGTTCAGTATTTCTTTCTGCCCCAAACCAATATGATAGTGCATTTGATTTTTTGCGAACTGTTCGAAAATCGGTTGGTGCACCGCCTGCTACTGCAGCAATAATCTTTGTACCAATGCCTTTTGGATCACTTTCCTTGGTAAGCCCAGTTGTTGCCAACATCGAAACAAGATGTCCTCCAGCAGAATAGCCCATTGCCCCGATAAGGTCAGGATTCGCCTTATACTTAGAAGCATTTGTTCGAATCCATCGTATGGCATCTCGACAGTCCTCAGTTTGTGCAGGGCTTTTGAACTTGGGAGCTAATCGATAATTAATTGCAAAACAGGTATAGCCGCGTTTAGCTAAACTCCTCGCATAAATAGCTAATTGACCTTTAGAACCAAGGCGCCACGCCCCTCCATGAACTACTAATATTGATGGGAATGGTCCATCACCTTCAGGAACATAGACGTCAAGTTTAAGTATCTGATCATCTACCTTCTTATAAGCAACATTTTTGATTCGTTCGTATTTATAATTTTTGCTCCAAGCGTACATATCAAATCCACACAACAAGAACAAAATCAATAAACGATTCATAGAAAGGTTAGTTTTAACTGATTTGAATTTTCACTCAAATAAATTTCAATAAAGATAATTAAAGACAGACACTTCGTTCATCACAAACTTTTATCACTTATATTCCCCCTACTAAACTTAGTAATAATAAATACAATTAGAAGATTAACTATTAATCCAAAAATACCCGCGTGTATTCCCCAATTTGTTAAAGTGTCGACTCGATAAAGTGTAAATATACATATCAAACCACAAACCAAACCCCAAAATGGAGCGTTAGCCTTCATGCCACGCCAATGCATTCCTAAAATGAAGCCCGGGGCGAGCTGCATAAGTATATCAAATTTCATATTCATGAGTTTGACCAAAGTTGGCTTGTTCTCAAGTGATTGTAAATATATGGCAACGCTTGCAATAATAAAGACCACAATAAAAGAGATTATTTTACCTATTAAAGTCAATTTAGCCTGACTTGCATTCTTATTGATTTGCCGAAAATATATATCTTTAGTTAGCATGGACGATACAGATAAAAGAACAGAATCAGCTGTAGACATTAATGCTGCGAGTACAGCGGCCAAAAGCAAAACCACCAACCATCTGTGCAGAACTGACTTACCCATAATAATACGGCACACCTCACTAAATACTCTGTCTGAATCTGCACTACTTAATTCAGATAATTCTGGCGAGGCCAATGCAGTGATACCAACTAGAACTGCTACTAGAGACGCAGTTAGTGGAAGAAATGCCATTGTTGCAACTCCGTTTCTAAGCACTTTTTGGCTTCGAGCTGCATAAATCCTCTGGATTGCTTGCGGATAAAGCGCACCTCCTAAACCGACAACAAAAATATAACTAAACCACTGCCTATTCATGTGAGCATTTGGTACTGAAACTTTCTCCGGTTTAGAAGATTTGAGTAATTCGTAGCTGCTACTCAAACCACCAAAATGATCAAGGACTACGAAAAGCAAAACAATAAAACCAATCATTAAAATACCCCCCTGAATCATATCCGTCCAAGCTACAGCACGAAAGCCACCGAGGTTCTCATATACCAGCATAATAACTGCAAGAATTATGACTCCAGCAATGAAAGCAGTACGATCGTCAAATTCCGTTATACCCTGAAGCAGCAGTCCCATAGATGTTAGTTGAGCAAGCAAATAATTACCAATTGCAAGGACCATAGTAATTGAGGCGAGCACAGTGTATGGTCTATGAGCAAATCGATGTTCGAGAAAATCTGAAGGTGTAATAAAATTTTCCCGCTTTGCTAGACTGTGCAACTTTGGAGCAAAAACAAGATAGACCACAATAATAGAAGTCATGAAATGGACACTCATTAACCAAGGATAGCCAATCCGAAAAGTTTTACCAGTGAACGCAAACAGCGTATTACCACTATATTGTGTAGCATAAAGAGTCAGCACTAAAACCATAAACCCAACACCTGATCCTGCTAGGTAAAAGTCTTTAAGTGAGTTCTCAGTTCGAGCTCGCATACCCCAATATCCAATACCAATTAACGATACTAAATAGATAGCAATAAATCCTAATTCTAATGGCCCAAGCGGAATTTTACTCATTCATCGACCTCCGATTGATCCCCATCACTTGGCCAAACACGAAATGCCACCCATGCCGTCAAACAGGAGATTAAAAATGAAATAAAAGTACTAATTCCTACCCATAAGGGCATACCAAATATTAATGGTTCCTCGCCCCCTTCACCCCAGTACCAAGGTACTGCTAGAATAAAAAGAATTACAAATCCAACAACCAACAACCATGATCCTTGTGATGATTTTCGTTCGTTATCTCTCATTACATTGACTGAGCTTTTTGAAGTGCTGCTTTAATAATACAAATTGCTTTATTCATTTCCTGATTTGTAATGGTCAAAGGAGGAGTTAATGTCAGCACATTTCCATTTGAAACCTTAAAACTCAAACCATTTGAAAGGCATTCGTATAGAATGAACTCAGATATATCTGAGCGTGTAATTTCAATAGCTAAGGCGAGACCTAGACCTCGAATCTCTTTTACAATTGATAAATCACTAAACAGTGCCTCTAACTCCATTTTTGTTTTTCGACCGAGGCTGGCAGACCTATCAATAAGTTTTTCAGACTCGATAACATCAAACATTGCTAAAGCTGCAGCTGCACCAACTGGAGATTTCTCATGAGTATAGTGACCTAAAGCCTTCATTTGAGCAATGTTGAGACTATCTTTAGCAATAATTGAGGCCAAAGGAAAGATACCTCCACCGAGCCCTTTTCCTACAATTAAAATATCTGGAATTACTCCACTATGTTCACAGCAAAACATTTTACCAGTTCTGCCAAATGCTAAAGGAATTTCATCTAAAATCAAAAGCACGCCGTGCTTGTCACATAATTCTCTCAATCGCAACCAATAATCATCATCTGGCCTATCGACTGTAGTACATCTCATTGGTTCAGAAATTATTGCCCCTATATCTCCCTCTTGTTCCATTATCTTTTCTATCTCATCTGCATCTTCAATTCTTTTTGGCCAAGGAACATGAAAGCAACCAGGAAGCAATGGGCCTAAATCATCTCTAAATAGTGATTCACCGCCTATAGATATCGCATCAAGAGAAGCACCATGAAAAGTTCCCCACATAGAAATTGTCTTGTGCCTCCCGGTAGCATATCGGGCAAGCTTCATTGCCATTCCGACAGCGGATGTTCCACCTGGAGCAAATAAAACCTTATTTAATTCACCCGGAGCAAGTGATCCAAGTTTCTCAGCCAATTCTATGGCTGGTTTATTGGTGAAACGCCTTGGACAAAATGACAATTGATCCAACTGCAATTTGATAGCATCGATAATTTTTGGATGTGAATATCCAACTTGATGTAAACTATTCCCATGAAAATCTAAAAATTTTCGACCCGAGGCATCAATAAGATAAGAACCTTCACAATTTACTATCTCAGTAAGACATGGCGTTGACAGGGATTGATGTAGAAAAAAATTCTCATCTCTAGACAATGTTTCTCTAACATTTGCATCAATGTTTTGATCTTGCCACATGTGACGCAAGGGAGTGGAGTTAAAATCTCCTTCTGTATTGTCGATAGACATTAAACTTGTGTCAAAGACTCATAATGAATTCACATTTTGATAACGCGAACGATATTCCTTGGGCACCATACCAGTCTCCCTTTTGAAAAATCGAGAAAGTTCCTCCGGACTTCCAAATTTCATGTCCTTAGCAATCTTACTGATCTTGTCATTGGAATTCTTAAGCGAAGCCTGAATCTTTGCCAATCTAACACGCTTAATTTCTTCTTTTGGAGTATGCCCCATATGTTGTGAAAAATGTTTATTAAACCCTGAAAGAGAAAGCGAACTTCGAGCTGCCACTTCCGATACATGTATTGGGTAAACTGGAGCAACTGCCCGAATATACTGGACCGCTTGTGTAACGACTAGATCTTCAATAGCAAATGTGTTCGTGGATTCTCTGGCAATTATATCTTTAATTGGTATAGTAATTAAATGATCATTTTCAATAGATTTCCCATTCATCATAATAGAAAGAAGACGAGCAGCCTCATATCCCACATTCTCTCCTGGATACGCTACACTAGATAATGGTGGAGTTGATATTTGACAGAATACTTCATCAGCATTAGTACCCATAACAGATATTTCATCGGGAACTAAAATCCCAACTTCATTACATATACGTATAATATTACTACCAAGCATATCATCTTTTGCAAAAATCCCAACTGGTTTTGGAAGTCGACTTAGCTCTTTCACTATACGCTCATGCATCTTCACCCAACGATTATCCCATGGGAGATGATCGGGCTCAATCTGCACTTTAATACAATTATACCCGGCAGAGTGTATTTCCTGTTCAAAAGCATTTCCTCTTTCAATAGAATAATTTCGAGATGGATCCCCCCAATAAGAAAAATGCCTTAACCCAAGAGTTAGCATATGCTGAGCAGCTTGTTTTCCTATTTCAAAATTATTTGGAATCACAGTAGGAAACCCTTTCCCAAGACACTCGGCACTAAGGTTAACGACTGGTATTTCATACTGTTTAAAAATTTTGGCTTCTTCAGGTGAATATCTAAATAATATTAAACCATCTCCTCTCCAATTTTCATCAATCAAAACTGGCGCCATTTCATTAGTGGAATCCACAAGAGTCTGCAGCTGCCATTTCTCATTATTTCTAATGAAATCAACAATTCCTCGAAAAATAGGTCTAGTAAAAGAAGCCCAAGATGGAACACGAATGCCAACTACAGGCATTTCACCTTTTGACTTAGTCTTAATAAAATTATGCTGATTTGATGAATCCATTTCCTAAACAATTTTATTTTTTTTAAACTCAGGCATTATTCTAAATATTTAAAAAGGCAAATCAAAAACTACTCTTTTATATTTACAGGACGATTATTCCTTTTACTAAAGAGGCGCTCTATTTCTTGTTTATTCATTATCCCGTCCTCAAGAATCAAAATTTGCGGCCTGTTTTTTATGCTTAAGGAGTTTCTCTTTTCAGATAGCCAAATACTCATTGCCTCATTTGACTTAAGCGCGAGTTCATTATTATCGGACAAATAATCATATTCAAAATTGTTAAATGATTCCTGAGATTTAAGACTTCGATGAGCTATATAACGAACTACCCCATAAGGGTCATCCAAAAGTTTTATAAGATAAGGAGGAAGCCACTCTTTGTCAGATGTGTTTTTTGCAGGCTCCCATCCACCATGCCAAGCCGCTATTGCCCGTTGAGCAGCATCACCCTGCAGCATCCAAAGAACCCATGCAGAAATATTTCTTTGATCATCTGTTTGTGGAATTATTTCATGATTGTATCTCACGCTTAAATGCTTTTGGGTCCAATCTAAAGTTTTATCTAAGTGGCATAGATTGCATGCATTTGGAACACCATGTTTTATACTTCGTAATGCAGAGGGTGATTGAATTTGATGACTCCTTAATGCACCAAGCAAAGCATAACTTGTGTGAGGCATGTGACAATTAACACAGCTACTACCAGAAGAATCAACTTCATGATAGGTATGTAATTTTATGTCTATGGTATATTTATCCTCTTTGTGGCATTGAACACATGACTGATTGCCAACCATATCATTCCTTAGCTGATCTTTTGGCTCACTATGATGCATAGAATGACAATCAAGACATGAAATATTATTAATTCCTGCTTTTTCATTAGTATAGCAAGCACTTACCCTCATAGCTGTATATTCCCTACCACCGGCTAGTATAGTTCCATCATCCCACCATCGTTCCTGGAAAAAATCTTTATTTTCCTCTAGCTCATCCATTTTCATTTTACCGCCTAATGAACCTGGATGTTGAATAAAGTATCTGTAATCATGTATGTTTTTACCAGGTCTATACATCGGTCCATTTCGAGCATACTCCATTCCAGCTTCTGCATCTTTATAGATATAAACCCCATGGCATTGGCCGCATATTTGACTGGAAAGCTTATGATCAAGTTTAGAAGGGTTTTTTATGTGTTCTGCAGTTTTTGATTTATCACCAAAATGTTTAGCATATCTGGCAATTGGGGATTGATAATATTTTACATGCTCTTCAGCCGCGCCATGACATGCTTCACAAGAAATGCCAAGTTCTGCTACTTCAGTTTCAAATTTATTACTCCCCTTAAGCCCAGGGTTTCCATTCGTGCTATGACATTTAATACAATGATGATTCCATTGAGAAATCATTCGCTTACTAGAAGGCGCCCTCATGAAAGCATCTTCTCGCGGGATCCACTTATCTTCCTTTGGCAAATATACTAATGGTAATGTCTGTAATAGATTTCCATATTTTGATTCATTAATCTGTTCCATTTGATTCGATACAGATCCATCAATCCAATATGTTTGGTAATGATGTGAACCCGTCGTCATGACTACCCTCTTGTTAACTCTGGGAATAGATCTCAAATCTAACATAGAAAGAACACCATTTGTCCTGATCTGATAGGTATAATCATTAATCCTTCTACCTGTTTCCACAGTCTTCATTATAATTTCAGGATCTGGAACTTTTGCCCAATACTGATCATTTGTTTTGTAGATCTTATATTTTAAACCTCTAGAATCTATTTCTGTTCCATCAAACCTTCCAATAACCGAATGATTGCCAGCAATTTGAGTCATGGTTCGATGATAAGTGTTATACCAACTAGCATATTCAGCAGGATGACATGACCGACAATTATCTGAAGATATATACCCTTTTGCTTGTTCCTTATTTGGAATCTTAGAGTTTAGAGAAAATCGATCTAAATCTTTTTTAGATAAGTATTTCCAATAGAAGTATGTTGAAATTACAGAAAAAAAGATTAGTAGAACAAAAAAAACCCTCCCGTTAATTCTTAAAGGATTTTTAGTTTTGAACATAACACACCTATTAAATGTTTTATTGGGTTAAAAGAGTGTTAGTTACTGATACTTGGTAATACAAGATGATTAATCCAATTTTGAACTTCAATCGTTCTAATTGAATCATCTAAGATATCAGATTTAACCTTAAGCTTGGATGCAATATCAGCTCTAGTAGGCTCATTGTGCAATAGCTCTAATTGATCAATATAAGCTAAAGCTTCATGCTCACTCTTAAAAAAATTAAGTTTTATTAATTTTTCCATACGACAAAACATCAATCTTGCCATTTCATGAAGGTCATATTCCGGATGATATTGAACAGCCCAAAATTCTGAATTATCAAAACTTACCGCAACTGACTGCACAGAAGTAAATTCATTACCTGAAAGCCGCTTTCCTGTATCAGGCAAAACTGTAATCTCGTCATCATGACTGGTAAACGCATCAAAACATTCTTTTTTTCCAATATATAAAGGATGATTCATTCCTTCACTTGTTAATTGAATATCGCGCGAAATCCCCATCTCCCTACCCTTGGGATTCACTTCAACTTTGCCACCTGCAGCCACTACTGCAATTTGAGCTGCCCAACAACTGCCAAAAGCAGGAACACCATACCTAAAGCATTCTTTTGCAAATTCGATTTGAATCTCTACATCAGGTTTACCTGAATAAACGCAGGAGCTACATCCCGTCCAAGCAATACCATTATAATTTCGAATCGCTTCACCAGAAGGCAAATCAACACCAGGGTCAGCCGGGAAAATAATTTCACACTGACTTGAAACAGGTGAACATTTAAGAAGCATTTTTTTATAAAGATCAGCCGCAAGACTTGCTCCACCTGACTGTAATTGGTCACGAGCTTCTTTTGTATAACCATCAATTATTAAAAATTTTAGCGGTTTCATATCTACCATAAATTGATAAGTTGAGCCCTTATACCTCTTTTAACCTAATAATTATTTCTTCAATTTTATTTAACAACTCTAACACATCCTCTTTGTAAACATCTCCTATTGTTCCAATTCTGAAACACTCTGCGTTTGATACTTTCCCTGGATAAATCACAAAGCTGCACCTCTTTAATGAATCGTAAAAATTTTGGAAATTAAATCCCGGTAAATCCGGATAATGAAAAGAAGTAATAATTGGTGATTGAAATTCATCATCAATTAAGGTTTTAAATCCAATGGAACGCATCCCTTCAACTAAAGCCTTTTGGTTAATTAAATATCTACTAAACCTTGCCTTCACACCACCTTCGGCATCCAATTCTTTCAATGCACAGGCAAAAGCATTCACTACATGAGTAGGCGAAGTAAACCTCCACTTTCCTCCTTTCGCTTCCATTTCCCTCCATTGATCATAAAGGTCTAGACTGTGTGATCTCGCCAACCCTTTGGCAGCTTCAAGATTATCACGATCTGCAATAACAAAACCGAACCCCGGGACACCCTGTACACACTTATTTGCAGAAGAGATAAGATAATGAGCACCAGTAGACTCCATGCTTATTGGCATACCTCCAAAAGATGACATGGCATCAAGTATGTATATACGACCAAGACGACGAACAATTTCCCCAACAGATTCCGCTGGATTAAGCATTCCGGTTGTGGTTTCACAGTGAACCATCGCAACGTGGGAAATAGCAGGATCTTCAATCAGCATTTGCTCCACTTTATTAAGATTAGTCCGTTCAGTCTCCAATTGACTAAGCTCGACAGTTTCGATCCCAAGCATGCGAGATATGGTTGAAATTCGAGCTCCATAAGCTCCATTATTAAGAACAAGAAGCTTTCCATCAGAAGGAATAACTGATCCTACGACCGATTCGACTGCAAAAGTACCACTACCTGGCATCAGTACCGCAGAAAAAGATTTAAGGTTGTCACCATCTCGAACTGCAAGTCGAAGTAGATTATCGCGAATAGATTCAACAATATTATTATAATCAACATCCCAAGTTGAATATTCCTGCATCATTGACTCTCGAACTGACCTAGTTGTTGTAAGAGGACCAGGAGTCAACAGCAGATACTGAGTGTCCCTGTTATTCACCATGGTAAAGAGAATGTCTTGGTAGTTGTCATGAACTTCATTGCTTCTATAACTCCTTCCTTGATACCCAAACCTGAATCCTTAACACCTCCAAAAGGGGAACACTCCATACGAAAACCCGGTACTTGATTTATATTGACCGCCCCTGTTTTCAACTCCTTCACTACCTTGATTGCAGCTGCCATATCATTTGTAACAACTCCAGAGGAAAGCCCAAAAGGAGAAGAATTTGCTAAGGAAATAGCATCATCAATATCTCGAACGGACATAATGGGAGCAAGTGGCCCGAAAGATTCCTCACATACCATCTCAGCGTCGCGGGGCACATTGGCAATAATAGTAGGTTCCAGTTGAGACCCATTTCTATTACCTCCTAATAACACCTTTGCCCCTGAATTGACTGCTTTAATTACTCGTTGTTCAAGCTCGGCAGCGGCTTTTTCGTCAATAACAGTACCCATAAGTGTTTCTTCGTCAGCGGGGTCACCAACCTTAAATTTAGAAGCCTTATCCAAAAACTTTTCTGTAAACTGTTCTAGGACTTCCTTCTCAACCAATATTCTTTTAACAGCAGTACAACGCTGACCAGAATTACGAAATGATCCCTCGGTTGCCAGCGTTGCGGCTAAATCAAGGTCCGCATCCCGAAGAATAATCAATGGAGCATTACCACCTAATTCTAAACAAAGTTTTTTATAGCCTGCTATTTTTGTAAGATGTTTACCTGGTTCAGTACCTCCGGTAAAAGTAACCATGTCAACTCGCGTATCTTTCACAAGCGCCTCGGTTATAGTTTTACGGTCTCCAACAAAAGTGCTTAACATTGGCTTTGGCAGTCCAGCTTCATACAATAATTCTGTAAGACGAATTGCTGTCAGCGGAGTTTTACTTGATGGCTTTAACAATACTGGAACCCCCGCAGCTATGGCTGGAGCTAATTTATGGGCAACCTGATTGAGAGGATGATTAAACGGCGTAATTGCAACTATCAAACTCAAGGGTTCTCGCAATGTAAAAATTTTTCGAGCTGGTCCATTTTTCGCTGCATCACAGGAAAAGATACTCTCATCATCTCGCAGGGCCTCTGCAGCTGCAAACTTAAGAACCTCTTGAGCTCGACCTACCTCATAGCGAGTCTCTCGCATACAAAGGCCTGCCTCAAGTCTAATCAAATTAGCAAACTCATCAGCTCGTTCGGCCAACAAAACACGAGCGCGCATAAGTATTTCATATCGCTCATTTTTAGTCGGTATCAGCTTATTACCTAACGCAGCCTGTATGGCTTGCTCTAGTTGCTTTGGAGTTATCTTCGATAGAGTACCTGTAAGTGAACCATCCCAGGGATAACGAATCTCAAGTATATCATCGGACTTTACCGGTTCACCTGCTATGTAACTGGACCAGGCTAGTGGCAGTGACTTTGTAAGATCAGAAACTTGGCTCATGACTTAATCCCGTTACAAATAAAATCGAATATATCAAAGTTTCGTGGATCACCCTTAGCGAGAGCTGCATACTTATCGTTAAGAGGTTTCGAAATAAGAAAAGGCACCATTTCCTCGTAACGACCACCATGTGAACGAAGCGTGCCTTCAAGTTTACCAAGATCGTGATGATCAGGCGTTCGTCCAATAACCCAATCACGTTCTGAAAGAACAAATAAATCTCCAATTCGATCACCTGGCAATTCAAGCTTAATAATAGCAGCATCTTTTGAATACACCTCAGCAACTCCATCAAGCGCAGCAATCCAGTCAGCTACCTTTTGAGCATCCACACCATCTGGCAGGTAAACCGTTACCGCAGAGCCAAGTGCACCATGGTGCACAACATAAGGGTCAGTGATTGGACATATCACACGGATTCCATCACCAAATTCTTGGACCAAATCAGTTTCAAGAAAAATTACATTCGGTTCACCGTTACTATCACACTTGGCATTCATTCCATGATCGGCAGTAACCCCAACAACAGCGTTAAGATCAATTAATTTACCAATTTCAACATCAATTAAACGATAAAACTCCCGTGATTCTGATGCTTCAGGAGCATACTTATGCTGCATGTAGTCAGTAAGCGATAAATACAAAAAGTCCGCTCGGCCGGAAGCCAACAGTTCAACACCAACCCTTAACACATAAAGGCTAGCATCAGCTGAATAGATCACAGGCTTTGGACCAACAAGGGACTCAATATTATCGATACCATTTAATTCAATACTTACTTCGTCAGCTTTTTCTGCAGAAATTGATATGCCATTCATCCCTTTCGAAAGTAGTTCCCGAAGCTTATCCTTGGCTGTGACCATAGCAACCTTCCGACCAGCCTGAGAAGCAGCAGCCAAAATGGTATCATTTCTTAAGAAACGTGATGAATTGGTCATCAATTCTTCACCACTTTCAGGATCAATAATATAATTCCCCCCTATTCCAGTTTCAAAAGGAGGGGTCCCAGTGACTATCGAGCAATTGTTTACATTAGTAAAAGAAGGAAGAGCTCCCCGAGCCAATCCATAATATCCATCAGACGCCAACCTTGCTAGATTAGGTAATTCACCGTGCGCAAATCCCAGACTAATATATTCATTAGCCCAACCATCAGCACAGATCACAACCACCGGAACACCAGGTAAAGTATAATTTTTTTGATTTAATGAAACAGTAGACAAAATAATTTCCTCCAAAACAAGAAACCCAGTTTACACATTTTGATTGCAACTGATAAACTAGAAAAAAATTTCGATTAAACTCTAGAAATCTAAACTAAAGAGGCAAGCCCGTATACCAATGGATACTAGTCATATAATCCCTTCCTCCGCCCTGTTGCGCGCTTTTTCCGCAATCTTTTGTATATTTAATCGGACTAACATGACCATCAGCCCATAATGTCTGACAGGAAGCCCCGAAGGGCTTACCACTTCCATGCCTAAACCACTCAGACACCCAATCCACATCAGGATAAAGTGGTGCAAGACTATACTTCCACTGGGTTAGATTTTCAGCTGCTCCATTGGCTGCTAGCGTATCACTAGGACCTCCATCCATTTTTTGTTCACCTGCATCCTGTACTATTATCGTCTGATTCGGATCCATTAGTTCATTACGTCTTCTTGGTCTAAATCCATTTGTTCCTCTTTTTTGAACCGTACTAAAGAATCGCCCATTCATTCCATAAGAAGCATCTACCCAAAAGCTTGCTCCATATTTTATACCATCCTCTCTCCATTCGTCAGAAGTCTTGGCAGCTGGACAACGAAAGAGAGATATAGATCTTCCTACGTATTCATAATAAGCCAATCCCCAATAAGCCTCACCGCTATTTGGATCTGCTATCAATTTACGAGCAGCCTTCATTCTTGGATTCATATACCATTTCCCATGATTAGGAGGACTTCCACCTGGGGTATGATGCATAAACCCGTCATTATCATCCTCATACATCCTGAATGCTAAATCAATTTGCTTTAGGCTATTGGTACAATAAGCCTGCCTACCTTTTTCTTTGGCCCCAGCCAATGCAGGCAGCAGCATTCCTGCCAAAATAGCTATTATAGCAATTACGACCAGAAGCTCTATTAATGTGAAACCTTCATTTACATTAATTTTTTTTATTGTTTTCATTTTACTTTTTAAGAATTTTTTCAATATTTAAAACACTATTCTTTGATATCACATTACCCATTGAATCACTTAAAGACTTCTGATTAAGCATAGACTCGACGACATTTATTGCCGAGTTACCCTGAAAATCTAAAATATTTTTCTCTGCCCCATTCTTCAAAAGTAATTTAGTAATAACTTCATCCGCATTTCTCACTGCATAATGCAGGGCAGTAGCACCAACCTTATTTGTTGAATTCACTTCAACCCCCATTCTGATAAGATCTTTAGCAAATCTCTCACGGGAAAAAGTTGCCGCCTTATGTAATGCAGTATTCCCTTGAATATCTTTTAACTGAGTACTGGCACCACGCTCCATGAGCAAATCGAAACCCTTTTGAGAACCAGAACCTATGATATGAAAAAGCGCAGTCTCACCAGCTGGATCTGCATGATCAATTTTAGTGCCGGCATCTAAACTTTTAACTAAACTTTTTAAATCACCAAATTTTGCAGCTTTAATAACATCATTTGGGTCATGGCATCCTGCCACTCCTAAGCACAGTGAAAGGAGCAAAACATAATGAAATGTTATTTTTGAATACTTATTTGCCAAAACTCTGCATTTTAAGGTACTGACCAGCCTGCGCATCACCATTCTCTGCTGCCTTACTTAAATTCTCTGCAACCGCCATTAAACCACCTGCAATGAGATCCCGCTGTTCGGTATCAAGATCCTTCAGAACCATTAGCCGCTTCAAAACACCATGCGCAGCTTTATAATTTTTTGATTTTAAAAGATTGGTAGCCTGATCAGCCATTGCTTTTATATTTTCATCTTTTTCATCCTTGAATGCCGCTGAAATCGTTTCTGGAGCATCTTCCAAACTGATCTCTTTTGGATATTTATCGCCAGAACATCCTACGATCGATAAAGAAACTACAACTGTTAAAAAAATTACAACTGAATTTTTAATTAGATTATTCATTTAAAAAATGAAAGAGCAGCCTCGAATATTTTCATAAACGAGGCTGCTAAGCTGTTAAAGCCTTTTTACCACGTGTTTAATTAGAAAGTCGATAGAAAGCAGCAGCCTGATCTGCAGCTCCACTATGGGACTCTTTGCCAACAGTTCCATCAACATCAGTCCAAGGTCCATTAACAGATGATGCGCTTTGCAATTTAACCCCGTCCTGAGCAGCCCAATTCAATGTCAAAACACCTCCATCAACAATAATGGAATTAATGACTAAGTCACTACCACCACCAGCTTCACCAGCAATAACGATTATATTATCAATTGCCCACCACCAGTTATTGTAACCTTGGTGATCCCAAGTAATCACTGCTTTCTGTGCTCCATCTGGATTATTCAACGAGAGCGTAACTGTTTCGTTATAACCTGTAGGAGTATCTGGAGTAAGCTCTAACAAGGTTACCGGTTCAGCTCCATCATATGAAACCAATACCTTACCTTGCTGAGGTTCTTGCCTCCAACTAGAATCATAAGTCAAAACCAA
>CEVX01020728.1_pt1 | contig 16046 bp, 15 predicted proteins | sample 356561 | NCBI WGS metagenome assembly CEVX01 (sample SAMEA2623886, study PRJEB7988) | marine metagenome | biome: marine biome (ENVO:00000447); feature: surface water layer (ENVO:00002042); material: "saline water (ENVO:00002010), including plankton (ENVO:xxxxxxxx)" | depth 5 m | reverse complement strand
CTTTCTAGGTACTGCAAGCGGCTCTCTGTTCTTTCAAGAGATAAAACGAGGCTTGCTGCACGCACACGCTTTATGCTACAAGACCTCTTGGAGTGCCGTCGCAATGGCTGGAGAGAACGGCGAGCTAAAGATGGTCCGCACAAATTGGGAACAAAAGCATCCACAACACAAGGAAAAGGCGAAAATCAGTCTCGTCGTGATGAGGAACGAAATCTTGCCCGTGAGCGCCAGCGCCAAGCTATCTCACAGCAGCAGCAGCAGCAACGGCGTCGGCTCCTGAGTGCTAAGGACGTAAGCAGCAAGTCCCAGGATGCGCGCCAATCGCGTCACAGCCAGGCATCGACTGTGCGGATTCTGTCGAGGGACCAGGAGACAACGAGCAGTGCACACAAATCAGCGAGTGACACATATGACACCCCTTTGGCACAGCCGGCAGCCAAGGACACTGCTAAGCTGTGGACAGATGATCGCGCGCAAAATCGCGCGAGATCTTCGCTCGACGAGTTTGCACAGCTCCAGGATCAAGAGGAACTAATTGCATCTCTAGACGAAGTTCCCAACACGAATCGGGTGTATAAACATGTTTTCGAGCTGATAGTTGGCCGCATTGTCGAGGGCAAGGATGCTGAACGGAATTCATCTCTGGCAGCAATTCACGCTCTCGCATTAAAATCAAAGTTAAAGGCAGAAGATGTTGCCGATGCGCTTGGCAATACCATTGAGTTTTTATCTGATATTTGCATCGACTCACCGATGGCTGTAGAACATGTGAGTTACTTACTTCTGATATCTTATGAGCTATTCTACTCTCTCAGGTTGCAAAGCTCGTTTCAGTGTGTCTGGAGCTTAAAATAATAGACATTGCCTGGTTAACTGCCAACTCGCGGCTCAGAGGTGATGACCCTAAAAGTGATGGTGCCTTGGAGCGAAAAGCCCTGTTTGAGCTCCTCACATCAACCTTCGCCAATTACCCTGAAGCATCTGAGCTCAAAAGCCAGCTCAAGTTATTAGCTTAGCTGTTTATTTGTAGTTGTTTAACAGGCCTTTCAAAGAGGTAGTCAGGGGCAACCCGGGTTCTAATAGTACTAGTAGGTTTTTTCTTCTTAGCGGAGTAAAAAAATATTTGGGGTAGTACATCGCGGCTGAGCGAGATTCTGGCTGCAGGCGGGGTCCCACAGTGCCCCTTTGTTCGCCCCAAGACCGGGATGGGGGGAAGGGGTCACTCTCGCAGCGAGGCGCGGTGCCAATCGGGGCCTAACTTGGTAATTGTGGAGATGAACTTTTACAAGCCTGAGAAGGAAGCGTGCAACCTGGTGGTAATCTTGTGAGAGTGACTGTAAGCAGAACAACAGGGGAAATCGAAAGACGGTGTCCGCTCATCATTGCCATTGGACTAACTAGAAAACGTTCATCTCGCTCTAGATCTCCACAATTACCAAGAAACTAGCTAACCCCGGGCCCGGGCCGGTTTTCGACGAATTAGCATAAAATAGTGGAGTCTCAGGCTTGTTCCTCTTTCAAAAGGAACGTCCGAGTCGGTGAACTTTGAAATGCAGCCATGGCAACTGGGAGAAGTCGCGAGCTTCAACGAATCGCACAGGGGGGGTGTCCGGTGTTGATGAACTATCATATTGGTGCCAGGGTAAAGAGCTCGCTTACTTTCCGTTCCCGACCATCGAACCGCGACGAGCTCAGGCTCAGCACTTGACTCAGCCTGGATCCGTGCGCATTTCAATCGATGTGCCAGCGTAATTTACTAGTATAAACTATGACTGCAAGCAACAGTGGTACCCCGGGGAACTGAAAATCGAAGTCACTGAGCGTGCTCGGACCCCCCACCGTCGTCACCGTGCTCTAGAGGGACCTTAAAAGATCAAACCCGAGTTGGTAAATTGCAAATGAATGAGCGAACCGCAAATAGATCTCAAACCCGCTGCTATAGAAGTACCTAGCCCAAACGCACAGAGGCGCAACTCCAGAAGTCGACCAATAGTCCGTCGCCGTGTGCAAACCAGCGGCCGGTCGGGGAAGCAGATAGGCGGACGTCGATGGCGGGCCCTTGGACGACCGGTAGGACGTACGTATGCATTCCAGCAGACGAAGGAGCCACTAACTTAACGCCGGATGTGCATCGGCGTTCGATAGGCCGTTAGATTGATCACCGAAGTTCGACACCAGGAAAGATAGAAGACCCCGCCCATCAGGTTACCAACCAGGGTTTCAAAAAAGAAACAAAAAAAGAAACAAAAGCGCATCTTCAATAACGCGTGGCGTCTCCTATTATGAACTCCAGACAATACTCTGACCTAATTGGCAAGAGACGTAGCTCGTCGAGCATTATATTGAATTCTGTCTTCGACACATTATTGTCACCTCGACTTGAAGTTGCTGCCAGTGGCTCTGCACCCGAGCACTGCCTAAGTTACCCAGACAAGTGACGCCGCTTAGTAGTACTAGAATAATAAAGCACGCTAAAAATCAATTAAACCAGGATAAACTTCATTGACTAGTCACCAGGTGTCGCTTGGCGCGAGTGATAGAAAGCAGATTTGTGTGTCTTGTGTACGGATCCACAATAGTTCGCATTTTTTCCCAATGTAACTTCTTCTGCGTTAAGTACGCCGCTTTCTTTTTGGCGATTACTTGTTTCTGCAGCTTCATCATTTCCCGAGTTCCCTCTGCCACACGTGTATCTCCGCTTGTTTTTTCTTTTTTCTGCGCCTCATTCTCAAGTGCGTGGTTGCGATCAATTTGACGACGGTCCCTGCGTTTTCCTACCTCGTACTTTGCCATCAACCCCAAGCAATTGCGTTGATCAACCTTGGCCATGCGTGCTGCTCCTTGTAAAAGTTCTTCTTGAGCAATGCGTTCCTTAACCATTTTATCAGCACCAGTAACGTGCTGGTTTTTATTGGTCTGCGCTTCCTCGACTATAAGCTTCTGTTGCTTGTTTTTGAAATCTTCGCCGAGTTTCAACAGAAGTGAAGCCTCGCAGTGTCTTAGGTCTGCTTTAAAATTCGACAGCCGCTCGATATGTCCCTGCCTTGTCTGATGGTTTTTTGCTGCAGCTGCAACGCGAATCCTCTTTATATTTTCAATCCGTTCAATCAAGCGGTGTTGTTTGGCCCTGTTGGCTTCAATGAAATCTAGACGCCTGCACTTGCGCTCTTCATCTGCCCTTTTTTTGTTTTTAGCAAGTCGTTGATGCATTTCCACCAGGGACATCTCATCAAGCAAACCATAACCGCTGGCATCTGTTGGGTCGAAGATATTCATATTCTTTGAATGCACACTATGCTCTGCTTTAAGCTGCTTTGCACGTTGAGTCAGCATTTTGGTTCGTTTCTTGTCATGCAAATCCTGTTCGTGTAATCGGCATTTGATATCTTGCTGTAGCTTTGTACGAAACTCACGTTTTTTAATCAAGATCGCCTCAAGCGCATGCTGCCGTGCATGCGTGCGACCCTGCTTCAGTGCACTCACTAGCTGGCGCTTTTTGAGCAAACTCAGGTTTTTCTCGAGGCAGAGTTGCGTCTGCATCGCGTCGCGTTCCGCAACGCCGAGCAACGCAGTTTGCCTATTGTGCACCAGTTTGTCCAATCTTGCTTGCTGTGCCTCTTCTGCACTTGCTCTGGCAAGATTCCGAGTTCGCGCGATTTGCTCATAGCGTGTCTTCTGGTCCCGAGCACGCATATCCAGTTGCCAGTGATAAAAATCGGCGCAATCTCTAAGCTCTGCCTCGTATGTATTAATATTTGCGGCCTCCTGTTCCTGCTTTGTGCGAAACAGTGCATCCTCCCGGAACATAGTTGCTGCATTTAGTTTTACCATTGCCACCTATGCGCATGCGCGTAATAAATGATTTCTTTAGCCCTAGGTTCCCCTCGGGCGCTGCGTCGATGTTTGAGTGCACTCCGAAAGCGAACGCTTGATGCACATTTGCCCTTGCTGCCGTTTGTCCTTGAGAAATCCAGCTGATCCACCCTTTTTGTTTCCATTGCCTCTTGAGCTACTAAGACGGTCGACCTAGTCCCGTGCAGCGCTATTGGGTGGCAGATCGTATTTTCTAACTTCCCAGTTACTCTCCGCTCAGGCGTCATGTCTGCGACAAATCCAGAAGACTTACAACTTAATTCCTGCTCAATCACTGATGGTTCTGGTACCACTCGGGGGACAGGAGCCGTGAGTTTGGGCGGCTTAACTTCTTTTCTCTGACCTGGTGTCATGACCATGGTTCCACAGTCCTTAGATGCCTGCTTTGCAGCTGTAATACCCGTCGACTTGTCGCGTAATTCAGCAATTATCTGCTGAATTTCAAGTGAAGAAGATGTCAACTGTTTGAGTAACGTATTGCGTACATAATCTGGATCAAATATCTTGGTCCAGTGTGCAACTACGCCACTGTCCTCCAGACTCGAGGCATTGAATACGTATTCTAGAAAATTTACCATCTTATCTGGGTCAATGCTCAGTACAAACTTGCGGAACTCTGAGATTGTTAGCTCCTGGAGCCGAAACACACTGAGATATGTCAGTATCATGTACATGGTATAATCTGAACGAAGTACCCGAGCTGACATGTCGTTGAAAAAGCAAGCTGCGAATACCTTCAAGGCTGCTTTGCAGCGCATTACTCCATAGAGAACTTCCTTGAGAAAGGCTCCATCCGCATCATTGGCATTGAGCTTATTTATTGACAGATATTCGTTCGCATGTGATTCAAGAGTTGTTCGCTTTGGGTTGTAAGTCTTGATCAGCTCCTCAGCTTGTTCCAATAGCTGTCGACGTTTGCCCTCCGTGTGACACGACATGATTAGAATAACGGCAGGCAAGTTTACCAAAGGTACCTAGACAGTTTCAGCTGGTCCTGTCACCCGGTGGCTCGATGTAGTAGAGAGGCACCCGGCGGCCCCTCATCTGGCGGGTCGCCCGGCACCTCTCCAGCCTTCAAATTAAGACAGAGTCCGCGGCGCCTTCAACTTGAACTTGAAGTTGGTCTTTAGATCAATTGCGTTGCCCCTTCGGCATTCAGGTTTTGGTAGATCTCGAGCTTGTGGTCCGAGTTTAGCTCGACGATCTGGCCAACGCGTAGGCACTGTGCGGCTGAATCGGAGCCGCCACTGGCAAAATTTACTATAACCGTGCCAGTGCGGCCCGTTTTGCCCCTCTGTGTGTTGTATTATAGATTACCTAATTTTTGCCTTTGACCACCGTTGAAGAAGTGGCTCGCGAACCAAGTGCGCGGTCCCAACGCGCACCACGCCGCGGCGCACCAAAATCGGCCGGGTAGGGCACTAGATATGCCTGTAGCGACGTCCTGCCCGTGGCGTTTGCGACCGCGCCACTTTAGTGCTCGCCCGACCCACCGTGACGCGGTCGCTCATGCAACGCGTGTCGCGCATCTCGCTGCGACTTTTTTGCCTACCGGCCTCTCGCGGCCGGTAGGTATCAACGCCTCGATGATAACCGCGACGCGTCTTGCCAGGCCGCTTCCCCGATCTGACGGCTGGCGCCGTCCTGGCCGCGAGTGTCATTGGCACGGTTTTGCCAGTCACTCTTCTATCAACGACCGACGACGAACGACTACACCCAAGGAACGCCATACGCGGCGGTGGATGCGGACTTTCCTCCTGAAATAGTGGAACACAGGCGATTGAAGTTGTAAGTCTAGCCCCTAAGATCATACTAGAATATCCTGTAGCTACCTTTAACTCGCCAATCGCCATCATGACAGTGACCGTCCGGACACGGAAGTTCATTCGCAATCCTCTGTTGCAACGCAAACAGTTTGTAAGTGGATAAGTAAACGACACTTCTCACTCGCGCTATTGCCGCTCAGGTGGTAGACGTCTTACATCCTGACCGAGCGAATGTCCCGAAGTCCGAGCTCCAGGATATGATCGCTAAAGCCATACCCGGAGCCTTTTACCATGTCAACTGTGTCTCATTCCCTCCCGTAGACCTACAAAGTCACCGACAAGAGCCTCATCTCCCTGTTCGGGTTCCGCAACAAATTTGGAGGTGGCAAGTCTACTGGCTTTTGCTTGATTTACGACTCTGCCGAATCGGCTAAGAAGTATGAGCCCAAGTACCGCTTGGTTCGGAACGGCTTTGTCGAGAAAAAAGAGACATCCCGCAAACAGATCAAAGAGGCTAAGAATCGCAAAAAAAAGCAGATTCGACAGTGTTGATGCCAGCATATCACTATTTTATAAATGTCCGTCTCGTAGGATTCGAGGAACTGGGCGCCGAATTGCCAATCACAAGGCCAAAAAAGCAGCAAAAGACGGATAGTGGGGGTTTGAGAGTACATCCGAATTAAGAGATAGCCGCACGTTGCCATGAACTAATCGGCTCTGAGACGAAGTCGGAAATTCCCTTTAGAACGTCTATAGAACGTTAGGAAGAGAATATTCTATTCATCATAATTATGGTTTAAAGTTCAATGATTTATACGTCACCGTGACCGGACCAGGAGCGATAACTTGAAGCCTGAGTTAACTTGATAATCTAGGACGCCCCCCAATTCGCTCCAACGCCCCCATCATGCCGATCAACAGCCTGCGCCCAACGCCCCCAGCATATATATATATCCCTCTCTCTCTCTCTGAGAGTCTCTCTCTCTTGCCAGTGCCAGTAACTTATTTCAAGTTACTCGACTCGGTATTTCAAGTTAGCTACTCGTAGCTCGCAAACTAAGATACCCGAGCCTCAGAGTCGCCCGAGTCGTATCTTTCCGTGAGAAGGCCCTTCATTTCCGTCCGCCCTGGTGTGAAGGGCCTCGTGACCCGGCGCCAAAGGTTCAGCTCGCAAAGCCATCACAGCTTATTCCGCGACTTCTTCCGCAGATGTTTGAGGATCTTAGCGTGGCGAATGAGCTTAACTACCTTGCTATGCGCCACACAATCATATGACTCTCACATCGATCAGAGTTACCGCGTTGGTCGATGTTGCGGCAAGGCGAGTACCATTTGCATTCCATGCTACTTCAAAGATGTCGGCACCCCCTTGGTTGTAGGTTTTTAACAATTTGCCATTAGGGACGGACCATATGTTAAGTTGGCCACCGAGTGAGCCAGATGCGAGCAGTCTGCCATCAGGAGAGAAAGCAATGGTATATACTTTTTTGGTGTGATTTCGCAATGTGTGCAAACAAACTCCCATTTCTGTGTCCCAGAGGCGAACTGTTGCATCAAATGATGCAGAAGCCAACCTCAGGGGCGCCTACGATGATAAAACACTGGTTAAAAATTTAGGAATCTTTCAGGTCATACATTCGGCATATTCGTAGTTTGGCCAGTCGGTGACCAACGAATTGTGTATATCTCCTCAGTGTGATTACTGAATCGATGAACCGGGACGGACCTGAGCAGGGCAGGTGGCAAAAACTTTGTCTATCGATCATGCTCTGTGCAAGAGACTGCCCAAGCTGCCAAATCAGAACCTGGTGGTCATCAGAGCATGATGCAAGCAGCCCGCCGGATGGGTCCCATCTTATTGCGTTGACTTCATCAGCGTGGCCAACTAGCACCTGCAACGGTGTGGTAGTTGCTGCTGCCGGGTCGGTGTCAGCCTCTCTGTCTGCAAGCGCACAGACAGCAATTGTGCGATCTGTTGAGCACGACGCGAAAACATCAAGCCCATGATATCCACCTAACCAATTGAGCTATTACTGATGCAATCAGAATTCGAATGGGCTCGGGCGGAGACCAGTTTTCCAATCAACGTCAAGGACTTGTGCTGAATGGGCTTCAAACTTATGCTGCAACTTTCCTGCAAGGGTCTTTTAACTTGTATAATGTAAGTTCTGCACTGAATGCTACCAGTACGTACATCCCACACTGACACACACTTATCATATGAACCAGTTAAGAGCCGCTTGCCCGCGGAATCAAACCTCAAAGAGAATATGGATTCGGAGTGAGCGTTGAGAGAATGCTGTAAAACGCCTTCGCGAGACCATAGGCGAGCAATGCCGTCCATGCAGCCTGTTGCGAGTAGACTTCCATCGACTGACCACTCTAATGTAGTCACCTAGTACAATGTTCGCTAAGGATGAGAAACTCGGTAAGAACTCGGCCGAGAAACGTCGTGATCGTCACCCGCTGAAGTAGATTTTTTTTCTTGTTGCATGGGCGCAATGCATTCAAGGACTCTAGGTAAGGGGGACTTGATCTTAAGATTTGCTGTTGTTTTGTCATCTGGGAGGTTCCAGAGGCGCACAGTAGAGTCACCTGAGCCTGATGCAAGAAGCTCGTCCCTTGGATGCCAGGAGCAGCAGAATACTTCTGCTTCGTGGCCAGTCAGGATCAGCACATCCGCAGATGAAATTGCCTGCGCTAACTTAGTCCGACCATGCTTATTAATTTGCTTGTACTCGCCTGTTCTGTCATCCCTGTGGACTGAATTTTAGGAAATGAAGTGCTTTCTGTGGAATGAATTTCAGGGATCGCACTACCCTCCATTTCGCTCGTGTGTTTCTTAGAGATGTCAATGGACTGTGTTGCGTTTGGTGCCACGCATATTCCAATACGTTTTCGCTTGCCAATGGTTCTGCTTTCTGCCTTTTCTACCTCCTCATCCTCATCTTCATTACGATTCTTGTCATGTTTGACGTACCACTTGGAGTACTTGATGGACTTGCTTTTTGTTATACCTTGTAGAACTGTGGCACTCAAGATACTTAATTCTTTGGATGATTCAATGCAACAGGTCGGGTCGGTGCTGCATTTTGAAATGTCTGCATCCAAATTTTCTTCCACCTTGAGGTACATCAGGCCCTTTTGAATTATCGAAATGAGAGCTCCTGGTGGCATCGTATCTGCGTACATCTTTGCAATCTCAGACTGTGTGACCAGAGATTCGTAAGCAAAGGTGAACGCCGAATGTAGATGTCCTGACTCTTGGAGATAGCGATACACCAGCAGATTAATTTCTTCCGCTTTCAAAGCCATGATAACATTAAGGCCGGAGCACAAAGTATACCTAACTTCCCCCTATCTGACTACCGCGGTACCAGGTACTCCTTACCGTGGCTCCTGAGGCCGTTTATCGGCCTGGCTCTGGCCTCGCCCCAGCTCTAGCATCTATCATGATCGTATCGATGGCCACAAGATCAGCGTTCGGCCACAAAATCAGCGTTCGGCCGACCCAACATCCCAGCTTTTCGGCCGCGGGGCAAGACGGTTAACTCGAGCTTGACATCACGCCGGGCGGCCTACCTAGCAACGAAGGGCGACTGGAGCGGGTACAAAGCCAGTTCAGCTGCGGTGTCCAACGGCCGAGCTCACGCCGTCTCGACTCGGATGCGCCAGCGCTGTATCATCGAATCGTCGGGAAGCCCGTTGACGTGCGCGAGCTGTCTTATACGATCATGATAGATGCTCCGTGGCCACCGTTCAGTTTGGTTCAACTGAGAGATGTCTGTCGTATACGATCATGATTTTGGTTCAATTGGCCCGACGATTCGATGAATACCGGCGTTTTGGCAATTTTCTGCGGCCCTATTGGGCCGGCACAGCGGCGGACTACCGTGACGCGCGGAGGCAGTTTTTGTGAATTTTCTTCATTAATCATTTATACTAAATCACAAAACACATGTCCCAACTATAACGAAAAATTTTTACCTTTTGAACTTATTATTGGACGTAAGTCTCATACGTGCACCATCGCCACCATCCGCTACTCGGCATTGGCTTCGCCAATACCTGCGTTGCCGTAGCGACTTCGCTCCGAGCCTAAGCGGGGAACTAATTTTATGCGTTTTCAAGTTCAAGTTCAAGTTGTCTATACTACTAACAAATGCATTCGGTACATGCCTAATCATTCCCCACAAATTCCCGATGATATCCGTAGGAGTTCCCCGAGGTTCTGGCGGGTATCCCCAATGACTATAAATGCCAACGAATAAAATATTCAACTAGGCTTTTGGCGATTTTGGTACCAAGTGCCAGTTTTTTTTACCGTGACAAGGCATCCGAAATGAAGCCAGTAGACCTTGATGACAAGCTAAAGGGAACCAATTCAGAGAAATTAGTAAATCAAAACTAGTTCAAGTTAGTAGTATATTTTAAGGTAGCCTGAGCTCTCTGGCAGACTATCTCAGCAGCTACACTCCAAAAGGTGCGTACCCCTTTGGTCTTGCGCTATTCGTAGCAGCTTTGGGCACTCGCAGACCGCCGAGGCGGCTAGCTTTCGACGCGCGCTCTTTACGCCTGGCACGGACGAGTCACTAGGGCCTCCACACGCGCTGGCGGCACCAATGCGCCTCCGAAATAGGCCAAGCCGGACTATAGGGGCGAATTTCGTTTTTATGGCTCCTGCCAGCGTTGCCTGGTTAGCTGGCTATTGATGGCTTATTGCCCAGCACGCGCTCCATGTGTGGTGGGCATCCGGAGCTGCGTGCCATGCCGGCACACCTGTCACGGTGGGGGAGGGTGAGATGCATCAAATACCGGGGGCGGGCTCAAGAAGATCCAGAAACCCGCAGGAGCTTAGCCGTTATCCTGCAGCTATGGCTATTGATGGTGTGAGGGTCAAAAGGATAGCTCCTTAGGTTTCTCCCAGGTAAATAAATCATCTTCGCGACCAAAATGACCATATGCAGCTGTCTTTTGCATCATTGGCCGTCGCAACTGCAAATCGCGCACTATGCAACCAGGCCGTAGATCAAAATTAGCTTTTATGATTTCCACCAGCTCAACGTCAGTTTTGCCACTCAAAGCAGGTCCGGTGCCGTAGGAATTTGCATGTATTGATAAAGGATAAGCTACGCCAATGGCGTATGATAATTGGACTAGAACACGGTGGCAAAGTCTGGCATTCACAAGGGACTTAGCTACCCATCTAGCGGCATACGCAGCAGAACGATCTACCTTGGTCGGATCCTTGCCCGAGAATGCTCCACCACCGTGAGTACCCCATCCACCGTATGTATCGATGATAAGTTTTCGACCAGTCAAACCAGCGTCTCCATGCGGTCCGCCAACAATGAATCGACCGGAAGGATTCATGTGATAAATTGTATCATCGTCCATATATTTTCCTGGAATAACAGCCCGCACAACTTGCTCCATCAAGCTTTCACGTATCTGCTCTTGACTAACAACCTCAGTGTGCTGTGTTGAAATCACAACAGTATGCACGCGTTGGGGCAATGGATGTCCAGACTTAAGTTTGTACTCGCATGTAACTTGTGTTTTACCATCTGGGCGAACCCAGTCCAAGATTTTTGTTTTACGAACCTCTGTAAGTCGCATGCTGAGTTGTGTTGCAAGCACATGGGTCAATGGCATCAACTTGGTTTCCGTTTCATCGGTTGCATAGCCAAACATGATGCCCTGGTCTCCAGCACCAATCTCTTCGATTTTTGTGGCATCCACACACTGGGCTATGTCCGGACTCTGCTCCTCGACAGCAACTATCACATTAACAGTTCTATAGTCCATGCCCTTGGCAGGATCATCATACCCTATCTCTCGAAGTGTTTCACGAATTACTGCCTCGTAGTTGACAGTTGCTGATGTAGTGATTTCACCGAATATCATTATCATGCCAGTTTTGGTGCAACATTCACAGGCTACTCGGGAAGTTTCATCGTCCTTGATGCATGCATCGAGCACAGCATCACTCACCTGATCACAAACTTTATCTGCGCACACATAAAGTATTATGGTAAATTCTAATCGTTATAGGCAATACCTGGATGACCTTCACTAACAGACTCCGAAGTGAACAAGAACGTGCTTTCATCCATAGTAAGCTGCTTGCCAGTGCTAGTCAGCCTACGCCTGGGGGGGGGGTGAAGAAAAACGAAAATTATCGCCAATTTGTGTAGACATTGGGCAGGTAACGAGTTCTCATTCTCTCTTGGTAAAACGTCCCCCGTCACTGGCATGATCATGATGCGGACTCGGAAACGGCACCGTGGGTACATGCCCGCTTGCGCATGGGTGCGGAAGCGATGCGACGAGCCGACAGAGCCGCCGAGATCGCCGGGAACGGAGCCGCAAGCTCGTTTGGCACTCGTGCCTACTAGCTCTGCTAGCAGAGCTCTGTGTGCGGCGCGCGGCGCGCCTCGGCGGAAATCACGCCGGCTCCCGAATTTGGCATCGTAAGGGCGGGGCTGGTGCTTTAGGCGTCTTTGCGAGCGTATGCGGGCTTTGGTTGAGTTTATGTGCGGCGAGCTGGTACCTGGTACCCAGGCTATTGACGGCAGGGGCTCGGAGTGTCACAGATTGCAACGTAGATGAGCACCGGAGAGGCGAGCAGTGGGCGTCAGAGTGCATCGACGAGGCACTCGATAGCGGCCTCCTAGCCCGATATTGGTTGCTGTGTCCCCCCGCAGTTTTAGATATTGGCATAGCACATATCCCCAAGCTCGTCACACATATCCGTTGCCGAGATAGCATCGGCCGAGCAGCAGCCGCGCGGGCGCCAAAGGAAGGCTTGCAGTGAAGAGCATCAGTGGATATTCGGCTGCTTCTTAGTCTGGGACGCGCCTTCGTGCCGGCCCTGCGGGCTGCCCCAGGCTGGCGCACTTACAGGCATCGCTGGCAGCCGTGCGACTCGCGTACTTTTTCCTAGCGGCATTCCGTTGAAAGTTTTGTAGCCATGCGTACAAGAGGTAACTAGGAAGAGGATACGGGTTTTAAAAATGTAATCGTCTAGGGTTGCATACGAAGATGCCGATGCCAACTATGGTGTCAAAGATTTCTCGGCGTAGATGGAGTCGTCGTGATAATTATCAGTTCGCCTTTGTGGCACCAGCATTAGACCTTATCTCCTTGCTACGCGGTTTAACAACGGCAGGGAATGAAACGAACGCACTCTGTATCCTACTTGTCAGATATATGCGTGGTCTCGGCCAGACTGAAATGCCCCTGCACTTATGTTCAACCACAATGCGTTGTCGAGCACGAATCCTTGAAAAGGTGAATGTCTTGCATTATACACCTCTCTGGAGGGTGCTTCAGAGTTTAATCATACTCATGAAGAATCATAATGTCTCCATGAGTAAACAAAGCGCATCGTACCTGGTGAGCAATCATTGCTTCATGGTCAATGGTATGTATCTTTATGTATTTTTAGGCAGCTCAGTTGGCGGCAATAATTAGTTCATCGAGTCACGATGGCAGGTATGCAAGCATTTTAGCTCTATTCCGCGGCTTTATCCAAGCTGCTGTTGGTGATGTGTCAGTGACCTTGGATGAGACGCCACACGGACTGAACGCACAGACTGAATATTCAAGTTTAACATTTCTCCTTTCGGTATCATCATCTCTTGACTTACCGTTTTGGCTGATCCACAGTCTGCTCCGAGAGCTCACTCTCCTGGTCGATTTGAAGCTTCCATTGCATAGTTTTGCATATTCTTTTTTAATAATCTGGTCAGAGAAACCATGCTATGTGCACCATTAATATTGCTGGTGTGAGTAGGGCGAATGCACAGAATTGTCCTGATCAAGAGCCACAAAATTACCTGAATCATGTGCTTGCAATGGATACTACCAGCACTACCTCAGGATTACCTGTGATACATGAAAGACGGGAGACTGATTTGCACATTAAACCAGCTGGATCAAATCTGTCCGTGGAAGAGTCGACATCAATCAACCCCATGTTGAAGGTCCTAGCAGAAAATTTGTAGGTGCTTCCACTTCCGATGTTTTGGTGAGCTTGTGCACACTATCCAAAATTCTTTCTTGTCATTATTGGAACGAATGCCAGATTCCTTGCCCAACCAAAGAATGAACAAATTCGAAGATATTGTTTGCAATGCTGTCCTTGAAATGACTGGAGAGCTTCAGACGTTGAGTTCAAGGGTAACCACCGATCGCGCATTGGATCTCCTGATATATATTGCCATTCTTTCGGGGCATCCTATTGATGTTTGCAGAGCAATGAACGTTTTCTCATTGCATTATACTTGCTATGTTCCATGAATTCTATGAGCATAGGTTGATCGTGCTTGCGGACATGCCCTACTTGTTCTAGTTGACTTTCTCGCGCCACACACCAAAAATGGTAATGCCTTTGCTTGCTGGGATACCGTACTGCACAAAATTATTGAGCTACTGGACATTCAGTCTCGATGCACGATATCATCGAACTGTAGACTATGTCATTCTATTCCTCTTAGCATAGTACTAGAGACCCACATATTTAATATTTTATTGAGATCCGCAACAAACGAGCATTCCGGCGCCAAAAAAATCTCAAGCAAGACATTGTGGTATTCTTGATATAGGCTCATTTGCACCTGGCAGTGAACTCAACACTTAGTGAGTTGGCAACGCTGGTACTTGGGAGTCCTGTTTTTTCCCGTGGTCCTGCTTGTGGTTCTGTGCGAGCATTGTCCATGGCTGGAGCACACAATGAAGATGATACCTCTAGGCGCTTGTTGATGCAGTTTTGTCTGAGGCCAGAATAGACCAGAAGCACCACAAATTGATCTTTGAACTTGAAGCCCGTAGCTATGGTCTATTTGAAAGATGTATTTCACCGACTCAAGCTTGCATGCTACTGGAGTAACTGATTGAGCCATAATGAAATAATCACACTCGTGTCACAGAACCATCAGTCATCTAGGTGGCTACTTGAGGGTGACAGTGACTGCTGCTCATACCAAAATGTACGCGTATTCGAGTTCTGTTTGGAAATAACTCAATATTGCCCAATAGGCCTTAAGCAATGCCTCAATCTACGCAAATTTCTGTGTCACTTGAAAGCAACAAGTCTCCAACCATCCAACTGATATTGTAGGAACAAGCTTTCATTGGTAACATGGTGCACACGCCGTATCCCCTTATTGTACATCACAGTTCAGCTATTCAGGTTCCTGTGGTGATGTGTCGTGTCTTCCATCGACATGTCTGTGGTCTGATTTCACCTCCTTTTCGTGATCCTTCCAGCCCCAAGACACTTCAAAATTTGGTTGGGAGCATACGATGTAGTCAAACTCACACTATGCGAAACTCATATATTGGGCTGCGTCAACCCTTTGAGCGCATAACTCAACGAGTCAGTTGCATGCCAAATGGCTTCACTCCAAGGCATTTGTGGCTAACTTGGCTTCCTGGGTGCTTTCAAGCTCTTCTCGCCAGAGAACTGTCTTCAGAGGACTCATCCTCAGTAGTCTCCTCTGTCCAATGCTTGTTTTCAATTGGTTACGCCAGTGCTCTGGCAACATATCCCCCAAAGCCAATGAAAGAATTGACAACTTGGTTATTTCTTGGAACATTTATTGGTTGCCAAAAGTTTATATTAGAGTATACATCTTTATTCTTCAAGGATCTGGTGTGGATTGTCAACAACATTGTACATGCACCCGGGAATACCATGAAAAGTCGTCATCGAGCAGTGCCTTTTAGCTTGTCATTCAGATTGGCCAGCTGTTAGGCTCGTGGGCAGCTAGTTCCTATTTGCTCCGTCTTGACTTCTACATGCCAATGGTAGCTGTCTGTTAGCTGCGCCTTCTCTTTGCAATTCACAGGGTTAGCATGCTCCCTCTCAGGTCTGGTCGCCCAATGACGTTTCTATCAAAAAGGAAAGCAATTTCACTCACCTTGTCTCAGGGCGATGCGGCCACTCATCTTTTCTTACTTACCTTCAGCGGGATATCAATCGAGACAATAGAGACGAAAGCAAGCGGTATTCTTTATTCCTTCGCCTCTGGAGTTTTTTGTATGCACAACGTAGTAGCGCTATAAGGTCTTCTGGTGAAGATAAGCTCCCCTATAGCGCCATGGCGTCTAATGACCTGTGCTGCTGCCTAACCTCGTTCGCATGCAGTCAAAGCTACCATTGTCTGACATCAAAGCTGCTGGACGACAGCGAAGTAATCCTTCTGAATTTGATCCAGTGCATTCGGGCCTCCTCCAGAATTCGACGCCTGAGCCTTCAACAGCTTGATCTGCCACCCTTGCTTTTGGCAATTCAACTACTTTCTGGCAACGCTACTGGTATGCGTCTTCCTTGCGTGGTCTTGGCTACTCTTTCCTCTGTTTCTGCAACTGAATCGTCGTTGTCGTTGAAAAATGTTATGG
>CEVX01169299.1_pt1 | contig 16090 bp, 10 predicted proteins | sample 356561 | NCBI WGS metagenome assembly CEVX01 (sample SAMEA2623886, study PRJEB7988) | marine metagenome | biome: marine biome (ENVO:00000447); feature: surface water layer (ENVO:00002042); material: "saline water (ENVO:00002010), including plankton (ENVO:xxxxxxxx)" | depth 5 m | reverse complement strand
CGCTATCTCATTTCTATCTCTGCCATTTTGCAGCAAAATGCTTCGTCAACTCCTAATAAGTCCGCAACAGCGAAACCGGCGGGTGCGGACAGAGTGTCCAGTGTTAGTACGGGATGCGTACGTAGCATATACATGGTATATACTTAAGCAAGTAATGTCGTTCAGTGAAGCGGCTGTTCAATGAAACGCATGCGCCTCGTGTGGTTCTCGCAAGTCTGTGCAATAAACAAGCATTCGTGGAGTTTGACCAAATGGTGTAAGACGTAACAGCAATGTATGAGACTCATATTAATTCAATGCACCCACTTATCTCCTTCGGTTCCTATTCCATTAAAGCCCTGGTCAAAATTACAGTGCATGGCTCGCGGCACAAACTTTTCAATGACCCACCTCATGAGATCACATCCTCCCTTCTTGTGGATTACCTGACCGGCCTTGTTGCAATTTGAGATCCACGACCGACACGCCTCTTCGGAATACTCCGTCTCTCCCGAATTGATGCAGTCACAGCGTTTCACGAGATCGCACACGATGGCAATCTGCTCGGATATATCGTGTTCAGCGGCCAATCGTGTGTTGCGTGCCAGGGCTTCCACGCGTCCCTTCTCTCGGGCTGCTTCCTGCGCTCGGATTTTAGAGGCGACTTTTAGGAGAGCATCGTAGTCCATGTCCAGAGTATCCGACAGTTTGGTTCTTCTTCCCAGAAGAACGGTCTGTTTCAAACCTGTTTATTTCTCTGGGATACCCACACACCATAACGCGCCTGTATCACCAATCAGTTCGTTACAATCTCTGCATAAGACGTAACGGCAATGTATGGCATTCATATTAATAAATATACCACCGGTCATGTTGACCCTCGCTAAGGCCTGGATGATACTAACATACATGTTACGCCACAGGGGCAAGTAGCATGGATAAGCAGATGTCGCGCCAGCATTCAAAAAGAAGGCTCCCGGTGATTACTTCGTTTCCTCTTCGTTCACCAGACGAGTTGGAGGGAGATCGAAAGGTACGAGTCGAAGTACTGCATGATACTTTGAGTCGCTTTGAGAACGGAAATGAGCAGTACATACGCATTGCTGGTGAGAATCTATCAAGGTGGACATCAGAGGCACGTTCGCAACGCCCACGAACCTTAAGAGTGTATTGCGTTCAGAGTGATCTTCTAGCAATGGTTATGAAATTGACAAAACAATATGGTGTATTGTTTGCCGCCCTAAACATGGCAAACGAATCACATCCCGGTGGGGGCTACACGACGGGTGCAGCTGCACAAGAAGAAAACATGGCGCGAAGGACCTATCTTCACAATACATTCGACCAGACAGTGCTAACAGTGAACCGACGTAATTCAGTCGTTTACACGGATGAGATGCAACGTCTGATTTCTGGTGTAGATAAGCGCGTCTACCTCTCGAAAGATCCATTGGTTTGTATACGTGGCGAAGAGTTGTACGACAGGCCCGATCTCGGATATGAGCTTTACGAGGAAAAGGACATATTTCCATTCTTAGAGCTCAGGTCCGCCGCGGTGAATACACAAGCGGTACGGCTTCCTCGCAAATACGTTATGCGCGAGATGGAACGTCGAATCGATGCGCAATTTGCCACATTAATCGAGAATGGCGTCCGACATGTCGTCCTAAGTGCATTTGGATGCGGTGCATTTCGCAACGATCCAACAGTCGTCGCAGCTCTGTATCGAAATGCTATAGCCAGATATGCCGAGCATTTTTCTGTCATCGCGTTCGCCATCTATTATGCGGGCCATGGCGAAAATAACTTTCCATCTTTCAAGCACGAACTGAGCAAACTGGGTTCACCATTAATCGCCCAGCAAACACACACACGTCTTGAGTAAGAGCTACTATGCAACCCGCCAAGTGGGATTCCACGGGTCTGTCGTGCTCTAAAACCTCATTCAAGATTGTCCATACGATACGTCTCGCTTGGAGACACAGGGAACATTTCGCGAAATCCGTGGTCGGTGGGTGCTCTCAGCCTCAACACGCTGTTCAGTCTACACTTTACGGGTACGGGTTTTCGTTGCTCTGTATGGGGTCGTCGGGTGGCGCTTCTCTGGGCTTGCTCAGCGCCAAGTTGTAGGGTATGTCGAAGGAGACACCGTCCAAGAAAGCTGACTTTTGGAAGGACGCAGTCTTGCGCAAGGTCAATGTAAACTTGGCCGGTCCGGAAACCACGTCGATGAGCAAGGGTGCCCACTGGCTACCAAGCAGTGTGCCGAAGGGGTTTGTCCTCCCCATCTTCTCGAAGAGGATCAGTTGGATCTGGTTGTCTTTGCACCCAGGCTGGAAGTCCATCTTGTAGAACTGTATGTCGCTGTTCACTTGATGTAACGTACACACCCGAGACAATGTCTTTGGGCACAGCGGGCATTTCTATTTTTGTTGTTGTGTATCCCCAAATGGTAAATTTTGCGGAATGCCTATGCCCCAAAACACACATATATGGCAGGTATTGTGCGGAGTGTCTGTGCCCCAAATACACGTATATAGAAAGTAGCGTTGGATGGCTTTTCTCACGTGCTCGGTGTTTACAAGTGTAACGATATGGGGTGTGATACCGTTCAAGAGTGTCACATCTTGTGTGCACGAACTGTGTGTGGTGAACGTCGTTACGAACTAAAGTAGGCTGTATTTGTCATGTCAATTCACCGTTAGTGAAAGTAGACGGTGATTACAAGCATCTGTTCAACATGCTATTTGGTCCGGCACGAACAGAACTCACTAATGTAGTGTTAACCCAAAAATGGAATATTGTTGCAAAAGACACGCGCGGAAAATACTCTACACCCTGGGGTTGTTCTTCACAATGTGATCCCGGCGCGTATCATCCCAGTGATATCGGATACATAAAGTACGGTCGATTTATGACGGCAGTTGTGGCGGGGGAACTGGTTGATCAATTCAAATCTTCGTTTAAGGGATCAGATATCACCGAGTCTGCCAACTCTGAATATTTACGTAGATCTAGATCAGATGAAATATGGCGCCTCATGGTTTCCATGAGTAAAGTTCCTTATGAAAGCCCAACTGGTCGCAAAATACCGTACAGAGACCTAAAATGCCATTATAATCTAACAGAGGGAAAATTCGTATTGAAATATGGATTTATATCGGCGTTAAATAGCAATGTGTTCTTGGAAATGCGCTCGAGATGGGTCTCGGAAGACACCGCTCGAATCGTTCATGAAAGGGTTATTAACACATTGACGACTCCTGGTTCAACTTCGGCGTCCGACCCATCAGAACAGGTCAACGTGCCTACTGCTCAAATTTCGTCCCATGTAGTGGCCGAACCTATTTCTCATGTTGTTCAGGGTACAATCCCTGCTCCTAAAAAGGAGGAACCAAATGATGATAAAGACCTCGAGATTACTGGGTCGCGGTCGTGGAAAGAGATCGACGCCGCTTTGCGAAGCAATGCGATTGACCTAACGGACGATCCACCTCCGAACACAAATAACTCAGAGATCACCCCATCCGAGTCGTCTCCACCGCGCCCAACCTTAAACCCAGAACCACCACCGAATATTGCACCACCCATCAACGACCTTAGCCAAGGTGCGCATATCCAAGACGTCGACGATGACAGCGGTGCAACGGTGATATATGGTCAAGATAGTCAAGATAGTCAGGATAGTCTGGAATCTCCAGACCTCTCTCAAACGGACGTACCGATTCCGTCAGTCCCTTCGAATTCAGTCGTTCCAGAGGCTACAACCACACCACTTCCACCGAATCCAAGACCTACGAAACGTAAGAAAAGGGATGTTCCTATTCTACAAGATGGCTCAATAGGAGCGCAAGTCCTTTCAGAGTTCATAAAGGCGCGAGACACTGCTATTGCACATGGCTTACCATATGATGAACGAGGTTGGGCTATCACAACTGTGATTGACTCTCGTTTTGAGATTGCAGTAAAGCGCCGTGGAACGAAACGGGTAGAAGCAACCGGAAGCGATGCATATGTGCGTCTTCTGCGCCGTCGCAAAGGTGAACCATCTACTTTGCGGTCGGTTCCAGACATCTGTGTCTTCTTTGGGGAAGAGTCACCTTGTGTTGGCCATACTTAACCACTGTACGTTTTGATGAATGGACGCAGAACCTCGGCACGCCCAGCCTGTTTCGGCTCCTCTCCGTGTATCACGGAAGCGCTCATTAGGTGAAGCTATTCACTTTAACAGCGACACTGAACGTGTTCAGTATATTATTGACGCGCTTCCATCTGGATATATAAAAAACGTCGACACCATGAAACTTAGACTTGTAAAAAACCCACTAGTATCGCTGGGATTCACCCCCGCCAACTTGGAAACAGAGGCGAATCCCCTACGCGAACAGTTGAAAAGTATGTTATCCGTCCCGTGTGCCATTTGCAATCCCTTTAGCAATATCGTTTCCTCCGATGATATCGTTGGTGAGTGTGTTGTATTCTTAAAGTGTGGTCACACATTCCATCATTTGTGCTTACATAGCTGGGCACAGGAAGACTTCCCTAGTCGGATTAATGCAACCCCCCGTTGCCCGATATGTCGCACTGACCTGTTTTAGGACTTAGTCATGAAGGCTTGCGTAACGGCTACCCTGTCAACATAGAGCTTTGCAGCATCCTCAAAGACGCTAGAGCACGCCTATATTGTTAACATTATTGTACATTGATAATACAAGTAGTCTCACTCTCTTGGAATCATACGATGGCGCGCACAAAGCAAACCGCACGCAAAGTCCCTCCCATCACCACCAGCACCGGCTATGTGATCGCCCCAAGCGAGCGTATCCTTCGCCGGGACATGGCTCAAGTAGTCTTGAGATTGGCTCCAGGGGAAAATGATCCCGTTTCCACGCGTGCATTGTTTGTAGAATTGAGAGGTGACATTCCAAAACAAGAGTGGAAGGAAGTGAAACCCATACTCAAGCGTCATGTCGCCCCAGTGGTAGAAGACCCCCATAGTTTTATTCAATAATATATTCGCATTTGTAAAATGATGGCTCGGTGAGCATTATGACCCTATTGTAAACAAACTTCGTAGCGTGTAAGGTGACTCCGGAAAGGGCACCAATCGGGCTGGGATAAGTGTTTCTACCATAACATGGTTAAACTGCTTGCGATAGAAGCAACCATCGGAGCCGGAAAATCCACACAGTTGGAGCTCTTGCGTGCTCTCTTTAAGGATGAGATAAAATCTGGAGAAGTTATACTTTTGGAAGAGCCTGTCCAGAAGTGGATGGATCGTGGATTGTTGCAGGCATTCTATCTTGGGGAACTTAGCAAGGCGACCTTCCAATTTGTTGTTCTCATGTCTTTGGCTGGCCCCCTCATCAAGGCCTTTTATAAGGCACCAAAACTGATCATTTCCGAACGGTCTCCATATAGCAATTTCCACACGTTTGCCAAGCTCAATCTAGATCCTAAGGATCTCAATGCGTACTCTTTTACATTTGATGAGTTGATGTCTTCTATGGACCAAAACGAACTTGAATTACACATGATGTATTTAAAGGTTACACCACAAACGGCTATTGGCCGCGTCGCATCTCGCGATCGCGATTCGGAAGGACAGATCCAGCTTGCATACATGCAAGCGCTCCATGCTGTACACGAGAAACTTGGAGAAAATGCAAACCCCCACAAGTTTTACGTTGTGGATGGAGAACGTTCTGTAGAAGACGTGTCAAGTTGCGTGACCGCAATCGCTACGTCGCTTCTCGGTGATGATCACAACAGTAGTCGTATTGCGCTTGTATAGATAAGCATGCGGGTGTATACATATGAGTATAGAGATGTGTGGCGTGGCGTCCAATTGTATTTGTATAAATAAACGCGTAGGATTGTATCGACATGTCAATACGACACACTTGGCCGGCACCGCCGATCAATCTTAAGTTGCAAGATAGCACTGGTCCGAGTTGGAATTTGTGCAGCGTATTAAAAAAGCGCAACAAAGCTAGAGCTAATGCAGCGAAAGGGGCTGTTCAGTCAAACCCGGTCGATACACTGTCCACAGATCAGAAAATTGATGCAGAATTCGAACGTAAGCTATTACAATTTCTTTCCGAACAACTCGTGATAAACTCGAATGGTTCCATTTGGGAACAACCATACTCAGACCATACTTTCGACATCATGCATGAATATGGCGAACTTTACTATGAGGCGGTACAAGCTGTAAAAATGACCCTTCCACAAGCAGGGTCGTCTCAATCTGCACAGTTACCAGATTATACAAGAACAGCATACCGCACCGGGTTAGAAAGGTGCATTGATCGATGCGAAAACATAAAAGCCGCTATTGGTGTGGATAACGAAGAAGCGTCGATACAACTTCACATTAAAAATAAGGAGGTCTATAAGAACCGCAGACCTAGAGTGCACCTGAAGCACCGTTTTCACACGTTTATCACACAACAGACAGTAAACTTTAGTATAAGCAATGTGAATACAAATGTTGGTGAACACAATGGTGTAATAATCTACTCTGAGGCTATCTTATGTGCTGAGAAGATGAACGCGATGATCAGATCTGGGCATGGCAATTCGGGGTCTAAAGACAAGATCTTGCAGATTTACTCGTACCCGGCAAAACTTAGAGAAGCCACTCAAATTGCAATTCGTTGGTGGATTACTAACAGGGGTGTCGACCTTGGCCATTACAAGATGGAAGATCTGAACCAAACTTTAAGAGATAGTTTGGTTTCAGCACATTATCAACACTTTATAGAAACAAAAGAGACGCGTGAACACGGAGCCATCCAGTCTCAACAACATGCTCGAAACGTTATCAGTCAGGAAGTGGCGTGTGCTGTACAAAACACCAATTCTTCCGGTCAATCAAGCGGTTATAAACGTCCTAGCAAACGCCCTGTTCAATGTGCGCAATCTGAGACACCTGCACCTAAGATACAAAAAGATAATCCACAACAACCTAAGACCAATAGAGAGGATAGCAAGATAAGAAATATCCACAATATGTTCGACAACAGTAACGTTGAACTTGAACAATTGTTTCCGGAAATTAACCCAAAAGATATTATTAATGCGGACATGATGACAGAAATACAAGAAGCCATCCAAGATACAAAATGGGTTTTCAGATCTGCCGGAGCCAAAAACAGAGTGGATGTAACGACTCTCATTAATGAGGAGGATAATAATAGTGCATGGAGGACGTGGGCAGACAATGTGTTGGAACAGCATACATTTGATCTGCCTAATGCAGTCCACGAGGCGATGAAAGCATTCTGGATAATGCTTGAAAACACTGATTCAAGCTCAGGATTCTTTGATGAGCGTGGAGATCCTCCAAAACAGACAGCAAAGCGTAAGACACCGCAAGGACTACTCAATCTTACATATGTTGGTCAAGGTACATACAATCGAGTTTGGAAGTTTGTTAGTGAACCCAACGACGAGAGCTCCATACAGAAGTTCCCGCCAATTATAAGGAACGATCTAAATAAGATTGTATTCAGAATTCCTCGAAAGGACAAACGGAATGATGCCATAAACAACACAGATCTGGCAGCGATCGAACTGTACAATGTGATAGAAGCTGCTGTTGGCGGCTTCGGTCCCCAACTGTATCTTGGTGCTGCACGTGTGCAAGAGAGCGGCGACATGGATCTATTCGACAACAACGAGCCAGTGTACTCAGACATGACCAACAAGCCTAAGCCGTGCACGTTGATATTGATCCAGCAAGAATTGGACACGACCCCTTTGAACAAGCTCGGATGTCACAACACATCGTCGAATCATAAAGAACAAATCGATATTCTTAAAAGTTTACATGAGGTGGTATTAGAATATTCAGCACGCCGAATTGTATTCTTGGATTGTTCATTGGGCAACTTCATGATCGGCGACGCTAAAAGGGTATATGCAATCGATACAGCGCCTCTCTTCTACCGACGTATCGTTCCCAACGATTCGACTTCCGTAGACAGCGTCGAGTTTGAATACCCCGCCGATAATGAATGGAGGTGTGTTTGGCTCTACAATGTTCTCATGCTATCTTGTCATATCAAGCTCAATTGTCCAGGTATAGTGTTTGACTCGTGGACTCAACTCTTATTAGGAGGCAAACAGTTGATAACTGTCATCCAGGAACTGTATACACATGCAAACACAAAGGAAATCCACGACCATCTCGAGACTATGGATTTAAATACGCTTGCTAAAGAAGGTAGGTCTTGCGATTGGCTTATGAACATACGGTGGAGATTAAATCCCGACACCACCAAAATCATGCTGGACCCAGGGATTAGATACGGGGCAGATGCAACTGCGGTAAACATGAAATTCTTTGTGTGGCATTATTTTGTTTTGGAGCCCTTATCCTACATGCAACGCACTTTAACCAAAATTAATACGATGCATCAATCGGTTCAAAACTCGAATCGACAATCATCATCACGTGGTGATGTTGACAGCGAAAGAATTCGTTTTCAATTGCGCGACGCTGTCAAAAATTGGGAGGTGTTTGCGTCTCAAGTCCATGCGCGAACTGTTAAAAAGTTCCTTCAAATGGCTCAACACGAAGAGGCGAAAGTCTGTGAAAGCAAGTCTCTCTTCGATGCTTTGATCGTATACATACTGGATAAGACAATAGAGGCGCACGTACCTACAAGTATAACTGCTGCCGATATTGGCGATAAAAACAAACGACGGAACCTGTTTGGACTGAGTGACCTCGAATCTAACGTTGGCTGGATTAATATCGGACCTACAAAACCCACCCGTTTAACAGAATTGGTAAATGAACGACTTTCCGCACTACTTGTCCCAGAGAAGCCTGACATCAAACTTAGCGTCGTTGACAAAACATGCTGCGGCCTGAATCAAGCACAATTATCTCAACTCCACCGTTATTATGCGGTCTCCTCTACGAAACCTACTTATTTCGTCCCATCTCAACCGTGGGCAAGCCAGCTTTTATCGACCTTTTCAGGGTCATGAAAAACAACTTATGCCCATTCATCGGAATCCAAATAATGATGCATTGTTTCTTCATTTTTGGTGTGTATTACAAGAGATGCGGTGTGGGGTTTGTAAGAATTGATGGGAATGCTATTGGAATTAGCAGCGGCAGCTTCCAACATGAGAGATTCCCATTTGTGGATAGTGTTCAATATAATTGCATATTCGGCACGGGCGGCACTTTCAAGAATCGCTGTCAAGTGTTGATCACGTTCATCATTAGCTGGGCTCTCCTTGGACATCTCGTTACTTGGAATGGTAACTCTGGATATTGACGCAAGTGCTTCATCTGATACCCACAGCACTGCTCCGTGTTCTTCTGAATTTATTTGTACACCGCAGCTCAACTCTGAGTCAAGTTCAGTTCTGCAAATACGCATTAAAGCCGGTAGAATGATGGCCTTTGCAATATCAATTGCTTGAGATCTGCTAATGCTCAATGATCTAGGTATGGAAACAATGAATCTAGCCAACTTTCCACTTTCCAGATTCATATCATCTATGCTGATTGCGTCCATTCCGATTATATTATTCAGTCTAATGCATATATATCATATTACATGTATGCATTAATACCTTTATCCGAAGCACACCATACCACAACGTGGGAAATCACGGCAGCCTTCGAATGCTGCCGTGAAACAACCATAGTGCCGTCACTGTATTGTTTTTTTGAATACCAATCCGATGGTGGCAGAAGAGGCGCATTGTGTTTCAACGAACGTGCGTACATTTGTATTGAACGTTTTAAACGGCGTGCCGGCACCACGCACTAATTTTTTAGGAGGAGAAATGTAAGTTGCAGCGGAGGGAATCCGCTTTTTATTTTTTTTCAAAAAACAACTTGTTCCGTCAATCGAGACATCGATGTTTTCCGTGAGATTGCTGCGTTGGCTAATACACTGATTTCGAAGGTGTAGTTTGCCGATACGTATCTGTTGTGGCTGTATATCAGGTTTTAGAAATTGGCATTAAGGTACAGCACTTTAGCCCTTGTCCTGGAAGCTAGGATCGATCACCTCGTTGTGGGGCCCATACACAGCGAGGTGTGGCGCGCCCCTGGTGGAAAGGCGCAACAGATAACCGAGCTCGAGAAAGCGACAGCACATCGTTTCGGGATTCACTTCTGGTGCTACACACAAGTATTAGATTACCGTGAGTTACAACCGTACTTGTGGCAGTTGTGATTTCCTTGGAAGATGGACATTGTTGAACAAAATGTCTTGTGACTAGATTGGTATTTATATTTAAATTCTACGTTACAAACGCAATATAGTTGTCTACCGCGGTTTCCAAACAATAGTAGCACGTGTAATTGTATTATTAATACACACAAAACGAAATGCGTTGTGTCACCGGTGTATTTTATTTTCAGATTACGTATTTTGACAATTGCGTACACGGCTACATTGTTGCCGCGTTGGTGGCTGGTTTGGACACGAGTCGTTTGACAACAATGTAATTAATACGTGTCATCTTTGTGTACGTTTACTTTTGTCTTTTGGTTTGGTTTGAGCACACGTTCTTGAGAGTGCGTTTTGCGACTAGTATGAATGGTGGAGAATAAGTTTTCATGTTGAACTCGTATCCCGGTTGGTTACGAGACTCACACGTCGCCGTGATCTCAATTCTAAAGTGTTGGTGATGTGCGTTTCGCTTTGCGAGCTTACGCAACTTTAGCAGTTTCGCATGGGCTCCAGGTTCCTTTTTTTGAACTGCTTCTTCTTCGCTTGATATCATCTTCATTAATTCGTGTTTGTGGTAATCCTTGTAACTGCTGGAAACCACAAGGGGAGCAACTTGTCGCCTGTGCTCAGAACATTCGTTCCACCTCACCGCATGTGTCACTGTAAATACAACCTTTTCCTTATCTCCACCTTTTGTGGAGAGCTTTAGAGGTGCTCCTTCTGCACATTTAGGAACATGTGGCATCCCAACATGATCAAACACAAGATGTGCTCGGAGTTCGGCTTTTAAGAATACTTTATTACATGTTATTGACTCATAACTATTGAGTCCATCATCTCCTGGAATAGATCTAGCAAGTGTGCATCCGATAGGAATATAAGAACCTTTCCTAAGAACTGGCGTAGTAGATCCGTATCCTAGCGCCTTATCAAAGAATCCACCATCTTGCCATAAAAGATGGGGTAGCCTTTGTTTAAGACAATCAGATTTTGCCATTGTTGAGCAAGTTTTCATAAGATTGAGTATCGATTGTTGGTCTAATCCATTTGTCATACAAACCAAAACACCGTCGTCGTCGTTAGTTGCAAACATTTTAGTCAATTCCGAAGATCTATTCAATCGCGTATCGTTTATTTGTCGAATTGCATCTTCCAGTTTTGGTCCAGAAATAGCAAAACCTCTATGGAATCGATAAAATAGGTCCAATTCTCGTATCCTGTTTGTAAAGTTGATCGGTGATGACGAATGAGACTCTAACAGATAATCACAAACTTTGATTAGACATAGAGTCTGGTTGTTGGGATCACAATATTGCGTCATCTGCTCTATTCGCTTTATAACCTGGATGTTTTTCAACATTTTGACGTATGCATTTGCACAACGTATGTGTTTTTGTTCAGATTCTATGGGCGCATGTGTATCGTTATCCCATACCATCTCGTACGGAGCTTGCGCTCTTTCATATGACCCGTTGCTTTTACGAAGGTAACGTATGGATGCAAGCGCTTCTGCATAGCATTCGGCGCATCTTGAAGGGCATTCTCCATCTCGATTAACAGTATTCGAGAAACGATACTCGGTACTAAATCGATCGGATAATATATCCAATCTGTTCACTTCATTGCTTAATGCATCAAGATTGGATATGGGATACCCTGTCGCCGTATGGTCCAACAGTCGCATAAATGCGACTCGTCCAGGTGTTTCAAATGCATCATCATCATCATCAAGTCGGAAGTACTGATAACCTGCATCTAACATCAGTCTTCTGTTACATTGCAACTCCCTTTCCAACGCTAATGCCAGCTCTGTGTTTAATTCATTTTTTTTTTCTGAAACATATTTTTCGAGGCGTTTGAGTTCTGTAACAATGCTTTCCATTTCGACTTTAGAATGGTTACCTGCGCGTTTGCGCTCTTCTAGTACTGGGATCTCACTGGCCGATGATTCGACATCCAACGCAAGAACCTGGGATTTCGTCCACACTCCATTGTTCATAGTATTTATTGCGTACATGTAAATGCGAGCTTTCTCCAAGGCAATTACTGGATCACGTGGAATTATAAATTCTTGGTCATTTTGAACCTTTAGTATGGCTACAATCTCGTCGCCATCCTCGAACGATGACATTGGATGATATGTAAAGTGAATTGTACCATCCAATGGCTGGTGAGTCTTACGGACAATGCGTTGTAATTGCACTCGTGTATCTAAGGATACGAGCAACCCACGGACATATTCAGAAGCTTTTTGTTTTCTTAGTTCGAGTGCGACCATCGAACTAAATAAGCGTTTTGAATGGTGGTCTGTAATGCAGCTATTGAGAATAGCTGCATCATACAAAGCTTGATACGATTTAACAAGTTGAACGACATTGGTGCAGTTGCCGTTTCGTGTAACATGTGTATGGAGTTTTGGTAAACATTGGGAGTTGTTATTTGTATGAAATATATGCTGCCCTAATGCTAACAATGCGTCTTGACGAATAGCTCTTGTTTGTTTGCACTCGAGAGAAGTGCCGTTAATCTTTGTTAGATCTGGTATCGAATCAACCATGTCCAACACCGTTTTGAGTTTATTCCTTAGCTCTGTCACGGACATGAATTGGTGCCGTTTTAAAACAACCAATAAATGTTGCAAGCAATTGTAGTCACAACAATATATTCTCTCTCTGTAGAGCCAACCATACGAAACAATACACCGGCACCAACCTATATTATTATACCCACCCACATATGTATACCAATCTAGAATGCAAACCACTTGTTGCTGCAAACTGCAAACGAGCATCGAGGTGTGCTCGTCCACCCTCGCCTCAGAACAGAGGGGAGGCTTGCGCAAACGCTCACATGTGTGAGCAATCCTTGATAAAAAGGGGTTTTGTTCGCTTTCCAAAGCCGCCTAGTAACGTTTGCCGATATGGACGCAGTGCCAATGTTATCAATAAAAAACGAAAGACTACCCCACTACTTACTCATGTTCTGAGCTTACATTCTCGATGCATTGATTTTGGAAATCGTGAACCAACTTGGCAATCATATGCTTCTTGTTATCCTCAACAAAACGCAACATTAATGGCAGCAGCGATAAGATCCTCTTCGACGCGCGTGTCTTTGGTGTCTGAGCGTTGTCTTTCTTCCGCATCTGAAAAAATGGGATCAAGTCAACAAACAACACGCATTCCTACGCAATGTATTACAGCAGCTTGGTCCACGCAAGTTGTATCCATAGCAGTTGCGCTTGCTTCATGTCAAGCGCCCAAAGATCCTAGGGCTACACTTTCATTATCTCCTTATCAGGTTTTGAATGTTCACAAAAGGTCTGTCTCTGACAAACATCGCTTTTTTATAGCAACATCTTCAACACTCCTTCCAAATGCGTTACCTGTTCAAACAATAAAGTCCTCTCTATTGGATACAGTGCGTGATATAGCCAAGTTGGAGACATTGTCGCATCGCATATCATCCGCAATACCATCGCCACAAGACAACAATAGCCTTGGAATAATATGTCAGAAAATTGTGTCAGTTCCAAACAGTTGTTCGGGAGATGATATCTGGGCGTCGTTTGCGCTTCTCGTATATTTGGCTCATGAACCCCGTGGGAGAGAAATTTTGATTACACACAACGTGTGTGATATGGACATTGCTGTAGCCACGACCTTTTTATCATATGGACGATCTGAAACCACAAGGCGGGCACGATTGTTTGCGGGATCTACATCACAATCACAGCATGTGCAAAATGAATTTATGCGCCATATTGAAGATGATACCCTATTAGAAAAAGAGCTTATCCAATCACTTTCAGAGGAAAACAAAGAATCTTCTGATACGGACGAGAACGTTAATACATCGTCTTCTGGAGCAGAAACGACGTTTACGAATGCAACTTCGAGACGAGGTGTAAATCGACACGGAAGTAACTTGGTCGGTAGACACAACACATTCTACCCTCTTTCTTTAGAGTTGCAAGGAGGTGATAATAACTGCGTTCTGACGACAAAACGTAAGCGATCAGTGATTTCATCGACATCTAACATCCATATATTGGACTATTGGGTTGCTGCTCTCAATTCACCTCATGTACACGTTTTGTTGATGTTGATTGCCTCAACCAAAGAAGCTGCAGCTGATGCAGCAGAGACTACTCTTTATAATCAGATTTCTACATGTACGGAATCGCAAACAATGATAGGCGATATTTCCAAGGAAAGTGCAATCAAAAGTGCACAGGCATTGAGGTGTCTTGTTAGGCAAACGGAAATCGACGTCCCTCAGCTTATCGTTTGGAGTGCTCGAGATAAATTGGATGATTCCAATCACAGCCGCGTGTACTGGGGATACGCAAGGTCAGAGAAAGATGTTGAAAATACAGCTCTTTTAGCATGCAAATTCCCACCCAATGTAGCACGCCTACCTGTTGATTGTGGTGCAATTGCATGGTGTGATGCTTGTCATCTTCAACGAATAAAAGACGATGAAAAATGGAGTCCTCTTCCTGCATCATGTGAAGCATACGACTGTCTTTATTTATTAGACCACCAGTGCAATGACAAAAGAAACCACGAAACACTTTGGAACTATTTGTCGCCAGGGACTGCATCATCCTTGGTGACAGGTGTTTGTAGATCTGTTCTCACGTTCCATGCACGGATTCCTGTTGGTATGGATCAAATCGCGTTCGGAAAACACGCAAATGAATATGCACAAGAGCAGATTAAGGGGATATCTGCAGTACACCTGAATAGCACGACACCATTACACGTGCATAGTAAAACAAATCTGCCAAACGAGATGCGATTTAGAACTCCAATTTCGACTCCTGCAAGTAATCTCGCTCTGGCACTCCAGATTAACGAGACTGTCCGTAACCTTCATAAAGGTCGAGCACACAAGCGGAAGGGAGATCCATGTAGAGCGTTCTTGGGATATGAAACAATACAGAATGAACGACGAGATTCAGAAAGCAATATATACGACAAGCCTGGTTGTCTGCTTACCATAGTAGACATGTCCATATCTCTCGGGTGTGGTTCCTCGTCAAATTTCCAACATCGCTTGGACGCCACGTATGCAGGAGCCGAGATCAGTATTACAGTTGCAGGCGACTCACCTGTTCGAATAACGGAGGCGTATACACTTTTGCTTGATGTGAATCAGCCTTTACAAGCGCGTGCTTTGATTTTATTTGCTGCGTCTCAAGCTTCTTACATGGGAGAGCTTGGAAATCTCATGTTGGCGGGTTCAGTAAATGCAGCAACAGCTGCAGCGAAGCGCATACTACTGGCTGATAATAACACTCGTCCTATGCTCACGGTTTGGCAAACGTATAGAGTGGGACATCGTGGTGTAGTTCCGTCTTACGAAGGTACAGCATGGAGTGGAGCCTATGGAGCAGGCCTTGAGATGGGTACTTCTGGCGGACTTGGCAGAGAAGCACGAGCTGATACTGCCGACCGAAGGCATCATGGGAAGTTCTTGCTTCCTCAAGAGCTTTCAGATGAATATTGTAGACGATTGGGGAAAACGCATTTTTTACCGGTATCCGACAAGCATTATGATGCTATACCAATCCAATCGCGAGGCATACCTCATCACGCTGTTCCTGGCGTACATGCATTCTTAGATGAATACCTCGATGGTCTTGAATCCATAAGACACAACTTAGGTATAACAAGCAAAACAGTTGATTCGGTACAAGTGCTTCCATATTCTCCATATTCAGAACGTTTGTCTCCAGATGTCAACCCTTTTATGGATCCTACAAGTGGTATGGCGTTCCGAAATCCACACGATAGAGTAGATTGCGATGGACGGGCATTTTTACCAGATGCAACCCTCTCTGAATTGAGCATACTTCCAGAAAACCTGGTCCCACGTCTTAGAATTATCGATGC
>CEVX01067267.1_pt1 | contig 16235 bp, 12 predicted proteins | sample 356561 | NCBI WGS metagenome assembly CEVX01 (sample SAMEA2623886, study PRJEB7988) | marine metagenome | biome: marine biome (ENVO:00000447); feature: surface water layer (ENVO:00002042); material: "saline water (ENVO:00002010), including plankton (ENVO:xxxxxxxx)" | depth 5 m | reverse complement strand
GGAAGTGAATTTGTTTCAACAATTTTTATAGGAACCCGCAAGGACAAACTTTCTTGAAAAGCGTTCGAAAGTTTTTCAGTGATTTCTTTGTTATTATTGTCTTCAGATTCTACACTAATAGATATTTCTGCGAGTGCGTTTTTATGAATTAAATTCACTTGATATTCAGCAATACCGCCAACCCTTCTAATAATCTCTTCTACAGCGCTGGGATAAACATTAACTCCGCGTATCACAACCATGTCGTCGGCTCTCCCGAGAATTCCACCTTCGAGTCCAAGATTGAATGTGCCGCAAGTGCATTTTTTATTTTTTGAGGCTTTGACAAGATCGCCAGTTCTATATCTCAACAAGGGGGATCCATGCCGGCCTAGTGTAGTTAACACAAGTTCACCTGTTTCGTTATCATTTACGACTTTATGAGTTTTTGTGTCGATTATTTCTGGAAGATAAGCGTTTTCTAGGACATGAAGTAATCCAGGTTTATCTGGGCATTGGTATGTCACTGGTCCTACTTCGGTCATTCCGTGATGATCAAAAATAGTTGCATTAGGCCATGCCTTTTCAAGTGCCTTTCGGGTTGATGGTATACTGCCTCCTGGTTCTCCTGCTACAATTATCGATTGAATCGGAGACTCACTCAAATCTATCCCTTCAGTTCTAGCAACTTCGGCTAGTCTAAGCGCGTAAGTTGGGGTGCAGCACAATACGTTAGCTTTATGCGTGAAAATGGATTTAAGTCTAGAAGTGCTACTAAGTCCACCTCCAGGGATATTTAAAGCCTTAAGTTTTTTTCCGGCTTCAAATGCAAGCCAGAAACCAATAAATGGACCAAATGAAAAAGCAAAAAAAATACGATCTTTTGAATTAACACCTGAAGACTTAAATATTTCGCACCAGCTATCTACCATCCATTGCCAGCTTTCACTAGTATCAAGCCAAGTGATAGGTTGTCCACTGGTGCCGCTGGTTTTGTGGGCGTGTGAATAGTTTTCAATTGGGAAACTAAGATTGCTGCCAAACGGAGAGTTTTCCTGATGATCTAAAGCTAGTTCAGATTTAGTTGTCAAAGGGCATTGATCTCTAAAAATATCGAGAGATCCGACGTTTTTGCACAACTTCGTATTGTTAAGTTTTCTTTTGTAAAAAACGTTAGTAGATAGAATTACTTTTAGTAACTTTTGTATTTCCGCCAACTGGATGCACTCAAGTGCTTCGCGGCTTTTAGCGGAATTTTCAGACATGCGTTTTTTTTTATTTTTCAGCTGTTGATGTAGCAGAGGTCGCTGGTTTTGGTGCATACTTTGTTACTAGGTATCCTCCACATGCAGCTAATACAATTCCCAAAATAAAAATACCAGATACATTGCTCCAAGCTTTAGTTTTAGTTGTGTTGACAATGGCATTCACAATTGGAGCTCCTGCAAAAATAATTGACATAATTACAGGTACATATGCGACAGTGGGTTTTGGGGCCGCCCCAAAAGCTAGTAATACTCCAAGTGCTCCAATTGCTCCAAGCGTTCCTGCTATAAGTGACCACTGCCAACCTTTTGTTGGGTATGCCCAGAAATCGATCGGGCCGCCTTTAAGTTTAAGAATAATTATCGGAGCAATTACTGCGGTTAGAAAATAAGCAATCCCAACCCAAAGAAATGCCATTATTCTGCCGTGCTCTTGATTGACCATTTTCATTGATCCTGTGTGCATGCACACACCGTATGTGCCCCAGCAGATCACGGTCATAAGAGCCCAGATATACCAAGGAATCCCAGTTGAAGCTGTATTTGCGTCCATAAGTTGCAGGAAACCTACTGGTCTTAGGGTTGTATATCAAATGCTATTACACACCTTTAAGAGTTATAAAATATTCCCGGGCTTCTTTCATGACTCGAGGAGAAAGGATAATCGTTGAAATAATTGTTGGAACCGCCATAAGTCCAAACATGATGTCTAAAAAGTAGATTAAATATTTTAGGTCAACAATTGCTGAGATTATTATCCCTATCAAATAGAAGATAATGAGAGGGATTCGGGCTTTAATGCCAAATAGAAACATTCCGCATTTTGTAACATAGTAGGAAAATCCTATCATTGATGAGAAACTAAAACAAAGTACGCATATTAATAATAAGTATGGGCCGAGGCTTGAAGAAATCATCCTGTATGCCTTTTCAGTAAGCATAACCCCTGAGTAAGAGTTAGGGCTGATTTCATTAGTAAGATCATCAGGTGTGTTTAGTGTTTTATCAGGTCCACTTGAAACAAGTATTAGTTTATAATCACTACTATTAATATCATTCTTAATTTCAATTCGTTTTCCCCATGCGTCTATCTTGTTAACAGGTGAAACATAAAATTTTTTATTATTGAATTCTTTGTTGGTAATTATTGATTCAATCAGATCATTTGTAATCACTGAAGAAATATTTTTTTCGATTACGTACTGTTCTATAGCATTATTTAGTTTTGATATACGATTAATAGTTACCCCTTTCTCCCATACGCCTGTATTGATGATAACTAGTCCTGTTATGGTGCAAACAATGAGGGTGTCAATCATTGGCCCAAGCATAGCAACAAGCCCTTCACGTATTGGTTCTTTTGTCTTAGCTGCGCCATGCGCCATGGCTTCTGTCCCCATGCCTGCTTCATTTGAGAATGCTGCACGGCGAACACCGATAGATATGACAGACCCTAGAACACCTCCAGTAACGGCTTGCCCAGTAAAAGCATCTGTAATGATAAGCCGGAATGCTTCAGGAATTTGAGATGCGTGCATAATGATTATTATAAGAGCGCAGCCTCCGTAAAGAATTACCATAAATGGAACTAAAGTGGCGGCGACTTTTCCGATCCGTTGAATACCTCCAAGGATGACTACTCCAACAAAAATTGCGAGAAGTAGGCCGAAGAGTCCTTGCCCTGTTAATGTTACATTTTGACTCGAATCAACAAACCAATCATTAGGTTTAAAGAACATTTCACTAACAATAGCAGTTAGTTGATTAGATTGAAACATAGGGAGACATCCAAATAAGCCAAAGAAACAAAATGCCATTGCAAGAGGCTTCCACTTTTTTCCTAGACCTTCGGTAATAAAATACATTGGGCCTCCCTGAACTTGGCCTGTTTGATCTGTTCCTCTATACATCACCGCAAGGCTACAAGTAAAAAACTTGGTTGCCATGCCGAGCAGTGCGCAAATCCACATCCAAAACAGGGCCCCTGGGCCACCCTGGACAATAGCAACTGCAACTCCAGTAATATTTCCCATTCCTACTGTTCCTGATAAGGCACTACATAACGCTTGGAAGTGATTGATCTCTCCCGGATCGTTCGCATTGTTGTATTTACCTCTTAGTATTTGAATACTGTGTCGAAGATAGAAAAAAGGAACGAATCGGGAATATATCGTAAAGTATAATCCTCCTCCAATTAATAAATATAGTAACGGAAAACCCCAAAGCCAATTTGATATATCTTCCAAACCCTTAAGGATAGAAACAATTAAATTTGAAGCATTAGATGATTCTTGAGCAATCGGCATGGTGTTACTTAATACTTAAGATCTTACGACATGCAGATTTAAGCTGCTTTAAATGTAGTGAGTTTTTTGCCTCTAAATAGCAGCGGATTACCGGTTCTGTGCCACTTGCTCTGAAACAAACCCATTCATCGTTCTTAAGAATAAACTTAAACCCATCAGTTTTTATAAATTTTTCTACTGAAAACTTACCGATTTTACTAAAACCTATCCTTAATTTTTGTAGGATAAGGTCTTTCTTTTTATTGGGTAAATCAATGTTAATGCGGTCTGTGTAAAAGCAGCCAATTTGCTTTTCTAAATTTTTTAGAATTTGACCAAGTGGTTTCTTTTCTGTCGCGACTAATTCAGCCATTAACAGGCATGCAAGGATGCCGTCTTTTTCTGGTATATGATTACCAATGCTAAGCCCTCCGGATTCTTCACCTCCAACGATAATTGGCTCTCTTTCCATTAGTTCTCCGATATGTTTAAATCCGACAGGTGTTTCATAAACTTTTACATTGAAAAGTTTCGCAACAGCATCAACTTGATGACTTGTAGGAACTGTTCGTACAACGGCTCCTTTTTTGCCTCGATTCCTTTTTAAATGATAGAGTGTAAGTGTTAAAATTTGATTTGGAGTAATCCAAGTTCCGTCCTTGTCAACGATCCCAAACCGGTCTGCATCCCCATCAAGACCAAGTGCCAAGTCGGCTTTTCCTTTTCGGATAAATAATGCAGCTTCAGACATGCCTACTTCATTTGGTTCGGGAGATCCACCTCCAAAAAGTGGGTTTAATTTCTCGTGGAAGCGGGTTATTTTTGCTTTTGATTCTTCAAGTAATGTGTCCAGATAGCCTCTTCCAGTTCCGTGCATAAATTCAACTGCTATACGAAGTTTGGCTTGTTTTATTTTTTTTAAATCTACTAGTTTTCTGATGTGGTTTAAGTAGTTTTTTTTTGGATTGAATTCCCTGCACTTAAAAGTTCCTATTACGCTTGTGTTTGCTTGCCATCCTCTTGTTATTAATTTTTGAGTATGAACTTCTATTTTACGGGTGAATTCGATCGGGGCTCCTGCGCCATTATACATTGAGAACTTAAAACCTGAATAACCAAATGGGTTATGACTTGCAGTTATGTTAACCCCTCCAATTGCTTTTTTTTGCCTGATGGAAAATGCAATAACAGGTGTTGGTGTATCCCTGTTAGTCAGTAACGGTTCCAGTCCAGACTTCGATAGGATTTCAGCTGTAGCTAAAGCAAATTCTTTTCCGAGGAATCGAGTGTCATATCCAATAATTACAAGCGGCCTTTTTCCATATATATTTGATTTCTTGCGCTTTAATTCAGCCTTGAGAGTAATTGCCAGTCCTTGTGCTGCCAATCGAAGGTTTTGGAAAGTGAAGTCTCGTGCAATTAATCCTCGCCACCCAGAAGTTCCAAATTTGATTGGAGATTTCACATTGATAAGATGAGGATATAATTAGTTGATTGAAGATAACTATTTAAACTAACTCTTCCAGTCAAAAGCATTCTTTTTGATAGCATAGATGTATCCAATGAAAAGAATTCCAAGGAATGAAATCATCGTGCCGAAAATCAAATTTGTTGAAGATGGATCACTTAACATGTCTTTGAAAACAACAGCCCATGGGTAGAGGAATACCACCTCGATATCAAAAAGTATAAACAACATGGCAATAAGATAGAATTTCACTGACATTCGTGAATTTCCACTTCCTACAGCCTTCATTCCGCATTCATAGGGAGTGTCTTTGGTAATTGTGTGACGTCCCATAGCCTTTGATCGGCGAGTATTAAAAAACCAGCCAGCGAATTTTGAAGCAAACATAGTTCCAAAAGCGAACAGTCCCGCAATCACAGTAAGAAACATAACTCCTATGTATTGGTATAATTGCGGATCGTTACTGGCACTAGCCAAATTCATTCCCAGATTTTAAGGGCTATTATTATTAGCAGCAAGATCAAACCCTAATGTGACGCATCATAATTCTATTGTTTTGCGGGTATTTGTTTTTCTGAGTGATCAATTACTGCGCATACAGATGCGTCCCCTGTGACATTTGTTGTGGTTCGTAACATGTCTAAGATTCGATCCACACCTAAAATTAAAGCTATCCCTTCGCTTGGTATGTCTACTGATTCTAAAATGATGACTAGCATTATTATACCTGCACCTGGAACGGCAGCGGTGCCGATCGAAGCCATTACAGCTGTAAGGACGATTGTTATTTGAGCAGTCATAGTTAAGTCTATACTATATACTTGCGCGATAAATGCTGCTGCAACAGCTTGGTAAAGAGCAGTGCCATCCATGTTAATAGTAGCCCCAAGCGGTAAAACAAAAGAAGTTGTCTCTTTTGATGTGCCTAATTTTTCTCGACACTGTCTCATTGTAACCGGAAGTGTTGCTCCACTGGAGCTTGTTGAGAAAGCTAGTAATTGCGCCGGACCTATAGCTTTGAAAAAACGTGATATATTAATTGATGTGAAGAATTTTAGAATACCAATGTAAACAATAGTGATATGTAATAATAAACCAATAATTACTGCGATACAGTAGTAACCTAATGCTCCTAGAATTGATCCAATTTGACTAAGATCAGCTTGGCCATCATCTCCAACAGTTAAGGTTGTAATTGTTTTAGTTATAAGAGCAAAAACCCCAATTGGAGCTATTATCATAATCATATTTACAAGTTTGATTACAACTGATTGGAGCCCTTCAAACAATGATAGAACATGCTTTCGTTGTTCTTTTTCGACTTGAACGAGCGCTATGCCGATGAGCAATGAAACAAATACTAATTGAAGCATATTGCTATTGCTTGAAGCTGATCCAAAAAAGTTCTCAGGAACCATGTCTATTAGTGGCTGTAATGGTCCTCTTTTATCAACGACTTTTGCTGTTTCTTCTTTAGACTCAACAGTGGTCTTGTATTGAGCTTTTAATTCGTCTCTTGTCTTGTCTGGGAATTTTTCACCGGGTTTTATAACGTTAACTACAAGTAATCCAATTGTTACAGCTATTGCAGTAGTAGCTATGTATATGGCTATAGTCTTACCCCCCATTCGGGACAGTTTTTTGAAATCTGATAAGGATGCTACACCGGCGACTAATGATGTTAGCACTAACGGTACAGCAATCAATTTGAGTAGATTCATAAATATATCGCCAAAAGGAATAACCCAGTTTGTGGCGAATTCGATCCATTGAAATTTTGCGGCACATATACCGAAAAGAAGTCCAAAAACCATTCCGATAATTATTTGCCAGTGAAGTTGTCTGTACCATTTCATTTTAAAGTATGGGTTTGTAAGTATGAATCTAGATTAAAAACAATAAGTTGTGAGAAAGATGGTGAAAATTAATTCATAAAAACCCATCAAGCTTGCGAATGGCATTTTCAATCTTTGTGACACGTTTACCTAATTTTGGGAGATTTTTAGTAGCAACTATTTGGCGTTTAGCTTCTTGTGATGGAACTGCGGGGAATCCCATATATTGATTGTTTCCTTCTAGGTCAGTGATAACGCCAGATTTTGCAGCAACAATACTTTTTGGTCCGATTTTTAAATGTCCAGCAACTCCTACTTGCCCAGCTAGTACTGAGAATGATCCAATATGACTACTTCCTCCAATTGCATTTTGAGCAACAATTATGCAGTGCTCGCCTATGATTACATTATGTCCTATCTGAACAAGGTTATCAATTTTGCTTCCGCGTCCAATAACTGTATCTTCCAGTGCTCCGCGATCAATTGTACAATTTGCACCTATCTCTACATCGTCTTCTATAATAACTCCGCCAATCTGAAGTATTTTCCGATGATGATCTTTGTCGAAAACATATCCGAATCCATCTGATCCAATCACAGTGCCAGAGTGAATTCTAACATTGTTATGAATATGACATGCAGAATAAATACTTACATTTGGGAAAAGTCTCACTTCATTTCCGACAATTGTGTTTTTGCCAATGTTACAATTTGCTTGGATGAAAGATTTGTTTCCAATTTTTGATCCTTCATCAATAATGCAATTTGCACCAACAAAAGCTGAGTCAGAAATTTCGGCGGAATCTGCAATAATTGCTGAAGGGTGAATGCCAGGTGTGAAAGGTTTCTCGTTGAAAAATAGTGGAAGGACTCGAGCGAAAGCAATTCGAGCATCTTTAACTTGTATTACTGTTTTGTTATTTGAATGAAATCCAGATTGAGCCAGAATGGCACTTGCTTGGCTTTTGTCTGCAAGAGAAAAAAAGTATTCGTTTTCAGCAAAAGTTAAGTCCCCGCAACTTGCCAAATCGGCCTTTGAAAAACCTGTAATAGTAATTGCCTTGTTACCTATAACTTCCCCATTAACTTTTTTGGCTATTTCGCCGGCGGTGAAACTCATAAATTATAGGGATTTGATGAACCCAGATCCTTTTTCTGCTGGTAAGTCACGCGTTGACTTGTTACTCGCAGGCCACTATAAACCCGCTTCATTTTTAGGCAATCAACTTTCCTGATTTACAGTTAGAATTTGGTATTTTTTTTAAGTAATGAAAAGAAAACTTCGTTTTGGAATGGTAGGTGGAGGCCGAGGTGCCTTTATTGGATCCGTGCATCGTAATGCTGCCAATTTAGACGGGCAGATCGAATTAGTGGCGGGGGCATTTTCTTCAGATGCAAAAAAATCTAAGCAATCTGGTAAAGATTTCCATCTTGATCCTTCTCGTGTTTATAAGAGTTATCAGGAGATGGCTGTTTCTGAAGCTGCTTTGCCGGCTGAGGAGAGGATAGATTTTGTTAGCATCGTAGTTCAAAACTATCTTCATTTTGATGTTGCCAAGACCTTTCTTCAGGCTGGGTTTAATGTGATTTGTGATAAGCCAGTTACATATGATTTAGCAGAGGCTAAAGAGTTGCGAAAAATAATTAAGAAATCAAAAAAGGTTTTTGCATTAACTCATAATTATACCGGATACCCGATGGTTAAGCTTGCTAAAGAAATGGTAAGTAAAGGTGACCTTGGGAAAATTATAAAGATTGTTTGTGAGTACCCTCAAGGTTATGCGATCACTTCCCTTACAGGTGAGGACAAATCAATTGCTAACTGGCGTGCAAATCCAAAAGTTTCAGGTATTTCTAATTGCATGGGTGATATTGGCACGCATGCCGAAAATTTGGTCCATTATATCACTGGTTTAGAAATTGAAAGTCTTTGTGCCGATCTTAGTGTGAATATTCCCGGCAGAGTGCTAGATGATGATGGCAATTTACTCGTAAAATTTAAAGGTGGTGCGCGTGGTATTATTTATGCATCTCAGGTCTCAAACGGTGATGAGAATAATTTGAATATCAGAGTATATGGGACAAAGAAGTCTCTTGAATGGTATCAGGAACATCCTAACGAATTAATTGTGAAGGATGCGCGTGCCCCTCGGCAGATTTATCGTCGCGGAAATTCTTATATAGGCGGTGCCGCTGCTGCTAATACTCGTATTCCTTTTGGGCACCCAGAAGGTTTTATTGAAGCATTTGCTAATGTTTATAATGCTGCAGCTGAGGCTATAAGGGATGAGGTGGCAGGAAAGTTTCCTCGAAAGAAAGGATATGATTTTCCAGATATCAGAGACGGCATTATTGGAATGGCGTTTATTGAAACAGTGGTAAAAAGTTCTAAGTCAAAAGAGAAATGGGTAAAATTCCCTCGTATATAAAATTATGTCTACCAAAGTAGGAATTATTGGAGCAGGCGGAATGTTGCAGTATCACGCTGCAGGATTTCGTGCGGCGGGTGCTGATATTGTTGCTATATGTGACGTTAATGAAGTAGCTGCAGGCAATGCGGCAGCTGGTCTCAATGTCGAAAATGTCTTTAGCGACGTTTCTGATATGCTTCAAAAGTTACCGGAATTAGATGCTGTAAGTGTGATTACTCCAAATCGTTTTCATAAGCCTTTGGCAATCCAATTACTTCAGGCTGGTAAACATGTGTTCTGTGAAAAACCTCCAGCTCTTAATGCTGCTGAAGTAGCTGAAATGAAAGATGTAGCAGAGAATCAAAGTAAGGTGCTAATGTTTGACTTTAATAATCGTGCTCGGCCAGAGTCTTATGCTTTGATGGATTATATTAATTCTGGTGATGTTGGAATGATTAATTCCGCTCAAGCCAAATGGATTCGTAGGACAGGTATTCCAGGTTTCGGTGGGTGGTTTACCAACAAGAAGCTTTCAGGAGGTGGTCCAGTTATTGATTTGCTTCATATGCTTGATTTGGCTCTTTTCTATATGGGTTATCCTGATCCTCAACATGTCCTCGCTCAAACATTTAATGACTTTATTGAAAATAAATCATTTAAAGGTCCTTGGGGTATTCCAGATGTAGCAGATGGTGTTACAGATGTGGAAAGTGCAGCTCACGGTTTTATTCGTTTTACTACTGGGCAAGTACTCTCTTACCAAGTTTCTTGGGCTGAGATGAATAAAAGAGAAGAGGTGTCTGTTACTTTTCAGGGTCAAAAAGCTGGTGGAATGATTCGTCGCCTTTTTAATGTTGATGGACTGGATGAGACTTCAATTGATGATTGTGAATTATATGTTCAAGAGAACGGGCGTTCAGTTAATCGTTCAATAATTACTGAGCCTAATGAAGACATGGGTAGGATTAGAGCTGCTCAAAATTTTGTGCTTACTATTGAAGGAGATGAGAAGCCTTTAAATACTCCTGATCAAGCTTTGAAGCTAATGAAAATCATTGATGCTACTTATGAATCGGCATCTTCAGGCCGTCCGGTGGTTATTTCCTAATGTTTTCCTTTTCTATTAATTTACAGTTTTTTAGTCTTTCTTAATTTATTGTGGCAAAAAAGAAATTAAATGTTGGCCTTATCGGTTATCTTTTTATGGGTAAGGCCCATAGTAATGGGTGGCGTCAGGCATCCCGTTTTTTTGATCTTAAGCGAGATATTTGTATGCATACGATTTGTGGTCGAAACTCGACTGCTGTTGAGAAGTCTCGTAAACAATACGGATGGGATCATATGGAAACCGATTGGCGAAAGGTTGTCGCCAATCCGGAAATAGATATTATAGATATCAATACTCCTAATGATTCTCATGCAGAAATAGCAATCGCAGCGGCTAAGGCAGGTAAACACATCCTCTGTGAAAAACCATTGGCCATGAACGTGAAGCAATGTCGTCAGATGTTGCAGGCTGTAAAAAAATCTAAGGTCACACACATGATCTGCCATAATTATCGTCGCATCCCTGCAATTGCCCAAGCTAAGAAAATGATTAAAGAAGGTGTTCTTGGTGAGATACGTCACTATCATGCGCGCTACTCGCAAAGTTGGCTTGTGGATCCAAAGGCACCGCGCCTTTGGCGAATGCAAAAGCAATATGCAGGTAGTGGGGCTCATGGTGATATCAATGCTCACATAATTGATCTGGCCCGTTTTCTAGTTGGCGAATTTGATGAAGTTAGTGGGCAGATGCATACCTTTATTAAACAGCGCCCACTCCCGGATAACCCAAAAAAAATGGGTCGCGTTTCTGTAGATGATGCCGCTCAGTTTATCGGTCGATTTAAAAATGGAGCTTTGGCTAATCTTGAAGCGACGCGTTTCGCTACCGGCCGCAAAAATCATATTCACATCGAGATTAACGGCGCTAAAGGCTCGCTCGAGTTTAATCTCGAAGACATGAACCGATTGAAATATTTCGATAATTCGGTTCCTTTGGATCGGCAAGGTTTTTCAGATATAATTGTTACCCAGCAGAATGGAGTCCACCCATATGTTGGTCAATGGTGGCCTCCCGGTCACATTATTGGGTATGAGCATACCTTTGTTCACACTATAGCTGACTTCATAAACGCTGTGGCTGAGGGGAAATCTGTACAGCCAACATTTGAGGACGGTTTAAAAAATCAACAGGTTCTCGAGTCGGTAGAGAAGTCAGCAAATACACGTCGTTGGGTTAAGGTTTAAGCGCTTGCAAGATTTGTATGCAGGCGTTCTTTTTTAATTTTTCTTCCATGGCCAAGGCTTTGCAAGTGATGATAATGCCCATGCCTCCCAGTCTTTGGCCATGCGTTTTAGGCGCTTTGGGTTTTTTTCTGAAAGATTATTTAGTTCAGTGCGGTCATCTTTAATGTTGTAAAGTTCCCAGGGGCCTGTTGATCCCTTTGCAACCAATTTCCACTTTCCATCTCGCATTGCACGGTTTCCCTCGTGTTCCCAGTAGATAGGTTTTTTGCGGTGAAGTTTCTTGCCGTTGAAAGCGCGAACGAGTGAAACACCTTGTAGTGGAACGATATGTACATTATCGACTTTTTTTGGGTACTTAGATTTCGCTAAGTCGACGCAGGTTGCCATCAGGTCAATGAGGTGGCCGGGTTGGTTCTCAAGTTTTCCATTTCTTTTTTTGTTGATTCCTTTAGGCCAGTGAGCAATGAGAGGGGAACTAATTCCGCCTTCGTGTACCCAGTGTTTGTATTCACGAAAAGGTGTATTGCTGGCGTTCGCCCAAGCCAACCCGTAGCCGTGATATGTATCGTCTCCCGGCATAACTGAGGTTCCTTGGCGGACGACGCGGCCGTCTCTTGTTCGTTTAGGGATCATCTCTGTTTGTAGGTCGCCTTTGGCCATCGGAATAATTTCCTCAGGATTGGTATCCTTATATCGTAATTCCTTCTGACGTCCCATGTTTTCGGCGCAACCCCCATTGTCAGCAAGAAAAAGAATTAAAGTGTTTTCAAGTTGGCCGGTTTCTTCGAGCGCTTTAACAATGTTCCCAATTCCTTGATCCATCCTGTCGACCATTGCTGCGTAAACTTCCATTAGAGCAATTTCCCATTCTTTGTTTTTTGCATCTTTCCAACTGGAAGCTTTCCGATCTCTTGGGGATATTTTCCATTTAGGCTCGATCAGGCCCATCTTAAGTTGTCGCTTGTAACGAGCATCGCGTATTGAATCCCATCCTTTATCGTATTTGCCCTTATACTTAGCGATATCCTCAGGAAGAGCGTGCATAGGCCAATGTGGGGCAGTGTGAGCGACGTAAATGAAAAAAGGTTGTTCTCTGTCTTTATGCTCTCGAATGTATCGGGAAGCGTGGTCGTTTATTGCGTCAGTATAATAGTATGGCCCGTTTTTAGGTTGGTAGCTTTTGTCTGTGATAGGGGAGATTTGAGTGTTTTCACGAGTTAGTGAATTTGGGTCAAAGAAACTTCCTGCTCCATGAATGGTTCCGTAGAACCGGTCGAAGCCACGTTGCCTTGGCCAATTATATTTAGGTCCTTCCGGCTTAATGTGAGGTGTAACGTGCCATTTGCCAGACATATATGTTGCGTATCCAGAGCTTTTAAGAACCTCAGCAATTGTTCGTACATTTTTGTTCAAGTCACCCTTGTAGCCAGGTAAATTGCGATTCCCCATCATGTGTCCGATTCCGGCTTGATGGGCATATGTACCAGTAAGAAGTGTTGCGCGCGTTGGGCAGCATCGGCCAGTGTTATAAAACTGAGAAAATCGAATTCCATTCGATGCGAGTTTATCGAGGTTTGGAGTATTAATTTCGCCTCCGTAGCATCCTATATCACTCCAGCCCATGTCGTCAGCCATGGCGATGATGATATTTGGGCGATTAGAAGGGAAAGCTGAAGAAAAAAGCGCCAATCCAAGAAAAACAGGTAGGATACGGCGGATCAAAGAGATGTATGTTTGTTCCATTATTCGATTTTGACATCAAGAGTTTTACCTAAGTCAGCTTCTGCTGTCGAGACGAGGAAAAGCCGTGCGGTACTAGTTCCCTTTAGCTATGTTTTTGCATGCACAAATTCACTGTGTTCATAGTACTTAGCTTTTTAGTCTCATTTTCGAGTTCTATTAGCCAAGTTCTTCCCACTGAGAAACCACTTGAAGCCAAAAGCTTGGCCAAGCAAATTCGGGATTCAATCGTTGTGCTTACCCAGTTTGGCCGGGACGAAAACGAGGAAGGTGTTGGAACTGGATTTGTGGTTTCTTCAGATGGGTTGATTGCTACGAGTCTACATGTCATCGGTGAAGGTCGACCGATCCGTGTTCGATTGGCAAATGGTGAAGATCTGGAAGTGACATCGGTTTATGCATGGGATCGAACGCTAGATTTAGCAATTTTGCGGGTTAATAAAACCGGATTAACACCATTGCCAATTGGGGATTCTTCAAAGTTGAGTCAAGGTTCTGCCGTAGTGGCAATGGGGACCCCTCATGGTCTGGATTTTAGTTTTGTTCAAGGCGTTGTTTCAGCAAGACGTATCATAGAAAATGTCGAAATGCTGCAGGTAGCTCTTCCCATTGAGCCAGGAAACAGCGGTGGTCCTATGCTTGATTTATATGGACGAGTTCACGGAGTAATTACCTTAAAGTCGCTGGTTACAAATAACCTTGGTTTTGCAATTCCTTCAAACCTCCTTAAGCCACTACTTGAGAAACCTAACCCTGTGCCAATTAAGCGCTGGATGACAATCGGGCAATTAAACCCCATGGAGTGGACTACTGTTTTCGGAGGGCATTGGAAAAAGAAGGGCGGAGGGATTCGGGTTAGTAATGTCGGGGATAGTTTTGGAGGTCGCGCTCTTTGTCTTTCTACACAAAAATTGCCTGATATTCCATATGAGTTGGCTGTTGAAGTGAAACTCCAAGATGAGTCCGGAGCAGCCGGTTTAGTCTGGGCAGCTGATGGGGGAAACAAGCATTACGGTTTTTATCCAAGCGGAGGGCAGATGCGTCTTACTCGATTCGATGGCGCGAATGTTTTTTCTTGGACAATACTTGATCAGCGAATCACAAGACATTATCTTCCGAAAGATTGGAACACTCTTCGTGTTCGAAATGAAGGAGATCGTTTTTATTGCTTCGTCAATGGGCATCTTATTTTTGAGTCTAGCGATAATATTTTAAGTGCCGGAAGTGTTGGGCTAGCCAAGTTTCGAAATACAATTGCTAGTTTTAGAAATTTCCAGCTCGATAAAAAGGTTCTGGATAACTCAGAGCCAATTGATACAACGCTTGGCCAAGCTTTGGTTCTTGAGTCGACTCGCTCTGGCGGCTTTAAGGAAACGACTATCGCCAGTGCAGGGGCATCACCGATGAAGGCTTTGCGCCATTTGGATTCTGAAGCAAAGCGACTAGAACAGCAGGCGACGATGCTTCGTCAATCCTCAAAAGAACTTCACAGGTTGCTAATGCGCGACCAACTGGTGAAATTGTTTGAGAATGAGAATAATGGGGTTGATCTATTTAGAGCATCAATGTTAATCGCCAAGATTGACGATCCATCAATTGATATCAACTATTACGAAAAACAACTAAAACTCATGGCGGATGAGGTTTCTGAGAAGTTTGATCCTGTTGATGATTCCGATACCAAGTTGAATAAAATGCTGTCCTACATGTTTCAAGAAAACGGTTTTCATGGCAGTCGGCAGGATTACTATAATCAAGCTAACAGTTACATGAACAGGGTGCTAGACGATCGCGAGGGATTACCGATTACGCTTTCTATATTAGTAATGGAACTGGCACGGCAATGCGGCATCTCAAATATTGTCGGGGTTGGAGCGCCTGGGCATTTCTTAGTAAAACAAAAACAAGGAACAAGGGAACAGTATATTGACCCATTCGACGGCGGTAAATTATTGACGATCGAAGAGACTGAAAAGTTGGTGAAGGAAAATAGTGGTCGGAGTATTCCTGCGGATCAACTTCCGGTTTCGACAAAGCGAGAAATTGTTTTGCGAATGCTTCGAAATCTCATGGGGGTGGCGCAAAACAAGGATGCCCCGGCAGATTTGTTGAGGTATGTGGAGCCGATGGTTGCTCTACAACCTGATTCTGCCTTTGATCGTTGGACTCGCGCGGTTTTGCTTATTCAAAGTCGTAAGATTGATAGTGCTAAAAAAGATTTAGAATGGATACTACAGAATAAGCCAGTGGGTATAGATTTAAAGAGGGTTCTTGAAATTTATCACTCTTTACAGTAGTTATCTACTCTAAACTCCAGTCTACTTCTACCTTCAGAATTTTTCCAAAACGGTTGTTATAAAACACACAACCGTTCTCTGCTCCATATTCATGGACCATTTTTGTGATTTTTACATCGTAGCAGCAGTATTCTGCTATCTCTATGATTTTGCCTTGCTTGAACCACTTAAGAGCTTGTAGTCCATCAGCAATTTTTTCTGCTCCAAAGGTTGCATTTGCAATAGAGTCTAATTTTAGTCTATGAGAAAGTTTTTGTTGTAAGTCGACCATTAAGTCCAGTGAGGGCAATTGTTTTAAGTCTAATGGGGTGTAGCCATGTAAAACTTCGTAATCAAATCGAATATGATTAAAGCCTACGACTAAATCAGCTTTCTGTAGTTCTTCAATGAGATCGTTAACTTCTGATTCTTGAAAAATCGAATATTGGCCACTTGCTGTACTATAAGTCACACCGATACTCATGCCCATTTTATCAATATGTTTCCAGCCACCGACTTCATCAGCAGACCGCATTGTCTCTAGGTCAAAATAAACAATATTTTTCACAGGGATGTGAGACTATATATAAAGCTTTGTATTAAAGAACTAAACCTCTTCATTTTATAATCCGTTGTTTTTTATAAGCATAAATCAATTTAACCCAATAAACACAGTGTTAATAG
>CEVX01010941.1_pt1 | contig 16236 bp, 16 predicted proteins | sample 356561 | NCBI WGS metagenome assembly CEVX01 (sample SAMEA2623886, study PRJEB7988) | marine metagenome | biome: marine biome (ENVO:00000447); feature: surface water layer (ENVO:00002042); material: "saline water (ENVO:00002010), including plankton (ENVO:xxxxxxxx)" | depth 5 m | reverse complement strand
GTTTATTTAAAATATTATGAGAAAACATATAGAAGGATTTATAGCACAGCTGGAAGATGCTTTCTCAATTGGAGAAAAAGCTCAGTTTTCTATTTCCAAGAAAAAGTTCAATAATGTTCTAATACTTGGAGTTGGAGGGTCTGGTATCGGTGGAACGGTTGTTGCCAAAAACGCTCTCTTGAAAGCTGGCTTACCTGTAATGACCTGTAATGATTACAATATTCCTAAGTATGTTGATGAAAAAACTTTAGTTATTGCTTGTTCCTACAGTGGTAATACGGAGGAAACATTGACCGCTTTGAAAAAATGTCAAGAGAAAGGTTCAGAAATTGCCGCGGTTACTTCAGGTGGTGAATTGAAAAGAATATGTGTTTTAAATAATTATAATCATATTTTAATACCTGGAGGTAATCCACCAAGAACCTGTTTAGGCTACTCACTAACTGAGCAGTTATTTATTTTAGTCAAATATGATATTTTACCTCAGTCAGCTATCGAAGAGTTAAAATTAGCTATTGAATTATTGAAAAGTAATAATTTTGATATTAAAAAAGAAGCTCAATTGGTTGCTCAAAACTTATTTGGTAAAATCCCAGTAATATATAGCACGGATAAGTTTGAGCCTGTTAGTATCCGTTTTAGACAACAACTGAATGAGAACAGTAAAGAACTGTGTTGGCATCAAAAATTTCCTGAACTAAATCATAATGAAATTGTTGGATGGGCTTCTGGTAATAGTGATTTAGCCGTTGTAATATTTCGAAATGAGGATGATTATTACAGAACTCAGGAGAGAATGGAGTTTATGAAAAATGTGATTTTGAACAAAGGTTCAAGTGTTACCGAAATTCATAGTAAAGGAACTTCTTTTATTGAAAAAGCCCTTTATTTAATACATCTAACAGATTGGACCTCCCTTTACATTGCAGAAAAAAAAGAAGTGGATCCTGTTGAGATTAAAGTCATTGATGCTCTTAAGAATCACTTATCAACTTTAAAATAGTGAATAAGAAAGTTAAGCTAATTAATAAGGGCTTGATTGATTACAAAAAATGCTGGGATTTTCAAGCATCTATTTTTGATGAGATAATTCGAAAAAAGATTGCGATTAGAAAAGGGGAGTTTCAAAATGATTTTACGGAAAACTTTCTAGTATTTTGTGAACATCCGCATGTCTATACCCTTGGAAAAACGGGAGAAAAAAATAATCTACTTATTGATGAGGCTACTTTAAAATCTAAAGGTGCATCTTATTATCGCATCAATCGTGGTGGGGATGTCACTTATCATGGGCCTGGTCAGTTGATAGGTTACCCCATTCTTGATTTAGATAATTTTTTTACTGACATTAATAAGTATTTACGCTTTTTAGAAGAGGCTGTAATTCTTGCCTTGAAAGACTATGGTGTTAAATCTGGAAGAGTAGAAGGGGCAACAGGAGTTTGGGTTGATGGTGACAATCCGTTAACTGCAAGGAAAATATGTGCTATAGGAGTTAAGCTCTCTCGTTGGGTAACTATGCATGGTTTTGCACTTAATGTGAATACGAATCTCAGTTATTTTGATAACATAGTTCCCTGTGGAATTGCCAATAAAGCGGTTACCTCACTAGAAAAAGAATTGGGAAAACCTCAAAATATTTCTGAAGTTCAGGCAAAAGTTGCTTTTTATTTACAAAGTTTGTTTGGATTTGATTTAATTTAATAGAACATTTGAATCTATATTTCGTAATTGTGCTATGAACTTTTTAAAAAAAATACTCAAGCTTTTTTTTGCTTTGTTAGTTGTTCTCAATTTAGCTATTTGGGTAAGTGGTAACACTCATATTTACAAAGGACTCACAGATACTTATTTTCAAGGAAGGCTAAAGCCCACTATTGATGATCCGGATATATTTTACAATAGGGTAATGCATGCAAAAAATACGAAACCTTGGAAAGAATCAGTTGAATACAATTTAAAACCTTTGTCCGATCAGGTAAACCAAAGTCATAAAGTCTTTGGAACAAAAGCTTTTTTGGTAATAAAGGGAGATGAAATTATTCATGAATCCTATTACGATGACTATTCTAAAGAAAAAATCTCTAATTCTTTTTCTATGGCAAAGTCTGTGTTAGCGGCCATTATCGGAATTGCAGTGAAGCAAGGAGAAATTTCGATAGACGAATCTGTGCATGACTACTTGCCGAATTTTGTAAGTAAAAAAGATAAAGACCTTAAAATAAGACATTTGCTATCCAATACTTCAGGAATGAATTTTAGAGAGAGTTATGGAAATCCAATTGGATTTATGGCAAAAGCTTATTATGGTACTGATTTAAAGTCTCTTACCAAAGGGTTTGAATTGGAAAAGAAACCTGGGATTGAATACTCTTATTTGGGAGGAAATAGCTTACTTCTTGGTTTTATTTTAGAAAAAGCTACTAAAGAAAAGGTTGCTAATTATGGCTCAAGAATGTTGTGGGAAAAATTAGGTATGGAGAATGATGCGAAATGGATTCTTGATTATGAAGATGGGGATGAAAAAACTTTTTCTGGTATTTATGCAACAGCTCGGGATTTTTCCAAAATCGGTAAATTATATATGAATAACGGAGTGATGTACGGAGAGCAAATAATAGATTCCTCTTTTGTTGCCGAATCAATTAAGCCTTTAAATGTGCTTGATCGTGCTGGAGAAAATACAAGTTATTATGGCTATTCATGGTGGTTAACTAAATATAAAGGTTCTAAAGTATTTTATATGAGAGGTATTTTAGGTCAATACGTAATTTGTGTTCCCGATAAAAGCTTAATTATTACCCGACTTGGACAATACCGAAGCCCAAATATGACAAAAGAAGACAATGTTCCTGATGACTTATGGTCTTATTTGGAAGAAGGTTTTCGACTTATTGAGTAATTTTATTTTCCAAATTATATTTGATGAAGAAGGATATTGAAATGCTAGAAGTTTCTGGCGTATACATCGCTGTTGTAAGTGAATTTGGTATGGACGGAGAAAAGATATGGAATGCCTATCTTGTTAACGATAAGAGCGAACCAATTGAAAATGTTTTTGTATCCTCAAAAGGGTATTTAAAAAATTTAAAAGGAGAGGAATCTAAATCATCAACTTTAAGACATTTTTATAAAGTAGTTTCTGCAAAATCTTCCCAAAAAATAGAAGTTATAATTGATGATGTTTTGAAACTGAATAATGAGTATTTTGTTTCTTTTTATCATAAAAACAAATTATTTGATAAAAAGTTTGTGTTTTTACCGGAAACTATAAAAAAAGAAAACATATCTTTTGTTCCAATAATTCAAAAACAAGGAATTTGGATTAAGTGAATTACTTTGACATTTTATCAAGCACCCTAAAAACAGGGTGATTATTATCATAACAAACCAGAAAACTTTCCCTGGCATCATTGATATATTTTATGGTTTGGATCTTATCGTTTACTAAAGAATACGCTTGAGCCATATGCAATTGAATATGCCCACGGAACTCCATGTCATATTTTTCTTTTGTTAATTTTGTTTGATAAAATCCAACAAGTTCATTCAAATGATTTGTTTTTATAAAAAACTCAATAATATCTGTATGAATAGTATGTGATTTCCAATCTAAAGAAAACATGTTTTCAGCGGTTATTAATGCTTCTTGAGTTTTGTTTAAGTGCAGAAAAGAATTGAGTAAATAATAGTAAGTATGGTATGTGTTTGGGATTAAACGATCACAATCTAGAAGGACCGAAATGGCCTCCTCATGCCTTCCTGTTTTTCCAAGTATAGATCCTGTCATTTGACCAGCATCATTTTTATAATGGATGTATTTGTATTTTTTGTAGGCACTCCAAGCATGCTTCAAAGCAACTTCTTGACTATCTAGCTCTGTATAGATATAGGCTAAATTGTAATGGGTAGGAGCGTGATTGGAATCTAGATTTAGTGATCTATGAAAATATTCAATTGCTGTCTGAGATTCTGAATTTAAATGGTGAAAATATCCTAGTGCATAAAGAGACAAATAATCATTTACTCCTTGCTTATCGGCTATACTATAGGCTGTATACATTCTTCTAAGAACTTCCTGTTGGCTTGTTATCCAATCTCTACCAAAGAGTATAAAAATATCATAATAATAATCTCCTTTATATTTTTGTAAGGTGTGATTTTTTGGGTTTTCTTGAATTAATGAGTCAAGAATAGCATCAATTTTAAATGGAAAGGTCGAAATTAATTTTGTTTCAGCGCTTTTCCTAAGTTGGATAAGGTTTTCTTCTGGTTTAAGATTTGTAAATGCAAATGCTTGATGAGAAATACTTTTGGTAAAATATTTTAAGCAAAGCTTTATCTTTCTTATGTTTACATCTTCTTTATTTAATTCTGTTTCCTTTGATGATAATAATTTCCAAGCATTAAGGAATTGCTTTTTTTCAACTAAAGAATCTACTTGAGAAAAAGAATTTTCACTAGAAAAAAGTAAACTGTGGCAAAAAATAAAAAAAAACAGAAATCTATTCATTACTTAAAATTAAAACCGAGAAGGTTTGGATGATTATAACTTGAGCCTTGATTAACAGTGTTACTTTGACAAAAGTATAGCTAATTTAAAAAACATATTGGATTAGAGCTTATTATTGGTTAAATTACATGAAAATGGTCAGTAAATTTGATGAGCAAATACAAGCGTTTATGGCAATGGCTAAGCTCCGAAATCCTAATGAGCCAGAATTTATCCAAGCGGTTCATGAGGTAGCTGAAACCGTAATTCCGTTTATTGCTAAAAATAAGGTTTATAGGAAGACAAATCTTCTTGAGAGGCTAATAGAACCTGAGCGTGTTATTATTTTTAGAGTCCCTTGGTTTACAGATAAGGGTGAATATATGGTTAATAGAGGTTATCGCGTAGAGATGAATAGTGCTATCGGACCATACAAAGGAGGACTTCGTTTTCATCCTTCTGTTAATTTGTCAATATTAAAATTTTTAGCCTTTGAGCAAGTTTTTAAAAATAGCCTCACATCCCTTCCGCTAGGCGGGGGTAAAGGAGGTTCAGATTTCAATCCAAAAGGGCGGTCAGACCGAGAAATAATTAGTTTTTGTCAATCCTTTATGATTGAGTTAAGTCGACATATCGGTCCTAATACTGATATTCCAGCTGGAGATGTTGGAGTAGGTTCAAGAGAAATAGGTTATTTATTCGGTCAGTATAAAAGAGTTCAAAATGAATTTACAGGTGTTCTTACAGGAAAGGGATTGTCTTATGGAGGATCATTGGTTCGTCCTGAGGCTACGGGTTATGGAGCTGTATATTTTGCTCAGCAAATGTTACTGAAAAATAAAATGGATTTTGAAGGACTTTCTGTTGTTATTTCTGGATCAGGTAATGTTGCTCAATTTGTTTGTGAGAAGGTCATTGAATTGGGAGGAACTCCTGTTTCCATGAGTGATTCTTCAGGTTTTATATACGATAAGGATGGAATTAATATCGAAAAGCTAAAGTTTATAAAAAAGTTAAAGAATGTTAAACGTGGAAGAATAAAAGAGTACGCTGCTCATTTTAATTGTGATTACTTTAAAGATGAAAAGCCTTGGGGGATTAAATGTGATGTTGCTTTTCCTTGTGCTACTCAAAATGAGCTTGACCAGTCATCAGCAAATGAATTGGTTAAGAATGGGGTGAAATGCGTAACAGAGGGCGCTAATATGCCAACTACACCTGAAGCAATTGAGGTTTTTCATAAAAACAATGTCATTTTTTCACCTGGAAAGGCTAGTAATGCCGGGGGTGTGGCGACTTCTGGATTAGAGATGTCTCAAAATTCACTTCGAATGAGTTGGACAAGAGATGAGGTGGATGTAAAGCTAAAAGATATTATGATAGGTATTCACAGTACCTGCGTTGAGTTTGGAAAAGAGGGGAGATATACCAATTATGTTAAAGGTGCAAACATTGGAGGATTTATCAAAGTAGCAGATGCAATGATTTCACAAGGCCATGTTTAATAACTTTTTATTAAATTTGACAAGGAAATTAAAAAACGGTTATGTTTAAAAATAGTAAATCAGAAGAAATGGGTGCACCAGAAAGTTTCGATACAAATACAATTGATAGAATAGCAGAAGGAACTATAATCGAAGGTTCAGTTAATTCAACAAAAAGTATTCGTATTGATGGAAAAGTTAAGGGTTCCGTTTTTTGTTCAGGAAGAGTTGTTGTCGGTAAAACAGGTATTATTGAGGGTGAGGTAGAGTGTGATTCCGCAGATGTTGAAGGAACTTTGAATTCAACGGTTAAGGTAAAGGGCTTACTAGAATTAAAGTCAACGGCGATAGTTAATGGTAACTCGCAAGTAGGTAAATTGAAAGTTGATCCAGGGGCTGAGATTAACGGTAAACTTGATATGGGTGGAACGGTAAAGTCTCTTTCAAATTCTGATTCAGTGGATAGTTCTGTTGAAAAGACTGCTTGATAAACTTAATATTTAGGCTTAAGATTATTTATTAGTTTTGTTTTTTCGAATTGAATTTGGTGCCTTTAATAATCATTTTTAAATAGTATTGGTATCAAAAAGACTCACCTTATACCCTAAATAAATACCATTACCATCACAAATAATTAATCTTTTCACTACATCTAAATTCAGTATTTTCAAATATGATCTTTCAAAAAGGTTTTTTAAGCAACCATTTTGTACTTATCTAAAAAGTCGGGCCAATTCCAAATATAGTTTTTAGTCGCCTCTTCAATTGATTTTATTATAATTGGATTAGGTGTGTTGATTTTTTGGAAATGATCTAACTGACAATTGTTTATTCCATATTTATTGAATATTGCAGTTGCCATTGATTTTGGAAGATCATTGATCACAGTATCTAAACTTATTATGTACTCCTCGTAATTATTTATTTGTTCTAATGTTAAATCATGCTCTCTACCTTCAAGACTTTCAATAAATTCGTCAATCACTAAAATTCTCAATCTGTTTAGTTGGCTAGATTCAAAATGGTAATTTAGATTGTGTAGATTAGTGCTGAAAACTATATATAAAAACCATTCTACTTGATTGTGCTTGATTTTGGGACTTTCCATTAGTTCTGGAACTTCATTCAGGAAGTCTGACAATGTTGGAAAAGTTTTTTCAGCTAACTCGTTTAAAGTTCCCACAAAAACTTTAGCAACATGTTGCTCTTTTAATCTTTTTTTGCCCAGTAATGAAAATTTCATTGGTGTTCAAATTGCTACAAATCAAATATAATTGACTTCTAGTAAAAAGAGTAAAGGTGATTCGTGAATTTATTAACGCTTGAAAGTGAATTGAAGGTTAACTAATCTCAAGTTCTTTTTCTAAAATACTTGCTTTTGTAAAAAGAAGCTTGTCTTCAAGCTCATGATGCGTTTCTAAATCTGCATCAAACTCTTTAAGTTTAAAGTATAAGAAATGAATGGAAGGCTCAGCATCTTGTGGAGCAGTGAAATTATTTGTTAATTCTTTTATTCGATCCATTATATCATGACTATCATCATGGTCTTCTTCCATCATTTCGATTGGTTTGGATAGAGTTCCAAAATTGGAGGGCTCTACTTTTGAACCAAAAGATTTACTTTCTGCTAATTTTTTGAAGTAGGGAAAAAGTACCTCCTCTTCTTTAACCAAGTGAATGGCTAAATCATCCGTGAATTCGGTGAAAAGAAGTTTTATTTCTCGAATCACATCACTTTGAGTTGTATAATCTAGTTTATCAATAAGTTTCAAAATGAGCGGGTAGTTTGCTTTTAGATAAGCATGATGAGTATTCATAATATGATCAACTAAATCATCTAAATTCCATGATTTTAACATGTCAAAATACTCTTCGGATTGTATCATTTTACATAAACTTTAGTGCAAAGTAATAATAAAAGGTTACTATATGAACCTTTAAGTTATAAAAAACTGTTATATAATATAGTAAACATTTATTATGAGTCATTCTTATTCAGACAATTGGATTCAATTGTTGGCCTATTTTCAAAATGATGAACTTGCTGCAAAAGTTTGGGCTGAAAAATATGCATTGAAATCTTCAACAGGAAAATGGTTAGAGATTACACCCAAAGAAATGCATATAAGATTAGCGAAAGAGTTTTTTCGAATTGAAAAAAAATATTTAAAAAAGGACTCAAAGCATGAACATCTTTCAGAGTATGGAAAAGAAAGAAAATCATTAACATATGATTCTATTTTTGATTTTTTTAATGGGTTCAAATATCTTATTCCTCAGGGTAGTGTGATGGCCAATTTAGGTGTTAGAAATCAATTCTCCTCCTTATCAAATTGTGTTGTAGTTCCAGATGTTTTTGACTCATATGGCGGAATATTATTTACAGATCAACAACTTGTTCAATTGTATAAAAGACGATGTGGTGTGGGTTTAGATATTTCGGGCTTAAGACCCATTCATGAGGAGGTTAAGAATTCGGCAGCAACAACATCAGGGGCTGTTTCTTTTATGGAACGATTTTCCAATACAACACGAGAAGTAGCTCAACAAGGAAGGAGGGGGGCTTTGATGATTACTATGGATGTGAGGCATCCAGAAATTCTGAAATTTATACATTCTAAAAAAGAATTAAATAAAATAACCGGAGCGAATATTAGTGTGAAAATCACTAATGATTTTATGCGTTCTGTAAGAGAAAATAAGAATTTTGTTTTGCAGTGGCCTGTTGATGCTGTAAAACCCAAATACACAACAGAAGTTAAGGCAAAGGATTTATGGAATCAAATTATTAACTGTGCTCATGGATCAGGTGAGCCGGGCGTTTTATTTTGGGACCAACAGCATGCCTATAGTACTTCATCTATATATCCTCAATACAAGAACACGTCAACAAATCCATGCTCCGAAATTGCCATGCAAGGAGGCGATAGTTGTCGTTTAATGGCAATAAATTTGTATTCTTTTGTAGATAATCCTTTTCATAAAGCGGCTGCATTTAACTTTGAAAAGTTGTATGAAGTAGCTTATGAGGGGATGAGGTTGATGGATGACTTAGTGGATTTAGAGGTTGAGCATATTAAAAAAATATTAAGCAAAATAGAATCAGACAATCAACCTACTTTTATAAAAGATACGGAGAAAAGAACTTGGGAGTTGTTGCTAAAAAATTGTATTGAAGCTAGAAGGGTAGGTTTAGGTTTTACTGGTTTGGCGGATGCTCTAGCAGCTTTAGGAATTGGTTATTCTTCGCAAGATGCTCATTTGAAAATTGATGCTATTATGCGGGTTAAATTTCAAGGGGAAATTGATTCTACCATAGATATGGCTATTCAGCGGGGGTGTTTTTCAGGGTATAACGCTGAAATTGAAAAACAATCCGACTTTGTTAGTAAAATGATGTTTCTCGAGTTTCGGGAAGCATGGGAAAGAATGCAAAAGTATGGAAGAAGAAACGTTTCTTTTAGCACGGTTGCACCAACTGGAACTTTAAGTTTACTTTCAAGAACTTCTTCGGGAATAGAGCCTGTTTATAGTTTGTCCTACAAAAGAAGAAAAAAAGTACTAGAGCGAACACCCGAATCAATTGTTGATGAGTCTGGCGATTGTTGGGAAGAATTTGAAGTTTTGCATCCTAAATTAATGGAATGGAAAAAAGCCCATCCTAAAAAGTCACTTGAAGATTCTCCTTATTATGGAAATACAGCTCATGAAATCAACTGGGAGGAAAGGATTGCAATTCAAAAAATAGTTCAAAAATACACTACACATTCCATTAGTAGTACTATCAATCTTAATTCCGATGTTCCAGTCGATCACGTAAAAAATATTTATTTAAAAGCATGGGAGGAGGGACTAAAAGGAATTACGGTGTATAGAGATGGTTCAAGAGATGGTGTTTTAGTCTCTACCAATAAAAAGGAAAAAATTGGAGAGAGACCAAAGACACTTTCATGTAAAGTGATTCGGTTTAAAAATGAGAAAGAAAATTGGATTGCAGTTATTGGGCTATTGAATGACAAACCCTATGAAATATTTACAGGAAAAATTAATCGTGATTTTAATGTTCCTGATTATGTGAGTAAGGGTTGGGTTATAAAGGTTTTTGAGGCAAAAGAAAAAAGATATGATTTTCAGTATGAAGATGTTTCTGGAAACAGTATTATCATAGAAGGTTTGTCCAGAGCATTTAATAGTGAATATTGGAATTATGCCAAGCTTATATCAGGAATGTTGAAGTTAAATATTCCTATTGAACAAGTTGTTCAACTAGTAGAAGAATTAAACTTATATGATTCTACAATCAATACATGGAAAAATGGTGTGTCCAGAGCATTAAGAAATTTCATAAAACCAGGGATTCAGAGAGAAGGAAGTATATGTCCCTCTTGTTTTAGTGACAATGCTTTGGTTTATCAGGACGGTTGTTCACAATGTATAGATTGTGGTTTTACAGAGTGTAGTTAATTAATTATTTGAGAAGTATTTAACTTAAAATCGGTTATTTATGACGATATTTTATAGTTAAATTAGTGATGATAATATACTCATGAGATTAGATAATTATTTAGTTGAGGTAAAAGGGATTCGAAGCCGAAGTTGGGCGAAGAAGTTGATTCAAGACCAAAAGGTGTTAGTGAATAATATTCCTGCAAAAAAAGCGGGAGTTCTTATCGAAGAAAAAGATGTTGTTCACGTAATAGAGGATTTTAAGTTTGTTAGTCGAGGAGGGTATAAACTGGAGAAAGCATTAGAGTTGTTTGGTATTCAGGTAAAAGAACGTATCTGTTTGGATGTTGGCTCAAGCACAGGCGGATTTACAGATTGTTTGCTCCAAAATGGAGCAAGGTTGGTTTATGGAATTGATGTGGGTAGTGATCAGATGGATGAAAAGATTAAAAACGATTCCAGGGTAGTATGCATTGAAAAGATAAATGCTCGAAGGCTGGATGATTTAATTCGAACAAAACTATTGGCCCCTTTTCAACCTGAGCCAAATTTAATTGTAGCAGATTTGTCCTTCATTTCATTGACGTTGGTTTTAAAAGCAGTGGTTAATGCGGTTGCAAAAAATGCTGAATTTGTAGTTTTAATAAAACCGCAATTTGAATTAGGGCAAGAAGCACTCAATAAAAAGGGCATTGTAACGGATAATCGAATAAGAATAGAAGCGTTATCTAAAATTCAATCTTTTTGTGAACAAAATGGTTGGACTGTAAAAGCTTCAGCTCAGTCTCCAATAAAGGGCGGGGATGGTAATGTTGAGTATATTATGCATTTCCAGTCGTAATGTGATTATATTTGCTTTTTATTTATATCAATGGAAAAACAAGATTTTGATTCGATAAATTTTCAAGATATACCCTCTGAGTTTTATTGCGACTCCAATGATTCTGTGTTTGAAGAATGCACATTTTGTAGAAAAAAATTGTTTGCGAGTTCTGAGGCTTATATGATTGAGAAATCATTTAAAATCAACCCGAATAACGGGAAGAAAAATACAGTGTTTGAATACGCCATATGCATGTCTTGTAATCTCAAGAAAATGAATGCTATGAGTTCGGAAAGTGTTTCTAACATTAAGTCGTATATGCAAGAGAATTTTAGCCAAGAGGATTGGGAAGTAAAAACAAATTCAGGTTCCAATTTATTTGAAAAATGCGCTGTAACGGGAAAAAAATTTGAAGAACTTTCAGAGTACAATATTATTGGTCAGTTCTTTTCCAACAAAATGGTTCTGGGTCATTTCCCGATTCTTTTGAGCCCTGCAATAGGAGAAGAAATTCAGGAGTTACTTTCTCAAGAAACAAAAGATGAATTTGATGATTTTATGAATACCATTAATGATGTTCCTCCGGAGCTTAAAGAACTGTTTAAAACAAAAAGACCGGTAATCGTATAATGCAACTTCGGAAAAATAAAATAGCTATTGGTGGGTATCGATATGTGAGTAAATTCTTTTTGTTCATTTTTGGTCCGAGGTTGTTTAAAGGTTTAAATGAAATTTTGTTTTGGAGATATAAAAAAATTGTTGAAGGTAAATTGAACAACATCCACTTTGAAGAATTTTTCACTGATTTTTTTGAATTGTCTTATGATGATTACGAAGAGAAAAAAATTATAGATTTAGGTTGTGGCCCGCGAGGAAGTTTAGAATGGGCAAATAATACCAAAGAAAGATATGGTTTAGACCCATTAGCTAATAAGTATGTTAAAATGGAAGGTAAAAATCACTCAATGAAATACGTTCGTTCGGGTGCCGAGAAAATTCCATTTGACAGCAATTATTTTGATTTTGTTTCATCTTTAAATTCGTTGGATCATGTTGATGATTTGGATGCGTGTATTCAAGAAATTAAGCGTGTTGTAAAAAGTAAGGGTAAGTTTCTTTTAATTGCAGACATACATTCTTTCCCTACGGTAGCAGAACCAAGTAATTTTGATTGGAACATATCTGAAAAATTTAAACCTGAATTTACGGTTGAATTGGAAAAGCATTTCGAAGGAAGTAATATGTATAAAAGTTTGCGCGAGAATATACCTTTTGATCACAGCAATAAATCAGATCGTTATGGAATTTTAGCTTTAAAATTCGTTAAGAATTAAATAAACTTACAGCTAAGTATAGCAATGTCATCTATAAATGGCTGATCTTGTTTGAATTTAGTCACATCATCAATTAAGTATTGGTTCAGTTCATCCATTGAGGTGTTTGTGGATTCTTCAATAGCTGATTTTACTTTTTGAGTTCCAAATTCTATTTGGTTGTTGTTTTCAACTTCTACTAATCCATCTGTATAGGTAACTAAAGTAGACGAAGGTAAAATATCTATAATTCCAATTTTTGGTGGGGGCAAGCAATCTAGCATTCCTAAACCTGGACAACCATCTTTAAGCTCAATGATTTCGGTGCCATTTTTTAATACAGGAGGATTATGACCACAATTAATATATGTCAATTGTCTACTCTTAACGTTATAGGTTGCAATAAACATAGTGATAAACTTTTCTCCTTTAGCACTACTAATTACTTTTTGATTTAAATCTTGTACAAGTTCAGGTAAGCTTACAGAATGTTTTACCCCTGCTTTTAAATTTGCTTGAAAATTACTCATTAAAATTGCCGCAGAAACTCCTTTTCCTGAAACATCAGCTATACACATTGCAATTTCTGTTTTATTTACCCAAATGACATCATAATAATCACCACCCACTTGCTGATGACTTCTGTAGAAAGCTGCTATATCTAGATTATTGTCTTTTGGGAGTTCGGCTGGTAAAAGCATTGTCTGCATTTCACTTGCTAATTCCAATTCTTTTTTTATTCTTTCTTGTCGAATAGCTTCTTTTGCTAAGTTTTTATTTTCGATAGCAACCGCTATAATGTTTGTGAAAGTTTGAATAAAAGGCAAATGCTTTATTATTGGACTAATTTGAATTGCTTCGTTAATTATATCTCCTATTAGTAAGTAGGCAAGTGGTTTTGTTTTATGATAAACAGGAATTAAAAGATCAAATTCTGCGAAAACTCCATCTATTATTGAATTGACCTCTTCTATTTCCTCATATTGAAGAAGGTCCTCCTCCACTTTAATGGAAAGGTTCTCTATTTTTATTCCATAACTGGTCGCTAAATCCCATTGACCTTCAAAAATATAGAGTGCTATTTTTTCAATTTCTAACTTCCTAAGTACATTATTATAAATTCCAAAGAGGTTATTCTTTGATACATTACTGTTGATAGCTAATGTAACTTCGAGTAAGGCCTTCAGCTTAAGGTCTTTGATTTTTATGTTTTTCTGGGCTCTAGTTAAGGATTTTGTTGCCATTGTAAATACATTAAAAATTCAAAAGGAAATGAATAACTATTAATTAAATCCGGAAAATCTAACTGTTTATAAATGCATTTTGGAAGAGAATAATAGATCTATTTTTTCACTCTTTCATTGTAATCTCCTGATCTAGTATCAATCTTAACCCAATCACCTAAATTGATGAAAAGCGGAACTTTAATTTCTGCTCCTGTTTCTATCTTTGCAGGTTTAGTAGCATTCGTTGCTGTATTTCCTTTTACTCCTGGTTCTGTATAAGTAATTTCAAATTCTACATATTGAGGAAGCTCTACACCTAGTATTTCTTCATTTTCGGCATGAACCATAACCTCTACTTGCATTCCATCTTTCAAAAACTTTGGTGCACTGATTAGTTCTTCTGCAACGGCAGTTTGTTCATAGGTTTCAGAATTCATGAGGTTATATCCCATATCATCTTTGTATAAAAACTGATAGTTTCTTGTTTCAATTCTTACAGTTTCAACTTTTATTCCAGCAGTAAATGTGTTGGTAATGACTTTCCCATTTTCAAGGTTTCTCATTTTAGTCCTTACAAAAGCAGGTCCTTTTCCTGGTTTAACATGTTGGAATTCAATGATTTTACAAAGTTTATTATTGAAATTAATACAAAGTCCATTTCTAAAATCGGAAGTAGTCGCCATCTTGAATAGTTTTTAATTATTTGAAATATCCTTTCATGATTCCTCTTTTGGAGTCTTGTATAAAGGAAATAATTTCATCTCTCTCTTTACTTACTTTAACTTCGGCTTCTATATAATTTACAGCTTGAGAATTGTTCATCCCTTTTAAGTATATTATTCTGTATAATTCTTGAATTTCCTGAATCTTTTCGGGAGGATAGAATCTTCTTCTAAGTCCAATTGAATTAATACCAATGTAAGATATTGGGTCACGACCTGCTTTTACGTAGGGTGGAATATCTTTATTTACTAAGGCTCCACCACTTAGCATAACATGTTTTCCAATATGGCAAAATTGATGAACAAGAGTTCCTCCTCCTAAAATTGCAAAATCATCAATATCGACATGTCCTCCTAGATTTGTGCTATTTGCTAAAATAACGTTATTACCAATGGAGCAATCATGTGCAATATGAACGTAAGCCATTAATAGAGTATTATCTCCTATTACAGTTTTATTTCTGTCTTCTGTTCCTCTATTTACCGTAACACACTCTCTTATTGTAACATTGTCTCCAATAATAGCAAGAGAATCTTCTCCATTGAATTTTAAGTCTTGGGGAATAGCTCCGATAACAGCTCCGGGAAATACACGACAATTTTTTCCGATTCTACTACCTTCCATTATTGTAACGTTGGGTCCAATCCAAGTCCCTTCTCCAATCTTAACATTATTTTCTATAGTCACAAATGGTTCAATAACTACGTTTTTAGCAATTTTTGCTTGAGGGTGTATATAGGCCAGCGGTTGATGCATTTTATTTTACTTTTTGAATTTTTGCCATCATTTCAGCTTCTGTTACAAGCTCACCATTTACGAACGCTTTCCCACACATGTGAGCAACACCTCTTCTGTAGGGAGAAACATAACTTATTTCAAAAACAAGAGTATCTCCAGGAACAACCATTTTTCTAAATTTAACTTTGTCAATTTTCATGAAAAATGTAAGATATTTTTCCGGATCTTCATATTGTGAAAGTACTAAAACACCACCTACTTGAGCCATTGCTTCTACTTGTAGAACACCAGGGAAAATGGGTTGATCAGGAAAATGTCCTCTAAAAACATCTTCATTTACAGTAACGTTTTTCACTCCAACTACTTTTTCTGGGCTAAGTTCGATAATTTTATCTACCATTAACATTGGAGGTCTATGAGGAAGTATTTTTTTTATTCCTTCTACGTCTAATACTGTTTTTGAAACGTCGTGTTGGCTATCCATTTCTTTGATACTTTTTTTAATTAGTTTTGCAAATTCTGTATTTGGGCCGTGCCCAGGTTTAGAGGCTATTATTTTTCCTTTTATCGGTCTACCTACTAAGGTAAGATCTCCAACTATATCTAACAGTTTATGCCTTGCAGCTTCATTAGCATGGCGTAATTTTATGTTGTTCAAGATTCCCTCTTTATTAACCTCAACAGAGGGTTTTCCAAGAAGTTTAGCAATTTGAATCAACCTTTCTTTTTCAAGAACTTCATCGACAACCACAATTGCGTTACTTAAGTCTCCTCCTTTAATTAAATTGTTTTGAGCCAAGTGCTCTAGCTCATGTAAAAAACAAAAAGTTCGAGAAGAAGAAATTTCCTCTTCAAAATCTTCAATTCTTTTAAGTTCCGCAAATTGTTTTCCAAGAACTGGAGAGTCATAGTCAATCATTGAAGTAATGGAATAATGATCAGCCGGTAAAGCAATTAATTCCACCCCTTTTTCTTTGTCTATAAATTTTAT
>CEVX01021707.1_pt1 | contig 16303 bp, 20 predicted proteins | sample 356561 | NCBI WGS metagenome assembly CEVX01 (sample SAMEA2623886, study PRJEB7988) | marine metagenome | biome: marine biome (ENVO:00000447); feature: surface water layer (ENVO:00002042); material: "saline water (ENVO:00002010), including plankton (ENVO:xxxxxxxx)" | depth 5 m | reverse complement strand
ACAGATTCCAAAACATAGACTATTATATAATGAAGGATGAATTAAGTGTTTCTCCATTAGAAGAATACTTAGTTTAAATACAATAATAATAAAATGCAATACAATGCTAATACGAGGATATAATTATGTCATTTCAAGACTTAAAAAAATCTAGAGGTGGATTCGACACCTTACAAGCATCATTAGAAAAAACTTCTAGTGGTGGTGAAACTAAATCATACAACGATGAACGATACTGGAAAATCGACTTAGATAAGACTGGTAATGGTTATGCAGTTGTAAGATTTCTACCAGCACCTCAAAACGAGGACATGCCGTGGATTCAATATTTTGACCATGGCTTCCAAGGGCCAGGTGGATGGTATATTGAGAAGTCGTTAACGACTCTTAATGATAAAGACCCAGTGTCAGAACACAATACTGAATTGTGGAACTCTGGTATTGAGTCCAACAAGGATATAGCAAGGAAACAGAAAAGAAGATTACACTATGTGTCAAATGTTCTAATCGTTTCTGACCCTACACATCCAGAAAATGAAGGAAAGGTTATGCTTTTCAGATATGGAAAGAAAATCTTTGAAATGTTGAAAGACAAAATGCAACCACAGTTTCAAGATGAAACTCCAGTAAATCCATTTGATTTATGGGAAGGTGCAAACTTTAAAATCAAAGTTCGTAAAGTAGATGGTTACTGGAACTATGATAAGTCAGAGTTTGCAACACCATCACCATTATCAGATGATGATGCAAAGATGGAAGCAATCTGGAATAGTCAACATTCATTAAAAGATGTGATTGCACCAAGTGAGTTCAAATCTTATGATGAACTCAAACAAAAACTCGATAGAGTTTTAGGAATGACAGCATCAACTGCTACTGCAGCTTCAGTTGCAAGTGATATGGATGATGTTGCATATCCAAGTCCAGAACCAACAATTGCACAACCTACAACTGCTTCAACAGATGTAGAAGAAGATGACACTATGTCATACTTCCAAAAACTTGCAAATGATGTGTAAGGATTGTCAATCCTAAATATTTTGAATTATAAATATATTATGCACTAATATAGGATTGACCATTGGGGACTGAGTATTAAATGAGACTCGGAGAGTTATACCAAGTAGGATGGTTGAGGTTTGGGTATACAATCGTGGAAAGATATCAAATGCGGCAGAGAGATATCGGTTAGATGGCGGGTATATAGACAATATTGTCACAATAGACGAGGGGCCAATTTAACACCTTATATAATGGAGTTCTGTAATGACCAAGTGGCATGGTGGGAAAGGTTCGAAACAGAGACCTTCTAAAACACCAACAACATATCAAGACAATTGGGAAAGGGTTTTTGGTAAGAAAGAACCAGAGGTTAAGTCACGCAAGAAAACACCTAAACATGGTGTATCACAAGTCCACAAGGACAAAACAAAATACAATAGAAAGGATAAGTATCCTAGTTAAGCAAGTAAACCATCATTGAAGTTACTATTCATAGAAACTCCAGAACTACCATAATTTCTTGAAACAGGCATGTTATTAGTTTGAGTATTAACAACTGGTGACATTGCTACAACAGGTAAATTTCCATTACCCATATTACTAGAAAGTAAATTTGAATTAACACCAGCAACTGTTGGATTAGCATTTAAGTTTATATTTAATTCACTAAAACTATTACTTAGTTCTTTACCAAGTTTACCAAGCATGTCTACTTTCGTTGTACTTAATGTATCAAGACTTGTAGAGAGTATTTCAACACCTTTACCTAATAAAACAACTTGTTCACCTAAATTATTTTGTGATAAACGAATTTGACCAAGAGCCTTAAGTGATGTTAATGCATTCTTTTGTTTTCTATCAAGTCCATCAAATTCTAAATTATCTATTGCATTTTGTAATAATTCTATGTTGTTAGTAAATGCAGTCATATTCATTTGAATGAATGGTGAGATTGCAGTTGCAAACTCACCTAAGTCAGTACCAAAGTTTTTAAAGTTATCATTACCAGTCCACATTGTAAAGTTTTCAAATAAACCACCAGTTTTATCCATTACTTGTTCATTCAATACACGATAATTAGATGCAACTCCCAACATATCTAAAGCAATAAAAGGTTTTACATTTTTTGCAAATCCACCCAAGTCTTTTGCTAAATCAGTCATTGGTGTAAATGTACCACCAAGAGTTGTAATTGTTTGTGCAAGACCACCTATTGCAGTTAATACTGAAGCTGCACCCATACCAGCAATTAATGCAGTTATTTTTCCTGGCTTAATTTCATCAGAACTTAAATCTTTTAGTGTTTCAGCAGTATTAAATCTATCCCATGGCTTAAATCCAAGTGCAATACTACTAATAACAGCGGCAATTGATAATGCAACTGCACCACCCAATAGTACGATTGCAGCTGAAAGTTTCGCTGCACCAATAACTACAGGTAACGCTGCAAGACTAGCCAATCCAGTACCAAGGGCTGCAACACCAGCACCAACTTTTGCATTTGCAAGATTCCTTAATGCAAAAGAAGCACCAAGAAGACCACCACCTAAATTAGAATCACCTTCTTGAACATTGGTGGTATCACCACTACCATCTTTACCACCTTTACCCTTACTAAGTTTTTCTTTCATTTTGTCTCTGGCTTCTCTTCGTCTCTGTTGAGCCTCTAATGACATATCTTGATGAAGAATCTTTGAAGTTTTTTCTTGAGATAATATTTCTTTTCTACTGTTTTGTGCAGATGCTTTCCTAGTAAGGAACATTTGTACAAAAAGTTTTTTAAATCCAGTTTGTGCAAGATTTGCTATAGTTCCAAGAAATGGTATTTGTTGTAAGATACCAGCTGCAGGCCCAAGGAAACTAAGAATTTTATCAAAATCTCCTTTAAGGTCATTACCAAGTCCTTTAACAATACCTTGAGCAGTTAATGCACCTTGTCCTTTTGTGGATTGAATTAGTTCATCCATTGTTCCACCAGCAAACATTTGAAAACCTTTTTCAAAGTTTGATAATGTTCTACCAAATTTTTGAATTTCTTCTAAAGATTTTATATCACTTTCAAGTGCATCTAATTCAGTAGTATCAAACTTACTAAGACCAAATTCTTTTTGAATTCCCTCTAGTCTTTCTTTTTCTTTATTCAGTTGTTCTAATTGATTGTTTGCAGCGACTCTATTGGCAGCATCAGCACTACTTACACCAAGTTGACCAAGACCAAATTGAGATTGTAAGTTTTTCTTTTGTTCATCAGAAAACCTATCATTTCCAGCATTTTTTCCAAAACCAATTTTACTATCTAAAACTTCTTTAAGTAACTTACCTTCTCTTTGAGAGTCACTTTCCATAACCTTAACTAATTGGTTTTGGGTTTTAGTTGATTCTCTAAGAGCTTTGTTTTGGTCTTTAATTTCATCCATTATCCCTTTATTGGATTTTCGGACTGCTTCCATCTCTTTTTTTGCTTCAGCTTCTTCCTGTATTTGTTTTGCTGTTTTCTTTTCGTCTGCCATGAGTCTTTACTACCTATTTGTTGTTTGTATCGTGTTCTTTTGCAGCGGAATTGACATATAGTCCAAACCATGCAGCTCCAGCACCTACCAATATACTGATAAGACCAGATTGTTCCATCGATGGTTCTGGTAAGTCCATAAACCATATTGCAGCGTAATACACTAAGAATATGTAAACACTTAAAAATGCACGAGGCCAAATTCTCCATGCATCAACTGTTCTTGCAAGGTGAACCCACTTCTGCCATGGATTTACTGTGTCGTTCGCTTTAAGGTCTCTTATCTCATCCTTTAAAGCACCATTCTCTTGAATCATCTCCATGAACTTGCTTAAGTCCATCTCCACTTCGTTTCGTGACATATCACCACCAAACCTTTCTCTATCGTCACCCATAATACTCTCCTATTATTTATTTTGTGATTGTTTCATCTTCAACTCCTCATCTTCAAGGAATTGTACTAAGAGAGATACATATATCTCCCTTTCCCATGGCAACATTGAGTCCAGTTCTGTTAATGACCAACTGTGATGTTGGATTAACCCAAAATTAGTCTGAATGTAATTTGCAAGAGTATCATGAGAAAGGGCTATACGAAAAAATTCTGTAACCCAGTAAGTTGTTGGGTTTGTTCTTTCCCACACTTACTACATGAAAACTCTGCATTATAAACTAATTTAGGAACTGAACTGAACCATTCCATGATTACATTAAACTGATTAACAGATAATTCATTAATAAAATCATCTATTTCTTGTTCAGTAAATTCTTTTGTATCATAAACATTATCTGCATCAAAAACTTGTAGAATACATTTATTTAACAATTTATATACAATTGATGTAGACATTTCTCCATCAGCAATACCTATATCGAGAACTCTATCTACATCATTGTAACTAGGTACTCTTATAACTACACCAATATTGTCTGTTAGTTGTATTTTACCATCTTTAACTTCTCCTTCAATTTCAAGGTCATTAAAGTTAACATCTATTTCTGATTGTCCATCACAAGTAGGTTGGTCAATACATCCTAACAATATCTTGGTGTTTTCACCTACAGATTTAGCTCTTATTTTAACAAACAACCATTCTAAATCTGTATTACTTAGTTGTTCTATTTTCAAACGACTATCTTGTAAATCTGAACATACCCTCAACAAAGATATTAATGCATTAGAGATGGCTTTTTGTTCACCCTCTTCTATTGCTTGTAATAGTACTTTTTGTTCACCTACATTAAAAGGTCTGTACTTTACTTCTATCTTTGAAACAGGTAATGTCTCAAAATACTCAACAGTGTTAAGTCTTGGTAATCCCATAATATACTCCTATCATTATTTACCTTAATAAAAAGAATCCAAGTCTCCAAACATGTCTTCTTCAATTTTGTTTCTAATCTTTCTATCTAATTTATTTAGGTGTTTACCCATGAACCCAGTAATTAAACCTTTTTGTTTTGAGTTCATAAATTCACCAACCCAGTGTCTATACCTAAATTGTGCATTAAATTTAAGAATGTCTGTGTTTGCATAACCTAAATTAATTACACCCAACTGCATCGGAAATGCATCTGCCATCATACAACGATAATTAGGTCTTCCATGCATGTTAAGTGCTTCAACATATATGATACCTCTGTAATCGTCATGAAATTTACTATGAAAGTTTCCACCATCAAATCCATTTATTTGATTCATCCAAATTTCAATTAACTCTCTATCTTCCATGTCATTTGTCATATAGAATGTACAATCAAATGCATCATATTGTGGTTTATGTGGTATTGCTCTTTTAGGCCCATATTCTGAATCTTCTACTGCAAAGAACCCTCGGCCAGGTAATGTTGCAGACTCACACCTTGTACCTCTAATTGAGAGACCAGTGGTTTTTCCACCAGTTCCAAAGAAAGATACATTGTATCTATTTGCTCTTGATAAGTTATCAATTTTACTTCTAAATCTGTCTATTTTCATACGACTTTTTTCCTACTTTCTTTCCAGACTGTTCCAACACTTGCCTTTTTAAATGATTCTATTGGTAAGAAGATTGCAATTTCCCAGTCTGCACTATCTACTTTTGCAAATGCACTTCTTACATTAGATGAGAGGTAATGTTTATAACATGCTTTATAATAAGGTTTACCACTGATACCTTTTAACAATTGATATGTTAATTTAAATCTTGTTGTTGCATCATATTTATCGTTATTTGTTGTATTATACAATGCATCTAAAAACTGTGCTCGTAATGTATGTGGTAGATAATGCAGATTCAATCCATAAAATCCACCTTTAGCAGGTTCTACTGGTATACACAATGGAAACCTATCATAGTAAGGTAAGGTTTTTTTATGTTTTGGGTCATACATGTACATATACATGTCACCAAAGATTTGTCTCTTTCTAGTCTTTGCATCTCTTAACAGTTCTTGTCTACTTACACCTTTTATTTGAGCTACACGAGTACGAAACCATCTCATGGACTCCTTAGTTCTAGCTTGGATACCACCACGAAATGCTTCTCTTTCTAATTTATCAAATAGTTTACCTGCCATACATGTATTTATACCACATTGACAGGTAGGTACATAATTTGTTATAATACATTTGTAAGTTAGGAAAGTCGAGGTGTCGTTCCCTTGCCTGAAAAATGGAGTCAAAAACAAATAACGATTGTGAGATAACAGACCTAACCCAGAGACCCCAAGTTACCTGCTGAAGAGTTAGAAGGACTTGGGGTTTCGTTTATTTAACAAGATGGTCTTCTGTTAGTATTCTAAATTTGTAGTTTCTATCTTTGCAATATTCTCTTGCAGCTTCCCACTTTAATTGATTAATACCATAAGTTCTTGATTCTTTTAAGTATTTACCATAAGGTTTATTTTTCTTGATAGGTCTTTGTGTTTGTCTTTTAGGTTTTACTTCTATAACTTCACATAGAATATTACCTTGAGCATTTTTATATTTTATCCAGAAGTCTGGGAAATAACGATGAATCTTTTTATCTAATCCACGATAGGGTATTACAATCTCTTCACTAGACCATTCTAATATGCTAGGAGTCTTATCACAATATTTCATAAACCTTAACTCCCACATAGAACGATAAACAATCTTCGTAGGGTCACCTTTATACTTTTTATATTGTTTTGGTTTAAATCTTCCCTTGTAACTCATATAAATACCTTATACATAACTAAATATACTTAGGAGTATTTATATGGGATTTTTTAACAAACTTAAATCAAACATATTAGGGTCAGTCAAAGAAGACCTTAATTCTGCATTAGGTGGAAAACAGCAATTGTTTAACTCAAAAATATCTGGTGCATTAGATGATTTAATTGCAATGAAAACTGGTATACAAATATCAAATATTCCAACAAAAATTACAGAAGAAGCAACACAAGCTGCAGAGTTTAGAAAAAAGATGGCCAAAGAAGCTCAAGAGGGTGGAGAAGCTGATACTGGAAGTTCAATGTATTCACCACCTCGTAGTGAACAAACTCTAAGATTCCCTACAGATGACCAAAGATTTGTTGACAACTGGATTGTATTCAGAACTCTTGATAGAAGAATTGATGCACAACATATTACAGGGACAGTAAAAGATGGAGAAAAAGATGGTGCAGCTGCAATCAATGCTAGAATGGCATCAGCAGGATTTGTAAAACCTAATGATATGGTAGCCCAAAGAAATGCTAAAAAAACTTTTGAAGCATATTCTGGTCATAGATGGAATGAAGGTTATACTATTGCATTATATTTCCCTAATAGTGTTAAAGATGTTATTAGTGTAGAATATGAAACAAAAGAAGTTGGTATTGGAGATACTATAATAAACTCTTTATTTGGTAAAGGTAGGTTTGATGAATCGATCGCGGTAAATTCACTTCATGCAATGGGAGATGGATTTAAAGAAGCATGGAAAAATGCAGCGAATAATATGATATCATTTAGACCATTACAAGAAGGTGTTGTGGGTAATATGCCCAAATTTAATTTATTTCAAGGAGTATCTTTAAGAGACCATACTTATACATTTAATTTAAATCCATATAATATAGAAGATGCACAAGAAATAACTAAAATCGTTCAAACACTTAAAATGTTATCATTACCAACTTCATCTGCATTTAATCCAAGATTAAAAATATTACCAGCTGAATTTGAAATTAATTTTAAAGGGCCTATATTAGGAAACATAGAACATCCACAAACTTGTTTCCTTTCAACTGTAGATGTAGACTATTCTGGTGGTAAAGATATGTCATTTATTGAAGATATAAATGTTCCACAACCTAATGACCCTAATTTGGGGAATGCAGACAAAGCAGGTAATATTACTCATTATCCAAATGGTATTACATTAACACTTACATTTAAAGAGATATTACAACTTGACAGACATAGATACAATGCAAGAGTTGCTCCAGATGCAATGGGTGCTGCTCAGTTAGATACAATAGAAGATATGATTAATATTGAAGCTGGAAGAGCTGACGATGAGGGATTCAATAAAACAAATGAAGAGATTAGTATAGGAGATGGAAGTGATATTGAATTTAATGAATTTCAATCCTATAGAAAGGTTGGGCAGGTGCATTCTACTGAAGCTAAAGCCAAAGAAGCATTAGTTCAAATGAAAGACCATCACAAATATGAAATTGTATTGAAACAGACAACAGGGGCCCAATTCAGCAAAGTAAACAATTATGTTATTAAACTTAGAGAGGGTCAATAATGCCACAAAATTACTTTAAACACTTTCCAACCATTAATTTCGACCTTAAGAATGATGGTAATTTAATCAAAGCAAAGGATATATTTAGAAATATTCGTATACAAGGTAATGCATTAGAAGGTATTACTGGTCATGAATATTATTATATCGGAGAACAGGATAGACCAGATGTACTTGCAACCAAATTATATGCAGACCCTACACTATACTGGTTGTTTTGGATGGTAAACGACCACCTTGCAACCTATAATGACTGGCCTATGTCACAAAGAATACTAGAAAAATATACAAAAAGAAAGTATTCTGGTAAAGCATTAGTATCTGAATTTCAAACAGATATCACAAAGAACCCAGATACAGATGAAAATAATCAACCAATACCTCATACATTCACGATGGGGGAAAAGGTAGTAGGTTCTACCAGTTCGGCATTTGGATTTGTCATCAAGATAGACCCTACCAATAATCAACTAGTATTAAACGATATACAGGGAACATTCATCAACAATGAAACAGTCACAGGGTCGAAGTCGTCCAAGAGTTTTACTCTCAGTTCGGTTCGGAATTTCGAAGACTCTCCTCACCATTACGAGACCTCAGAGGGTATTAAAACGACTATAAGTACAGGTAATACACCAGTATCTAACAAGGTATATGAGCAAAAGTTTAATGACGATAAGAGAAGTATCAGATACATTAAACTAGAGTTTGTCGAAGAGATACTAAGAGAATTCAAAAGTTTCATAAGAGTATAATACTATGAGTCAACAACAGAATGTTTTAGGATATAACAATCCAAGTGCATATAGATTAATTAATGTAGTTATCAGTAATAATGAGGGTCAACAGTATGATGTTACTGATTTAGTAGACTCTTTTGAGATATCTGAGAGTATATACGATATATTCCTACAGGGGTCTATAACACTTGCAGATAATGTGAATATATTTAATAGAATAATGTTTACTGGACAAGAATATATTCGAATACATTTCTGTGGTATGGTAGGGAATGATGAGGAAGAGGAAGAATTAGACCATATTAATCAAGTATTTCGTGTATATGAACTTGCATCCTATCTAAGAGACAATCAAGGTGACTTAAATAAGACTGTATATGGACTCAGATTTTGTAGTCCTCTGATGTATGAAGCACAAACTAAGAGAATATCTCAGCATTTCTCTGGGACTAATGGACAAATAATCAATCAAATATTCAAAGACCATTTATTTTTTCCCTCAGAAACAGAACAAAAACAATTAAATAATACTGATGAAAACTCTTTGAAACCCCTCGTGAAGGGGGGGAAGGAACTCGGTACTTATTTCAGTGTGATGAGTGGTACTGTAGGAGAGACCCATGCATTCCTATGTCCTAATTGGACTGTGAATAAGACTCTGAGATACTTGAGAGACCACACCTCAGACCCAACAGAGGAGTCTATGCCCTATGGTGACTCTTATTACCTCTATCAGACATGTACTAAGGGGTTCAGATACCATAATATTACCTCTATGAAGACTCTAAAGTACCTTGATGGTGGTTATAAGTTCGAAATAAGAGATAGTTCACCCAATATTATGTTAAATCGTGAGAATAAACAGAGTATGAAGTGGGATATACTAGACTACAACAAGATAAACATGTATAATACACTTAAAAACCACAAGAGAGGACTCTATAGTGCATCTGTGAACAATTATAACACAGTTACCAAGCAGTTGACAACAATAGATAACGAATTTACTCAACAATTTAAGATGGATGAGTCAGAGACAGGTAAATATACAGATGCTCAGATAAGTGTTGGAGCCCCTTTTAGACTTGGTGCAGAGAGTATACGAATACCTAATGATGGTGGGTTTATTCATGGTGAGGTCGCAGAGACTGCCCCAGTGGGTTTCAAGAGTGACCCTATCACCAAGAGATATGGTAGTGCAGTAGACTTTGACTATGACTCTCCTCACAAGATGAGTGACACTGTTGTAGCAGATGAGAGTATATCTGATGCCAGTATATCAAATGGTGCAGTCAATGTCAAGTTAAATAGAGAAAGAGTTGAAGCACTCTTTGCAACTAATAGAATTAATATGCAGATTGCTGGACGAACAGACCTATCATGTGGTATGATGATTGATGTTAACATAACACAAACATCTATAGGTAAGACAGGTGATGAGTTGACACATAATGGTAGTTTGTTGATAGAAGGTATCACTTGGACAGGTAGTATTGCACATGGACTAGAGATGCAACTCAGTTGTACCTCAGATGGCTTTAATATTATACCAGATACTTTCGAGCAACCAGAAAGAGAGGATGTCTAAGAGTAGTCTCTGAGAATCTCTGAGGCCACAGTGGCTTGGGACTCCTAGATTTTTTTTATTGGGCCTTTGACACCCCCTATTTTATTCTGGGAAGTTTTTTACTAGAAATAGTAAGCTATTATATTATGTTATGGGACTCCTAAGACTTTTTTGGGACTCCTAAATATTAAATAAGAATGGAGAATATATGATAAAAAATATTTTAGATATTCACAAAGAAATGATGATGAACTTCATGGATGTGTGTGATATGGATGAATATGGTTTAGCATGGTTTTGTTTTATGAAAGGTGTAATATTTACATCTATTTTAGTATGGATATTTTAATATGACAAATTGGTTATATAATAAACTAGTACCACATGCTCTAAGGTTTAGAGAGTGGTCTAAAGATAAACTTTGGGTTAAAATACCACTGGGACTCCTAATATTATGGATGATGGGGATATTTAATCCTTATTGGTGTGTTTACCCAGTGTGTTGGATACAATAATATGATTAGAACATTTTTAAATAGTAAAATACATGGTTGTATCTGCACCGATGTAGATTTAGACTATGAGGGTAGTATTCTCATAGATGAAGACTGGATTGATGAGGTGGGACTCCTTATTCATGAACAGGTCGATGTATATAATAAAACAAATGGTAACCGACATACTACATATGTCCTACCATTACCTAGAGGTTCAAATGAGGTCAGTGTCAATGGTGCTGGTGCTCATTTGACCAATGTAGGTGATGAACTCATTATTTGTTCTTATATACAACTTGATGACAACATGGAGACACTACAAGCAGGTAAACTGCATCATACTCCTACAGTTAAGATAATAGACCCCAAAGACCGAATTTATAGAGAACTTTTGGGGTTGAGTTGATGGAATATACAGTATTAATCTTTCATATGTTGATTTTAGTACCTATGGTGTACTTTATATGGAAAGATGGTTATAATAAAGGAAAAAGAGATGCCTACATTCACAGGATTAAAAAATAACTTCTTCACAGGAGTAATCGAAGACCGAAATGACCCATTATATTTGGGTCGTGTGAGAGTTCGTATCTATGGACTTCATACTGATGATAAAACTATGATTGCATCTCCAGACTTGCCTTGGAGTGATGTCCTTATGCCGACCACTGCTCCGAGTCTTTCTGGACTTGGATTATCACCTCATGGACTCGTAGAAGGTTCTACAGTCATGGGATTCTTCCGAGATGAGGAAGATATGCAAGATTTTGTGGTTATTGGGTCATTATTTGGAAGACCGACTAGAAAATGGAAAATTGTTCAGAATAATCCAGATAATGCAGAAGATAGGTCACCAGAACATGGTTTTAACGACCCTAGAAGACCTACAGTAGGTGATTATGCAGATAGTGTAGACAAACCTAAGACTGGTCGTAATTTCACTCTTAGAGGGTCTCTAGAAACCTCACCTCTGGGACGACCTTTTCTTACTGCATATATGGATGGAAATGGGACGACTCTTACCAATAATATAGAAGGTGAAACCTACCCAAGAGAATCTTATATGGGTGGTATTAAAACTACAGAAGATGATTATGGTAGTCCAATAACAGAGGACTTGGGTAACCCTAAATCCGATATAAATGAAAATGCAATCACTGGGTCTAGTTTAACCTATCCAAATGATGTTATACAAAAACATGAAGGTACATCTGTTAAAGAACCGACTCGTGAAAGTATTTCTCCTCAGTATCCTTTTAATCATATGATTGAATCTGAATCTGGACATATATTAGAAATGGATGACACTCCTAATGCAGAAAGGTTGCATTTATATCACCGAAGTGGTAGTAGAATAGAATTTCTTCGAGATGGTGATATGACCATGAAAGTTGCAAATAATAATTACGAAATAATATTAAAAGATAAAAAAGTATTAATTGCTGGTAGTGCCGATATAGAACTTTCTAATGGTAATTATAATATTAATTCTTATAAAGGTAGTGCAGATAATGGTGGTAATATTAATTTCACTGCACATGGTGGAGATATTAATATAACTACAACAGACCCAGATAAAGCAATTATAATAAAAGGGAAAATATCTCTTAATGGAAGTGCATACGATTAATTATGACCGATTTAAGTAAACTCCCAGAGTATCCAGAAGGTGTAGGTTTTGCAGTACCAAAACCACATACTCAACATACCTTAGTTGTGACATTAACCGATGACGCAGGTAATGTTCTTGCTGATAATTATAAAATAAAAATGGTGCCAGATGGACAAGGTGGTATGATAGAAGAAGTTGTTGTCACTGCAAAAGCAAAAGTTCCTTGTCCAGAAGTAGTAGTACCAACAGCAGACGATTTAAAACAAATATTTCTTGCAATAGGAAATAGATATGGTTGGGAAGAATTACAACAAATAGAAGATGTATTAGGTGCATTCCCTTTATCCTTTACATGGAATCCAGATTTAGATATAAAAGAAATAGAGTGGGAAGGAAGAATAGAAGCACTCATAGAAGAATTTAAATTATTTCCAGCAGTTAAGATTGCAGAAGCACTTTCAGAATTAATTCCATTTGACTTAGAGTTTACCGACCCAATATTTGGTATTAAAGTTGATGTAGTAAGACTAGTAAAAGAACCAGAATATAAAGGTGAACTTATAAAACAAATGCAAGATAGGTTTGAAGAATTAAAAGATTTCTTACCAGATTTATCTAAAGAAAACTTTGATGGAACAGATGGTGTTGATTCACCAGATTTAACCATGACTCAAATGTTTAAAGAAATGATTGGTGAAATAAAAAATATGTTGACCAATTCTATTTATTATGGGTTTGAAAAATTAATAAAAGTATTTAAAGAAATATGGGATGCATTAGGTTTAGATTTTATTCCATCTTTAGTAATAGATATATTAACATTTGATGTAGATGGTTTTATGCAATCAATTAAAGACAAATGGAAAGAAATAAAAGAAGAGACAGGTATATCATTTAAAGATTATTTATTAAATATTCAATTACCTTTAATAGGACTTACAGTTGGTGATTTAATTAATTTAGATAGTGAAGATAAAAAAATAGATTTTCCTAATTGGGATACTCAAAAAATAATTAATAAAATTAGAGCATACTTTAGAGACTTCCCACAAAAGTTAATTGAAGAGTGGATGGAAAAAGTTACTGAGTTCTTTGAACAGATTGGTTTCAAACTTCCGATATCTATTCCATTTGACTTTTGTATGTTCCTAGAAGCAATAGGTGTACCAAAAGAAATTAATATTGCAAATGCACTAACAGTTGATGCATAAATACTATTATGAGTATGCAAAATCAAAATAAACTAACTGCAAGAAAGTGGTATACAGATGTAGACTTCAATCTTACACCTCATCCATCTTCTGGTGATTTGATTTTAAAAACTGATAAAGAAGCAGTTAAAAGGTCTGTAAGAAATATAATGTTAACTAATAATTATGAGAGACCTTTTAAACCAAACTTTGGTGCTAATTTAAGGGGACTCCTATTTGAACTTGCAGATGACATGACAAAAACACAAATCAGAAGACAGATAGTAGATTCTTTACAAATGTTAGAACCAAGAGTTTCAGTAGAAAACATTTATTTAACATCCACAGGACATAATGCTTTACATGTTAATGTTCATTATGGTGTAGTTGGTATTGCAGAACCACAAGAGTTAGAAGTCATATTGGAGAGAATAAGATAATGGCAACAGTAAAAAGTTCACAGGTAAATATTACAGATTTAGATTTTGACAAAATTGGAAATAATCTAAAAGAATATCTTAAGGGTCAATCGACTCTCAAAGACTATAACTTTGAAGGTAGTAATATTAATATATTAATAGACCTACTTGCATACAGTTCACATGTATCAGCATTTAATGCAAACATGGTTGCATCTGAGTTATTCTTAGATACTGCACAAATAAGAAAGAATATAGTTTCTCGTGCAAAAGAAATTGGATATACTCCTACTAGTGCAACTGCTTCAATGGCAAAAATAGATTTACAAGTAAACAATCCTTTGATTGGTGGAAGCACACCAACATCATTAACTCTTAATAGAGGACATAAATTTAAAACAAATTATGATGGTGCAATTTATAACTATGTGTTATTAGAAACAAAAACAATAACACCAGTATTAAGTGTATTTAAATTTGAAGATTTAGAAATATATCAAGGAACAATGAACTCTGATATATTTGCATACAATGGTCAAATACAAAATCAAAGATTTGCATTAACAGAAGAATTAGTTGACACTTCAACCATTACAGTTACAATACAATCTACTGGTGGTTCAAGTTCTGCATGGACACAAGCAAAAGATATTAGTGCAGTAAATAAAGATAGTAAAGTTTGGTATGTACAAGAAAATGATTTAGGACAATTTGAAGTTTATTTTGGTGATGGTATTATTAGTGCAGAACCTTTGGATGGAGATACAATTACAATCTCATACTTAGTAACTAATCCATTACATACAGAGGATGCAAAAATATTTAGTTTAACTGATTCTATTGGTGGTAATACTAATGTTACTATTACAACAAAAAATAATTCTTCTGGTGGTAAAGACAAAGAAGGTATTGAGTCAATCAGATTTGCAGCTTCTAAATTCTATACATCACAAAACAGATTAGTTACAGTAGAAGATTATAAATCTAAACTACAAACTTTATATCCAGGCGCAGATTCAATTGCAGTCTGGGGTGGAGAAGATAACAACCCACCACAATATGGAAAAATATTTATTTCAATTAAACCTTCTCAGAATGTAAATAAACTAACGACCTCTGAAAAGATTTTGTTGAAGGATAAATTAAAAACATTAAATATGTTAACAGTCAGACCAGAATTAATTGATGCATCAATTATTGATGTCATAGTAGAATCAAACTTTAAGTTTAATCCTCGTACAACAACTAAAACTGTGTCTGAATTAGAAACACTAGTAAGAGCTGCTATCATTACACATGATAACACTTACCTTAGTGGGTTTGACAGTATTTTTAGGCACTCAGTTCTAACATCAGATATAGACAGTGCAGAATCTTCGATTCTTTCGAATATAACAACTGTTAAACTTAGAAAGACAATCACACCAACATTAAATCAGTCATTAGGATATACTGTAGAAGTTGGTAGTGGTAATAGTTTATATAATCCACATGAAGGACATAATGCAATGGCTGGTGGAGTTATAAGTACAACAGGTTTTAAAGTATCTGGTTATACAGATACATATTACTTTGATGATGATGGTAAAGGAAATGTACGAAGATATTCTTTTGCTGGTTCAGAAAGAGTATATGCAGATAGTCAAGCAGGAACAGTTGACTATGCAAATGGAAAAATTACAATCAATGGTATTACTATATTAGAAACATCTAACACAGATGGGACAATACATTTTACTTTGATTCCAAGTTCATATGATGTTGTTGGGTTTAGGTCAAATCTCCTAGACATCAATACATCATTGATAAAGGTAACTGGTGCAACAGACACCATTGCCTCTGGTGATACGAGTGCTGGAGTGGGATATACTTCCTCAACTAGTTACTCCTAAACTATGATTCATGTGTATGCATGAAGTAGAATTCCCACAAGTTGTGGGTTTAAATTAATGCTAAATTAGAGAGGAAACTTAAAATGGCAGATAAAAAAGTAACAGCATTGTCCGACTTAGGGACAGG
>CEVX01021319.1_pt1 | contig 16421 bp, 8 predicted proteins | sample 356561 | NCBI WGS metagenome assembly CEVX01 (sample SAMEA2623886, study PRJEB7988) | marine metagenome | biome: marine biome (ENVO:00000447); feature: surface water layer (ENVO:00002042); material: "saline water (ENVO:00002010), including plankton (ENVO:xxxxxxxx)" | depth 5 m | reverse complement strand
GATGACATTCAGCATTGTAATCCAGAATTTCTTCAGAAATTCATTTCTTTATGTGACGCCCAGAGAAAGATTGAGGGAGTGTGGGAAGGCCGACCTAGAACATATGATCTTAAGGGAAGAAAAGTAGCCGTGGTAATGGCTGGTAATCCATATACTGAAAGCGGTGAGAAATTTAAGATACCCGACATGCTCTCCAATCGGGCAGATACATACAATTTGGGCGACGTCGTTGGGGGTAATGCAAATGCCTTCAAGGCTAGTTATATTGAAAACGCCGTCACTTCCAACCCTGTATTACAACAGCTCTCGAATAAGAGCCAAAAAGACATTCAAACATTCATTGAAATTGGTGAAACCGGTTCGAGAGAAGCGGCAAATTTTGAATCCAATTATTCTGTGGCAGAAATTAATGAGATTGTCTCTGTAATGCAAAAAATGGTTATTGTTCGGAATTTTCTTTTGGATGTGAATTTAGAATATATTCGATCCGCTGCCATGGCAGATGAGTTCAGAACTGAGCCGAGATTCCAGCTTCAAGGATCCTATCGAAACATGAATCGGCTCGCGGAAAAAATATTACCTATTTTAAACGACCAAGAGGTCGATGAATTAGTCATTGATCACTACAAAAGCGAATCTCAAACACTGACTACAGGAGCGGAAGCAAATCTACTGAAATTCAAGGAAATGTTCTCCCTTTTATCTCAAGAAGAAGAGGTTCGATGGAATGAAATCAAAAAGACTTTTAAGAGAAATCAATTATTAGGTAGCACAGATCAAAGTGATCCTGTCGGTCGTGTTGTCGCGCAGTTGACTTCATTTCAAGAAGGACTGGGGTCTATACAAACTACCCTTGAGCAAAAACTAAACCCAGAAAAGACTAAAGATTTATCAATAGACCTTAATCCGCTTGTTGAGCAATTGGGATGCATAGGTGAAAAGTTAGCATCATCAATGGCCAACAGTGTTGAAGGGAATCTAAAAAAAAATGAGCAGCAAGTCAGCTTAGAATTAACCAGCGAAATTAATAATAAATTCGAATTAATCAAAAAAGAGATTCTTAATTTAAAGAATGATATTCGTGATGCTAATCAAGAGCAAAAAAATACCGATCAGCCAATTTTAAAATCATCCGAAGTAGAAGAGAAATTCAAAAAACTTAATGATGGTTTAACGAACATCAAAGCGAAAATTGAAAAATTTCCAAATGATGAATTAGGAAAATTCAAAGACGAATTTGAAAAACAGTTGAACACTAAACTTGAGCCAATAACGAAGAACATAGACGAGATCAAAAATTTACATCAAGAAGAGTGGCCCAAAGAACTTGAATTGAAGGGCAAACAAGTCGAAAAGATTGAACAGTTGGTCATGGAGATTTCTTCTTTGGTTTCTCAAAAGCCTTCCTCCGTTCCAGCAATACTCAGGGCATTGATTAACAAGTACGATCTAGATTCGAAAGGTAACCCCGAAAAGAACAAATCTTCGGACCAAGTCAAGAATGACAGTAAGCTTAAGGAAGTGCTTGAGCGTTTCAAAAAATAGAGGCAAACACGATGCCTAATTTTACTGACTATATTGCTTGAAAAACCAGTTAATCATTAAGCGCTGTTTGAAGGCAGCAGTAAAACCCTCCAAAAACTTTTAATAAATTAGATAAAAAAGTGGAGCGGGTGAAGGGAATTGAACCCTCGTGTCAAGCTTGGGCTTGCGTTATACCATTGAACTACACCCGCAACTAATCTGGAATAGATTTTCTAATTAGTGTTTAAGTAAGGCAACTTTATGATTATTTAAAAACCAATGTTCGAATAATCTTACCATTTCTATCCCATTCATAAACTTGCCCGTTTTCCGAACCTCCAAAGAACCTCTTACCATCAGTTGTTACATCAAGGCTATAAATAAGGTCTTTAGCTTTAGCCCATGTTTTCACTGGACTCTTACTTGCCTCACTACAAAGCCGTAAAGCTCCATCATCACTGGCTGTAATTAATTCTGTGTTATTAGCAGGCCAAACAACTGCTGCAACATTACCTGGGTGACCTGTAACAAGATTTTTTTGCTCGCGAGTTTCAATATCCCAAATTTTTAATTCCTTATCAGCAGCTCCACTGGCTAAAGATTTACCATTAGGCTTAAAAGCAAGACTCATAATAGGAGCAGAATGAGCCTCAATTTGTTTTAGCTGATTCCCATCAATCAAATTCCAAAAGCGAATAAGTTTATCTTCCCCAGCAGTGGCTAAGTATTCTCCGTCTGGAGACAAAGTTATATCGTAAATAGTGCCATTATGTGCCGACCATTCTATTACATTATTCAAGTCTTCAGAATTCCATATAGATATTTTACTTTTTTCCCCTGACGCATTACTGGCAGAAATCAGTGATCTAGAGTCGGCACTAAAAGCAAGTGCTGTAACTCGCCCTGGCAATTCTTCTATCTCTCCAAATAACAACCAATCTTTAGTATCCCACAAGTTCACTTTTCTAAACCCTCCGGTAGCTAATAGTTTCCCATCTGGACTCCAAGCAATCGACTGAACCGCATCTTTATGACCATTAAGTTTTTTTCTAAGCAATGTCTTTGTAGATAAATTATTAACAACCACCCGGTTGCCGTACGCAGCAGCAAGTTGTTGATCATCAGGGGAAAGCGTCAGTGCAAATACTGGTCGATAATCATTTGGAAGATCTCCCAATTCGGAGGAAGCCACTATCCTATTTTCGATATCAAGCTCACTTGTGATCCAAGTTGGACCATCAAGAATCCACTGACTTAAGATATTAATCTCATCATCACTCAATTGTTGTTTAGGTGGCATGTGAGGGTCGCTGATTGGTTTGATTAAACGAATAACCCTGCTTTCATCAGGACTACCATCAATAAATGCAGAACCTTCTAGCCCCCCAATACGCGCTGTTTGATATGTAGTAAGATCGAGTTTTCCCTTACTTTTTTTTGGATTATGGCAATTAACACAATGGTCACGCAAGATATGCATAGCATTTATAGCCAAATCGGAATCTTCCAAATCTTTAGCATTAGTATTTTCCAAATTAAATAATGCCAGCACAACGGCAATTACCCTTGCAACGGAAAAAAGTAATTGGATTATTAATAATCTCAAAGTGTAAGGGCATTTAACTCGATATAATTAACCTAAGCGAGTTCAGTATTTTCTATTTCTAGTTGGCCGATTGAAAAAATTAGAGTAATAATAGGTCTATGCGTACGTCGTCGGGAGATGGAGCTCTCTCAGGCCTCACTAAAGAAGAACGTCAAAAACCTCGCGGTCAAATCGGCCATGCGGAAAATTCATTATTTCTTGAAGAAAATTATGAGCAATGGCGTATAGATCCGACAAGTGTTGATGCAAATTGGCAATCATTTTTCGAGGGTTTTGAACTAGGATCTCAACTCGAGCCAGACACAGAAATTACTGGCAGTAAAAATGAATCGCAAAGCGATACTAATCATACCACCTCAGTCTTACCTGTCGTGGATCCTATGCGACAAGGAAGATTATCTCATCTATTGTTTGCATATCGTATGTTGGGTCATTATCTAGCAAATCTTGATCCACTAGGGTTCAACAAGCAGGAACTTCCAGAGTTGGAATTACATAATTTCAAATTTACTGAAGCAGACTTAGATCAGGAGTTTAATGCTGGCACAGCAGGAGGAGGAGGTCAAAAAACACTTCGTGAAATTCTACAAATCCTAAAAGACACTTACTGCCGTACCGTTGGAGCGCAATACATGCACATCCAAAAATTCGAAATACGAAGATGGTTACGAGACAGAATGGAATCCACACGGAACCGTCCAATTTTTAAAAAAGAAAAAAAACGCCGAATACTCAAAAGTTTAATTGATGCCGAGCACTTTGAGAAATTTTTACATACGAGCTATGTAGGTCAAAAACGTTTTTCATTAGAAGGAGGCGAAACTCTCATCCCCGTTCTTGATGCAATTATTGAAGGATCACCAAATCGTGGAATTTTCAAGATTGTGATGGGAATGGCGCATCGAGGACGACTCAACGTTTTAGCTAATATAATTGGCAAAGACTATAAGTTTTTATTCGATGAATTTGACGATAATTACGTACAGCAAGATGCACACGGCGATGGTGATGTTAAGTATCACCTAGGATATGAGAATACTCGCACTACCTCAGGCGGCAGCAAAGTTAGCATTAATTTAGCTCCCAACCCCAGCCATCTCGAAGCTGTTAGCCCAGTAGTTCAGGGCAAGACACGCGCTTTTCAGCGACTACTTAGCGACTCAAAGAATCGGCAAATGGTCTTGCCCGTCGTAATTCACGGAGATGCAGCATTTATAGGGCAAGGTATAGTGGCTGAGACATTCAATATGTCCCAACTTGAAGGATATAAGACGGGGGGGACTGTTCACATTGTCATTAATAACCAAATCGGATTCACCACCCTACCTCATGATTCACGCTCTACTTTATACTGCACTTCAACTGCTAAAATGCTGGATGTCCCAATTTTTCATGTAAACGGAAATGATCCTATCGCTGCTGTACATTGTATCGAAATGGCACTGGATTTCAGGCAGCAATTCAGTCGTGACGTTGTTGTTGATATTGTCTGCTACAGAAAGCATGGCCACAATGAAGGTGACGAACCAAGTTTCACTCAACCTCAACTCTATGCAGCCATTGCAAATCAACCACTGATAAGCGATCTATTACTAAATTCACTTGCAAATGAAAACGTAATCAACAGGGATGAAGCGGAAGGATTTCGAAACTCATTTCAGGTTGCTCTCGAGTGTGCACGCAATGAATCTCGTAGTGAAACACATAAATTAAAGCCAGCAATCAAACCTCCACTAAGCAGCCCTGAGCTACTAGAAGAATGTAATACCTCAATCAATCTGGACCAAATTAAAGAAATAGGCCTTTCGCTGACTTCAGAACCAAAAGATTTCAACATAAACCCAAAGATAAAGCGTTTAATCAGTCAACGCCGTGAGATGGTCCAAGGAGAGAGACCTATTGATTGGGGTATGGCCGAAGCCCTAGCCTTTGGATCACTATTAACTGAAAAGATTCCAGTTAGACTTACTGGACAAGATGTTCGTCGCGGCACATTTAGTCATAGACATGCAGTTTATTATGAAGTTGGCACACGGAAAAGATACATACCACTCCGTAACCTATCCACTAATCAAGGTGATTTTCGAATTTTTAATTCTCCATTAACGGAAGCCGCCGTTCTTGGATTTGAATTCGGATACTCCCTGGACTGTCCCAATATGCTACTTTTATGGGAAGCGCAGTTTGGAGACTTTACTAATGGAGCACAGGTTATAATTGATCAGTTTATCACCTCATCAGAGAGCAAGTGGAATGAAACCTCTAATATTGTATTATTACTACCTCACGGTTACGAAGGGCAAGGACCTGAACACTCTAGCGGGAGACTCGAGAGATTCTTGCAGTCGTGCGCCGAAGACAATATTCAAGTAGGTAATTTGACGACTCCGTCTAATCTATTTCATGCACTTCGCAGGCAGGCCCTCCGAACATGCAACAAACCTCTAATCCTTATGACCCCTAAGAGTTTGCTTCGTGACCCACGCTGCACCTCATCGATTGCAGATCTAACAGATAGTAATTTTAATGAAATAATTCCTGATACTAAAAGAAACTCTTCAGCAAAACGCATCATTTTCTGTACTGGAAAAGTTTACTTCGACTTGGAGGCTTACAGAGAAAAACACAACTTAAATCACACTGCAATTATTCGCATTGAACAGCACTATCCACTTCACAAATCGAAACTACTCGAAGCAGTTAAATGCCATCCAGAAGCAAGCTCCTTTGTTTGGTGCCAGGAAGAATCAGAGAACATGGGCGCTTGGTCTTTCTTTGAATCAATACTTAGAAAGTTACTAAACCAAGAAATCATTTATGCAGGACGCGATGCATCTGCAAGCCCAGCTACCGGCTCACGTGCCATACATCTCTTAGAACAGACCAAACTTATTGAGGAAGCCTTCACCCTTTAATCGACAATTCATGCCTACCCAAATCAAAGTTCCAGCAGTTGGTGAATCCATTAAAACGGTATATATAGCTGAATGGAAAAAGAATACCGGCGAATACTGCAATGCCGGGGATATTATTTGTGAAATTGAAACAGACAAAGCCTCACAAGAAATACCCACAGAAGTATCTGGCATCATCACTACATCAGCAGAAATTGGGGACGAACTTCCCATCGGCGGAGTACTTGCCATAATTGATGAATCTGTAAATGAGGGCAATCCTGACAAAGCTAACATCAGTAATGACTCAAATACAAATAAAGCTAATTCAGATGAAAACCAGATATCAAAAACAGCTACCTCAAAAGAGACCTTAACTACTCCATCAGCTAGGGTTCATGCAGAAGAGCTTGGTATTGAATTATCAAATATCAAAGGCTCTGGTAAAGATGGGCGCATCCTGAAAGAAGATGTATTAGCCTCTACAAATGTTGAAAAAGAAGCCAAAACTTCTAACTTAACAGCTGGCAAAGATAATTTTAGCTCTGCATTGGAGTCTTCATCTACCGAAGTAGTTGGCTTTACTCGCAAGCGAATGAGCATGATGCGACGCACTATCGCTAACCGTCTAGTCAGTGCACAAAATGAGGCAGCTATGTTGACTACATTTAATGAAGCCGACATGTCTCAAATTATCGATTTACGCAAAACTCACCAAGAAAAGTTTATTGAAGCTCACGGTGTCAAATTAGGTTATATGTCGCTATTTGTGAAAGCTGTAGTTCATGCAATAGAAACTGTACCTAATGTTAATGCTGCCATTGATGGAAACGACATAATTTTATACGACAAACCACATATAGGAGTGGCAATTTCTACAGAAAAAGGACTAGTCGTTCCAGTCATTAGAAATGCTAATGATCTCTCACTTGCAGACATTGAGAAAGCCATTATCAAACATGCTGAAAAAGCTCGATCAGGAAATGTCGAATTGAACGACCTTACTGGAGGTACTTTTAGCATTACCAATGGGGGTATTTTTGGATCCATGATGTCCACTCCAATTTTAAATCCCCCACAAAGCGGCATACTAGGGATGCACACCATTCAGGAACGCCCGGTGGCACTAAATGGCCAAGTCGTTATACGGCCAATGATGTACCTCGCACTAACTTATGATCATCGAATCGTTGATGGCCGTGAGGCTGTTACCTTCCTAGTTGCTATTAAGGAGTTTATTGAAAACCCAAATCTTAACTTGATAGATTAATTTAAAAAATGGAATTTGATTTAATTGTAATTGGAGCCGGACCAGGCGGATACACTGCTGCCATTAAGGCTGCTCAGTTAGGTATAAAAACTGCTATTATTGAGAAAGAAAATAACTTAGGTGGCACCTGCTTAAATGTTGGGTGTATTCCCAGCAAAGCACTTCTCTCATCCTCTGAGTTGTACCAACAAGCAAAGCATCACTTCAAAAACCACGGTATTCATTCTGAAAGCTTATCAATAGATGTTGAGGCTATGATGAAACGCAAGGAAGGCGTTATAAGAAAAATGGCTCGCGGCATTGATTATTTGATCAAAAAAAACAACATCGAACACTTTAGTGGAACTGGCCGCATAATTAGTTCCAGTGAAGTTGAAGTTGATCAAGGTAAACAGAAAAAAAATCTCAAAACTAAACGAATCCTGATCGCAACCGGAAGCAAAGTAAGCGGCCTCCCATTCCTCGATTTCGATGGCAACACTGTCCTCAGTAGCGATCACGCAATTTCACTTAATCAAACGCCAGATTCTATGGTAGTAATTGGAGGAGGCGCGATTGGTCTAGAACTAGGCTCGGTGTGGGCAAGGCTTGGAACTAAAGTTGACATTATTGAGTCCCTGCCGCGCATTGCTACTATTTTTGATCAAGATGTCACTCAACCACTTCAAAAGCTTCTTCAAAAACAGGGTGTAAAATTCCATCTAAACACAAGAGTAGAAGCAGCCGAAAAAACGAAAAATGGCATCAAAATCACTACATCAAACAAAGATAAAAAAAATGATATCGAAGCTGAGAAAGTCCTAGTCGCTGTTGGACGTAAACCTAACACTGAAAATCTAGGATTAGAGGAAATAAAAATTACTCTAGATGAAAAAGGGTGCATCCAAATTGACGAAAACTGGCAAACCAACATTTCAGGAATTTACGCAATTGGCGATGTAGTAACTGGACCAATGCTTGCCCACAAAGCTGAACAGGAAGCAATAGCTGTTGTGGAACGAATTGCAGGAAAGGCGGGCCAGGTAAATTATAATACTATCCCATGGGTGATTTACACTTCGCCTGAAGTTGCAGCAGTTGGTCTTACAGAAATGGAAGCGATTGAAAAAGGATTTGAAGTATCAACAGGAATTTTTCCTTTCCAAGCAAACGGACGCGCCGTCGCCAGCGACCATTCAGATGGGCTAGCTAAAATAATTTCTAATAAGGCAAATGATCGAGTACTCGGAGCACAAATTTTATCTGCAAACGCTTCAGAGCTTATAGCGGAGGCTGTGTTACTCATGGAATTTCAAGGCAGTACGGAAGATTTAGCGCGCACAATTCACGCACATCCCACGATGTCAGAAGGTTTAAGAGAAGCAGCCCATATTTCTTTAGGTGAGCCACTTCACATGTAGTGGTTGAAACACAAATATTGTTCAGACAGAAGCCAAACACAAAAAACGCCAGCATAAGCCGGCGTTTTTTTGGTTGTAAATTTAAATTATTTTCCCAATGGAGGTTCTGGTACTGCCAAAGTTGGTTTCTTTGTTCTGTATTCTTCTGGCGCTTCCTTATTCAACTCCTCTATGACCTCTTTAGTAAGATCATTTTTACCCACTGTATAAAGAACTAGAGCTGCGTCGTTTTGAGCAGAATTAACAACTAAATCATAACTTCCCTGCTTAGCTTTAGCAGAAATTATCTCTTTAATTTCGTCGACTCGGGCCTTACTCAAACGTGCCCGCATTTCACCCATAGTACGCTGCTTGTTTTGCCGATACTCTGTAAGACTTCTTAGGGATCTGTCATTAGCTGCCGCTTTTAAACGTGCTTGCTTACTATCTTCTTCTCGTTTGGAAGCAGCATTAGCAGGGTCCTGAGCACTTTGAACAAGTCGCGAATACTCCTCTTGTATGAGTTTAATATCGTCCACCATACCTTGTTCAATTTTATTAAAATCAGTCTCACGCTCTTTTATTTGCTTATTAGAAAGTGTTGTTTTCCAATAGGATTCAAATGTTTTTGACATGTCGACTGTAGCAATCTTAAGCGACTCCTGTGAATATATTGTGCTAGAAAAGGCCGCCAAAGCCAATATTGACACCACTGCCCTCAATAAACTCAGTTGTATTATGGTTGATTTTGCTATCATTATAAATTTAATTAAAAACTTCGGTTATACCCAACCCCAAAATGAAATTGCCCACTTCCTTCGGCATAGTCGGGATGAGATAGAGGGAAACCATAGTCTAATCTTAATGGGCCAAGCATTGGAACCTGAAGACGTAATCCAACTCCCCAATTGTCTGCATACTCGCCAAGATCAAATTCGTATGGGTCGAGATAAGACATACCGATATCATAAAAAACTGCAAAGCGGAATTGTTGGATAATCGGAATAGTATATTCAAGAGAACTAAACCAATAGCTACTTCCACCTAATGGCTCAGATCCATCTGCAGCGACAGGACTCCACTTAGTTCCATCTCCAGGATGATAAACCGCATTTTGGTTTCCATTAAAAGGGAATTCGGATGGAGAATAATTAACTGGAATAAATTTGTTAGCTTCAACCAATTCCCCATCACGCGTAATGTCTACAAAATAACCGTAATGCTCTTTTCCTTCATGCATTTCTCGGCCAACCTTCCATTTTTGTAAGCGCGGGCCAATGTCACGATAATCATATCCTCTCATATTATAGCTGCCACCCAGAAAAAATCGATCAAAGTAAGGAACACGATCGCTTTTACCAAAGTTGTCAACTACTCCAATTCGACCAATAACTTCAAGAACATGACCTTGCCAAAGACCTGGAAAATAATAGGCACTTTCAAGCTCTAACCGATACATTTCGGTTTCTCCGCCAAATGGACCTCCGGCAATCTCAGCGGATAATTGTGTTCGTTGACCCCGACTTGGCATTAATCCATGATTCAGAGTGCTATAAGTTAGAAATGTTCCTAATTTTGATACTAAACGGTCATAGTTTAGCTCAGAATACTCACCTTCATCCTTACGATCATTATCGTAATACCAATCAAATGGATTTCCAGTAAGAGTATCAGGATGAACCAAACCTGTTTGAATCATATCATGTTCTCGAAGGATATCTGAGTAATATGATCTGTCATGAATACCTATCTTCTCTATAGTGTAATTAACACCTCCATAGGTAAAATCATTCCATAAAGTCTTTGAAAACCCTAGCTTTGCCCCGGTCTGTTTTTGGTTGAAATAGTTACTATAAAAGCGATTATCACGATGATACAAATCAACCGATAATCTCAGCTTCCGATCTAGAAAATAAGGTTCTTCAAAAGTAACCATGTAATCTTCATGCCTACTACCGGCAGTAATTTGTAGCCGGAATTTCTGGCCGCCGCCTGTGAAATACGGAGGATTAAATAAATCAAAATTACCTTGGGTAAAACCAACCTGCCCATAAAGGGACATTATAGAACCATAACCAAAACCCATCATTAGGTTTGCAGTACGACCCTCGGTAACACCAATCACCAAATTACGCTTATTAGGAAGCTCTTCAATTCGCTCAACCTGTGTGTCTACTTTGTCAAATAATCCCGTACCCTCTAAGCGACGCTTACTAAGCTCGACACTTACCATATCAAACACTTCACCAGGGTTGATTGCCAACTCCCGGCGGATTACTTTGTCTTTGGTAGTGGTATTCCCACGAATCTCAATCTTTTCGACCTCCACTTGCTCCTGCTCATCGATGATATAGTTAAGATCAATTTCTCCTGTATCAGTGTTGGATTGTTTAGAAACTCTAACATTTGCATCCAAATAACCGTCCATCTCATACAAATCAGTTATAGCACGAACATCATCGACCAGACCTTGTGGTGTAAAAATGGCTCCCTCAGTCATGTAAAGCCGAACAAATTGTTCGAAAGTCACTTTACCTGATCGAATGTCATTATCTGTAAGTATATCATTTCCTTCGAATGTAACTTTTCCAACTCGATACTGGTATCCCTCAGAGATGCTGAGACGTATAATCATACTATCTTCTTTAGGATACTCAAATTTCACCTCTCCAATTTTAAAGTCAATATAACCTTCAGACTGATAATATTTTACTAACTGATCGAGATCTTCATCCCACTGTTCTTCCTCAAACTTTCCGCTTCCAGTTAACCAGGACAACCACCAGCGTCGACGGGTTTTCAAGACCTTGCGCAACTCACGTTGCGAAAATGCATTAGCATTATCAAATATAATTTCAGTAATCCTTACCTTAGCTCCTGGGTTAATTTGGAAAGTAACCGAAGCCTCTCCCAATTCCTCGTTTCGCTCAATCTGAGTTTCAACTGAAGCTTCATGATAGCCGGCTTTTTGATACTCTTTGATCAAGATTTGTTTGTCGGCCGCCAAACGCAACCCATTAAGTGTTTCTCCTGTGCGGGATCGAATCTTTCTGCGTAGTTTAGAGTCTCGAAATTTACGACCACCTACATTTCCGTCGAATCGAAGCTCCATTACAGTCGGCAAACCTATTAAAGTGTAGTGAACAATTACTCCATCCCTCGTATCCTCAACCCGGACACGTACATTCATAAAAAAATTAGTGCCCATGAGACTAGTGATATCCTCATCGGTGGTCTTTGGATTGAATGGCTGGCCTGGTTTTAGCCTAATATGAGCCTTAACAAGCTGATCACTAGCCGCAACAGGGCCGCTATGATGCAAAACGATTTGCTTTACCAACTTAGCAGGAGAACCACTTGCGGTTTGGCCTTTAACGAAATTAGGTAAAAAAAGAAAAACAAATAACAACAACCCTGAGGATAATTGCCCAAACATATTTATCAACCCCTTCAGGCTAGTCATCCTGCGGGAGGTCTTCGGGATTGAACTTTGCTGCATTCTCAAACCGTGTGAAACCTTTTAAAAATGTTAGGGGAACGTCCCCGGTTGGGCCATTGCGCTGTTTTGCAATCAAAAGATTCACAGGTCTGGCTTCACTATCTGGATCATCCGTATCTTCATCAACCCCACCAGGCTTATACAACAAGCCCACTAAGTCAGCGTCCTGCTCAATAGAACCAGACTCTCGTAGATCAGATAATCGTGGCTTACGATTTTTGTCCTTCTCAAGTTCGCGATTAAGCTGACTAAGAACAATAACCGGCACTCCAAGCGATTTGGCCAAGGCCTTAATACCACTGGAAATCTCCGCAATTTCCTGTTGGCGATTCTCTCCTGCCCGACGCGAAGTAGAATGAAGCAGTTGCATGTAGTCAATGACAAATAGCTTTATATCATGCTGCTGCCACATCCTTCGTGCGCGAGCACTTAGTTGCATAATAGAAAGTCCAGCCGAGTCATCGATGTGCAAACCAGATTTAGTCAAACGGCTAGCAGCCTCATGAATACGCGGAAAATCAGAATTCTTTAGAAAACCATCTCGTAAATCACGAAGATTTATACGAGCCAATGAACATAACATCCGCATCACCAATGAGTCAGCAGACATTTCCAAACTAAACACTCCCACTGGTAAATTTGAATTTAGAACCACATGCTCCACGATATTCATCGCCAATGAAGTTTTACCCATACTAGGTCGAGCAGCCACTACGATCATCTCGCCAGCATGCAAACCAGTAGTCATCTTGTCTAAATCAGTAAAACCGGTTTCTACACCAGTACTAGCCCCTTTGTTTGTAAAATATTCCTCAATCGTTTCAATCGCCTTTGTGACGTGATCCTTTATGTCAGGCGTATCAGCTATATTATGATCGTTATTTATTGCTAGAACCGCCTGTTCAACTTCTCCAATCAATCTTTCAACCTCCCCTGATTCCTCATATGCATCAGAAATAGCTTGAGTACATGTTTGAATCATCCGTCGTAGAAGCCCTCTTTCCCTTACAATATCAAAATAATATTCCAGATTTGCTGCCGAAGGGACGCTATCTTGAAGTTGTGTGAGATAAGCTACTCCACCAATATTATCAAATTCTCCCGCTGCGCGAAGTTGATGAGATAATGTAAGGATATCAATGGGATCATTACTAGCAAACATCTCCACCATTGTAGCGTATATTGCCTGATGTCGAAGATCATAAAACACACTCTCGTCCTTCACTTTTTCTATGCATTCAGGAAGATTCTGACGTGTATCTAGAAGTATACAACCTAACACCCCTTGCTCAGCAGCGAGATCATGCGGAGGAGTCCTCCCCAATGGAATGACCGGTAATTCCTCCTTTCGACGCGGAGTATTTTTCAAGTCTGCCGAGGGTGAATAAGTTGTCTCAATTGCATCAGACACATACAAAGGGAACCGGAAAATCCTGAATATTGCAACTTAGAGAAACTCAAAACTTCCTCGACTGTTATCAACATAGTTATTCCCAATATTTAGGAGCAATTGTTATTAAAATTTAATATCTGTGGATATCTTCCCCTCGACCTATTCGAATATGACCTTTAAATTTTTCTTAGGTGCCAAAGGAGGCAAAATTGACTCCCATGATGGCCCAGTATCGACAGTGTAAAAACAAACTGCCGACTGGGACAATTCTTCTGTTTCGTCTTGGAGATTTTTACGAGATGTTTTTCGAAGATGCAAAAGAAGCGTCAAGTATCCTTAACGTTGCATTAACCAAACGCGGAGAAATTCCAATGTGTGGAATACCATACCACGCAACTGGAAACTATATGGGCAAGTTACTTCAAGCTGGCCGTAAAGTTGCAATATGCGACCAAATCGAAACCGCACGACCAGGGCAATTAGTTAAAAGAGATATTACACAGATTATTAGCCCTGGTGCTCACTTCGATGAACGAATGCTTAAAGCTGAGCGCAACAATTTTCTAGTAGCTGTTGCCATTAGTGGAAAGCAATTTGGTGTCGCTGCTATCGACCTGACCACTGGTGATTTCAAGGTGGCCGAACTAAAAAGTGAAAACGCAGTTATAGCCGAATTAGAACGACTGAACCCCGGAGAAGTGATTTATCCGGAAGAATCAATACGGCTGTCTGAACTAATTGAACCAAACGTAAGTGTACTAAACGGCTATGAAGGCTGGGTTTTCACCTTAGAAACGGCAGAATTTACACTTAAAGATCATTTTAAAGTAGCAACCCTAGATGGCTTTGGGCTGAAAGGAAATTCAGCTGCAACTGTAGCCGCTGGTGGTGCCTTACATTATGTTAGCCAACATCTTCGACGAGATATAACACACTTCACACAGCTATCATTTTACAAAGTTTCAGACTTTCTAGTTCTAGACGCTGCTACGCTTAAACATTTAGAAATACTCGAGCCACTGCACAGTGAAGGCACCAAACCGGCAACTCTGTACGGCGCACTAAATCGCACCTCAACACCAATGGGAGCTAGAAGACTACGGGACTGGCTTTCTCAACCACTTTCATCCTTAGAGAAAATACAAAAAAGACAGGAAGCGGTAGCTCAATTCATACAAAACAGCACAACGCTTGATCAATTTCGAGAAAGTCTAAAAGAGGTCCGAGACTTAGAACGTATGATTAGTCGCTTAAGCATTGGCTCAGGCAACGCCCGAGATCTGGTGCAACTACATGGCGCACTCCTGCAGATCCCTAACATAAGAACTATGATCAATCAGGTGCAGTGTGTAAATAATGCTACCGCGCCATCCTTAAATGATAGTATATTTAATGAAAAAGAATCAAACGAATCACCATTATTGCTGAGCCAATTAGGAAACCTACTGCATGATGTGCCTGAAGTTACAGAATTGATATCGCTATCCATTGTTGCAGAACCGCCTGTAGCATTAAAAGAAGGCGGAATCATCCGAAAAGGATTTAACCCTGCACTCGACAAACTTCGTACTGGAGCAACGGAAGGAAAAGACTGGATCGCAAAACTTCAACAAGAAGAGATTGAAAAAACCGGCATCACATCACTAAAGGTTAGGTATAATTCTGTGTTTGGTTATTTCATCGAGGTCACAAAAGCTAATCTCGAAAGAGTACCTGAACATTATACTCGAAAACAAACATTAGCTAATGCTGAACGTTTTATCACTCCCGAATTAAAGGAAATGGAAGGTAAAATTTTAGGCTCTGAAGAACGCAGTCAAAAACTTGAATACGAATTGTTTCAGGGTGTTCGCGAACAAGTACTTCAATGGCTGCCACAAATACAAGAAATCTCCTCTGCACTTGCTCAACTAGATGTACTCGCAGGTTTTGCAGAAAATGCCCGAATTCATGATCATGTATGCCCGAATGTACGTGACGAAGGAGTGTTAAATATTGATGAAGGCCGACATCCCGTACTTGAACAATCTATGGTTGGTGATCCTTTCGTTCCAAATGACACTCTATTGGAATGTAAAAGACAACAGATAGCAGTCATTACAGGGCCAAACATGGCAGGTAAAAGTACATATATCCGGCAAGTTGCCTTGTTGACTCTACTCACTCACGCCGGTGCTTTTATACCTGCAAAAAAAGCTAGGATTGATTTAGTTGATCGAATCTTCACTCGTATAGGAGCTAGTGATGACCTCTCGAGGGGGCAATCAACTTTTATGGTTGAAATGAGTGAGACAGCAAATATTTTGAATAATGCTACCAACCGTAGTCTTGTTGTTCTCGACGAAGTTGGTAGAGGAACAAGTACTTTTGATGGACTTAGCCTAGCATGGTCTATTTTAGAACATTTGCATAATCAAGTGGGATCAAAGACCCTTTTTGCAACTCACTATCATGAATTAACTGAACTTGCAGAACGACTGCCACGATTACAAAATTTTAATGTCGCAGTGCGTGAGTGGAATGATCAAATCGTATTTCTCCACAAAATAATCGAAGGCGGTGCAGACAAAAGCTATGGGATTCATGTAGCAAGGCTCGCCGGTGTGCCTAGCCCTGTAATTGAAAGAGCTAAGGATATCCTTAAAAATTTAGAAGACACTGAATTATCTCCAGACGGCAGCTCTCGTTATTCCTCTCGGCAATCAGCAGAACGAGATACCCTGTCCAAAATTAAGCCATCACCACAGCTCGACCTCTTTTCTAGCCAATGACAGCTTGACCTCTCAAGCAAGCTTCGCCAAGCTGCGTCCCCGCTCGGAGAGATGGCTGAGTGGTCGAAAGCGCTCCCCTGCTAAG
>CEVX01057198.1_pt1 | contig 16449 bp, 11 predicted proteins | sample 356561 | NCBI WGS metagenome assembly CEVX01 (sample SAMEA2623886, study PRJEB7988) | marine metagenome | biome: marine biome (ENVO:00000447); feature: surface water layer (ENVO:00002042); material: "saline water (ENVO:00002010), including plankton (ENVO:xxxxxxxx)" | depth 5 m | reverse complement strand
CAACTCGGCATCGATCAAAAAATCACTACTTGAAAGACTAAGATTAAATGCTTGAATAGAAATTATATTTTTCCCGTTTTGCAAAATCGAATCAAGCTTACCAATTTCAAATTTTTCGAATTGGCCAGACTCATGCGAATTCGAAGCTAACTGTGAAAGGGAATTACTAGGGGCATTCTCGACAACAACTCGCTCACCATTAATCCAAACTATAAACCCATCATCATAATTAACCAATAGTTCAAGAACACTGTATTGACTAACATCCTGAATCTCAAAATTTCTACAAAGAGAAACTGTTGAGTATCTCCGAGGCATATCTTTCATTAATGTACCACCCTTCCCATCACCATAACGAAATGGAGCATCACCATTTGGCCAATCAAGGTTGTCAAAGTCTGTTGTCAACCAATCAACAGAAGATCTAGAACCTTTAAGATATTTCCAAGTTGAGCCTCGTTCAAATAAGACCTCTGCATGAACAAGTGAAAACAAACTGGTCGTTGCAAAAAAAACTATTATTTTGAAATAAAGCCTATTCATCTTAATCGAGACAAAGCAACAAAAAGTCAGATAGCTAATTTCTAAATTAGCAACTAGCAATTCAGAGCCAACTAATTAGCAGAAGGACTATTAGTTGAAGGAAGCTTCACAGGCACTGCTGGCAGTGGAAGTTCTAAATTCATAATGTTAGACAAAGGTTCATATTGGGTTTCAGGAAGTTTGTCTGCCCAATCACCTCGCTGAAGTTCCAAACTTTGGGCCTGCTTTATATTGACAACAAACCAGACCGTCCCAGCGATACTAATAAAGACGATTAACGGCAGCCAGATGCTCCAATTAAGTCTAGATAGAAAAAGCGTAAAACCATCTACGAACCCTTTTTTGCCTGGAAGTGCGGGATCGGAAGCTAGCGATTCGGTGCCACCCAATTCCTGATTTAGCTGCACTATTAGCGCGTTGTGATCAAGCTTAAGAAAACGGCAGTAGGTCCGAACAAAACCTCGAATAAAAATCGGTGCGTCAAATTTACTAAAATCGCCTTCCTCAAGAGCAGAGACATGATCAGCGCGAATCTTTAATTCGGCACCTACATCTTCTAAAGATTTACCCTGTGCTACTCGGGCATCCTTTAACTGCTGTCCTACGGATTGCATCCACACAAGTTCTAACGGGAAAACTCTACCCAATCAATCCCCTAGGTAGGATTTTTAATTAGTGCAAAAAGAAACGTTAAGTTATTTTTTCCCTATGGCATAAAGGAATTCCTGTCGTTCATCTCCCTTAAAGGCCACTCGCAAATAAAGTCGATCCCCACTTACAATGGGAGAGGCATAAACTTCATCCCCAAGTTGGTTGGCTGCGATAAGTTTAAACTCATTGGGATTGGCTTCAAAAATAAACGTTTTACCGGAAAGATTAGTGCCATAAATACGATTTCCAACCATAACTGGTGAAGTATAAAATGTTCCGCCAAGCCGTTCCTTCCATTGCTCTTCACCTGTCTTAGCGTTCCAGCAGATCGCAAAACCAGCATCCATTGTAACATAAAGGAAATCATTTCGAATTAGCATTGACGGAACGTAAACACGAGCAGAATTCTTCCAAGCCACGCGCCCTGATCCATCAGCCACAATGGCAGCAGTATGGTTTTTCGGCCAACCTCCACTCACAAATATATGTGTTCCATCAGTCACAAGTGTTGAAACACATTCCTGTGTGGAGCCAGATACTTCCCATAATTTTTTCCCAGTTAAGGGATCAAGGCTCGTAATTAATTCACAACCACAAAATACCATCTGCTTTTTACCTGCCGACTCAATTACCACTGGTGTAGTGTAATTGGGAAACTTTGGACGATCTTGGCGCCAAATTTCACGTCCAGTCTTTTTGTCCAAACCACAGATAACCCCGCCAAGCTTGGTGTCAGCCTTAAACACAACAATATTACCAAAAACCATCGGTGAACTGCCATAGCCTTGGTGAATTTTATATTTACCAATCGGCTTCTGCCAAATCAACTCACCATCAAGCGCTAATGCCGAAGCGTATGCCTGTGAACCTATAACAAAGTTAACATACAAAAGTTCTCCATCATGAACAACCGTTGTTCCAGCATGTGATGCATGCTTATTTAATCCTATTGCAAATTGACCTTCGTGCACCTTTGTCTGCCATATAACTTTACCATCAAACCTATTTAAGCAAACAACTGATTGAAACATTTCATCCTCATCTGCCGTTGCAAGATAGATATGATTTCCCACCAGAGTTGGAGTACTATGACCGCGCCCAGGAATAAACGTTTTCCAAACGACATTTTTTGTCTGACTCCATTTTGTCGGCAGACCATCAACAAGCTTAGCCTGACCATCAGAAGTCAACCCTCGCCAATTCGGCCAATCAGTCGAAGTAAATTTCCTTTCCGCAGACAAGCAGCTAAAGAAACTGAATAAAATTAATATAGAATAAAACCTATACATCATATTTTGTAGAGAAAGGAAATCGTTGCCGAATCAACATAGTCCGGCAAGACGAATTAACCATATTATTTAAAGAGCATATTTCTTATTTTAAAAAACCTTCGCCCATTATTCTTCCAAGCTGGATAATTCCAGCCGCATCAAGAACAAGCTTCTTTTTTTGAGGTGGCAAACTGAAAGCTTTAAAATGAAATAAGTTTGGGTCTTTTTTTGCAATTTTTTCAAAATCCCCCACAACATCAATACGGTTGACGCCCTTTTCATCTGTAGGCAACTGTTGGCTAATATACCACTTAAGCTCTGGCATTCCGAGGTCAGTTCTACTATTTGCAATGATAGCCTGAATTCGTTCAGCAGCCATTTTTCGGTAAGGATAAAATGACATATCGTTTTCGCTTAAGTGATAAAATATGCCAGCTAAACGCACTTGATGCCCTTTAGTCTTTAAGTCGCTAATCGTTTCTTCGACAAAACTTATAAAGTCAGGATAAATATGACGGGATTTGGCCATGCTACCTTCTGGAGTCCAGTCAATGATTTGAGAACCACTATGGACAAATTTAGCAATGGAAACATTGGGAACATTATTACTCTTTAGTGATTGAGCAAAACTTAGTTCCGGACCAAAAGTATCATAAAAACTTACTTGGCCAAGAGGCTCCCAATCAGTCGATTTTCGGTAACCACCACCAAGACTATATTTAAAAGCGATATTGGGGTTATCCTTTAAAAGATCGCCCTCGCCTAATTTGACTGCATCCTGAACAAAAGCGCGCTCACCTTCCATATTTCGATGTCCAGCAAGAATGAAAAGATTTACCCCTTTCCCTTTTTTATAAGGCCAATTTTTAAGGCTTCGAACTCGATCTTGCTTACGGCCAACCGTACGAAGATAAGAATCAGCATAATTAATTCCATGTTGCAGTTGCCCTAGCGTCCCGTAGTGATAATGCAATCCGACAGGCTCGCCAATCTCAACGCCAACATGAGACGTTGGAATATACTCAGCCAATGGATCAGAATCAGTAACTTCGCGCTGCCCTTGGCTTATAGCGTACATCCGAGGGCGCAAATCCATTCCCCAAATTGTTTTCGTACACAATTCACCAATGTAGAATTTTAGTTTTGGTGAATTCAAATCGCTTCTCCATTTAGCAATAAAGTTTTTTAAATTCTTTCCATAATTAGGCATATAATTTTTTTCAAACATATCATTTTCCCCCTGATGCCAAATAAACCCTTCAATTCGGTAGCGGATACCATCTCGATCCAATTCAGCAAGTGAATCACGAATCAATTTAAGGGTTAGCGGATACATTTTAAAACCAATCGGCTGATCTGGATTCCAGTCGCCACCAAGATGAGTGCCTCCAGCTGCACATTTGATAATGGCAATAGGATCATTGACAGATTGCGACACTTTACGAGCAAAACTCAACTCTGGACCAACCGTATTATTTACTGGCTGCAAATCTATCCAACCATTGCTAGCAGTTTTGTTTTCACGTCCAATTAAATAGGAAAATTTAATGTTTTTTTGAGGCTTATCAAGACCAAGAAATGGCGGGAAATTTTTTATGTCCCGGACTTTAGAATCAGATCCAACCATATTAGATTGACCAGCAAAAATAAACACACGCAGAGTGACATCTTTTTCAGCAGCATTACCAATCGACAGGCCTGAAAAAAACAATAATAAACTAATGATAATTATAACCATAGTTTAGTCATTCATACGGGGTTCAACCCCAAGAAGATGGCGAACAAAAAAATCCATTCTCTTTCTAGCCACATACTTTGATTCTCCCACTCCATGCCCCGCCCCCGGCACCATCAAAAATTCAAAATCCTTGTCTGCCTTAATTAGCGCATCTACAACCTGATAAGTAGATGACGGGTCAACATTTGTGTCTAACTCGCCAACAGTTAATAAAAGTTTACCTTTTAGCATGTGTGCATTAGTTACATTAGACTGCTCATCATAATGTGGCCCAACGGGATAATCCATCCACTGTTCATTCCACCACATTTTATCCATTCGATTGTCATGACATCCACAGTCGGCAGCTGCAGCTTTATAAAAATCATTATGCCAAAGCAGTGCCGCCATGGCGTTTTGCCCCCCAGCTGATCCTCCATAGATACCCACTCTTGAAATATCCATGTAAGGATATTTCTTAGCTGCCTCTTTAATCCACTTCTTTCGATCTGGGAAGCCAGCATCATTGATATTTTTATAAGCAAAATGTTGAAATTCACGGCCCCGGTTTGAAGTGCCTTTACCGTCAATCTGAACTGTAATAAATCCCAATTCAGCCAGCTCCTCCCGCCACATACCATAGCGAGATCGCCATTTTTTTGGAACAAAAGAACCATGCGGACCGGCATAAATCACTTCTACAACTGGATAGCTTTTATTAGGATCAAAATTACTGGGACGGCAAATAATACCATGAATATCGAACTTTCCATCTCGATCCTTAGCGACGAAACGCTCTGGCGCATGAAATCCAGCGGCAAACAAATCAGCGGCATCTGATTGCTCTAACTCACAAAGAAGCGACCCATCTTTAGCACTTCTAAGTACATGCCGTGGCGGTAAGTCAACTCTTGACCATGTATCAATAAAAACGGTTTTATCGGGGGAAAATCGCACTGAATGCGTACCGTCTCCATCTGTCAATTTCAACAATTCAGTTCCATCAAAATTAACCTTATAGTAGTGGTGATAATACGGATCAATTCCCTCTTCTCTACCAGATGCTTGGAATGTAATTTGCCTTTTTTCATGGTTAACATCAACAACCTCTCGAACAACCCACTCACCCTTTGTAATCTGGAATTTTACTTTGCCACTAAGACCATCGTAGAGATAAAGGTGATTCCAGCCATCTCGTTCAGAACGCCAGATAATTTCTTCAATACCGTTTAAATCCTTTCGGTATCCCTTTTGAAATACATTAACAAAAGTCTTAGCTGTCTCGTCTATCAAAGTACGTGTTTTGCCTGATGGAATTTGAATTTCAATAATACGATGAGCTCCAAAACCTCGCTCAATATGCTCAAAAATAAAACCACTTGAATCTGATCGCCATACCGGTCTGCGAGTCGAAAATGGATCCTTTACAAGCAAGGGATCAGCCGTAAATTGGCGACTATTCCATCCTGCTAAAAAGACGTGCACGGTCTGAGTAGGCATAGGGTCTCCTGGCTTGCTATAACTTCGTTTGAAATGCTTGGGTTGAAGTTGATCGTCGGGGGCCGAATCTACGTAGTGTACCTCACGAGTTTTAACTTCTCTACGTTTCATAAGAGAAACGTATTTGGAATCCGGCGACCAAAAAAATGGTTCCTGATAAATATTCTCTTTGGTCCCATCTTTTGACAACTGAATATCTGCACCGTCCTTTAAATCATGAACAAATATATTATTATTCTTTATGAACGCACGCCAACGACCATTTGGAGAAATAGGACCACTCTTCCCTGTATTGGATTTATTTTTGGCTATATTCTCACTTAGTTTTTTAGATTTTTTTTCTAAATACTTCTTAGTTAACTTATCTGCCCTTGATTGACGCTTTTTTAAAGCTACATCAAATTTTGACTTGTCTAAAAATGCGCGACGTTTCCCCTTGCTACCATTTACAAGTACATACTCACGCACACCACGGATCTTATTCTCATACCAAAAATGGTGCCCTCCGAACCAATTTGGACTCATCGTATCTTTATAGACTTTACCAGAAAAAAGCTGTCGAATCTTAACTGAACGTTCGTAATCGGCCTTCGTCCCTTGCCCAAACGAAGAAACACACGCAATCAGAACACCAACATATAATATAATTATTCGATGTATCATTTTATCTTCACCTCACAAAAGAGTAAAAACTACTCTCAACTGATCAAAGCGAAAACGTATTTATTTTGATACGAATTTCCCTTGGGAAAAAGGCTCGACTGTGCCTACAGTTCCGAATGAAATATCAAATTTACACCATAATAATAGCTGGTCTTGTCACAAGTTGCGGGGTGAAGAAAACCACTACAATTAAAACAGACAATCCCAATAAGAGTTCAGACTCGGCAAAATCGCTTGTTAAACAGGAAGAAAAACAACAGTCAAAAGACTTATCTATTCCAGCTTCCGATAAGAAAACCAAACCTGAAGCTGAAATTAAAATACAACCTCAGTTCGAACCAATAACCAGTACACCTCAAGTTTCAAAAAAAATTGTGAAAACCGACGCAGAATGGAAAGCATTACTTTCGCCCGAGGAATATCAAATTCTTCGCCAAAAAGGAACAGAACGCGCCTTCACAGGCAAGTTTGATAAACACTATAAAGAAGGAACCTACACTTGTAAGGGCTGCGGCACCCCACTATTTGAGTCTACCACCAAGTATGATTCTGGTTGCGGTTGGCCTGCTTTTTTTAAGGCAAAAGAAAATACAATTGATGAAACAGTAGATCGTAGTTACGGCATGATTAGAACTGAAATAACATGCAAAAAATGCGACGGTCATTTAGGTCATATCTTCAATGACGGCCCAAATCCAACAGGGGTAAGATATTGTGTTAACTCTGCATCAATGGGATTTATCCCTGCAGAAAAAGACAAACAATCCAATCCGAAACAAAAAAAATAAATCCTTCTTTAACTAGTTAATGCCAGCACCTTTAATTTCTGTGGTGTTGCCAGTTCGTAATGCGGCCAAAACTATAGAACGTGCCGTTCGCTCTATACTTCAATCCAGCTTTAAACAAATAGAATTAATCGTAATCGATGATGGCTCAACCGATGGCAGCCCAGAAATTATTAATTCAATTATTGATCCTCGATTACATTTATTTCAGCAAGGACAAGAAGGCATATGCGCCGCTGCCAATCGAGGGACAGCTGAAGCACATGCTCCTATAATTGCCCGAATGGATGCCGACGATTTTTCTCATCCTTCTCGACTCAAATTGGAATTCGAACACCTCCATAAAAACAATTTAGATATTGTCGGATGTCAGGTAAAAATTGTTGATGTACAAGGCCAAGCTATTAACTCTATGCAAAGATATGAAAAATGGACTAATAGCTTAACAGAACCAAATCAAATAGCTGCCATGCGCTTTGTTGAATTACCAATTATTAACCCTACCCTTATGGCTAAACGCGAGGTGTTCGAACTAGGTTACCGACATGGAGATTGGCCAGAAGATTATGATTTGTGCCTGCGTTCGCTTGAAAAAAACCTAAAAGCAGCAAAAGTCAAAAAAGTACTTTTAGACTGGATTGATTCCAGCAATAGACTAACCCGTAAAGATGCTCGCTACTCACCTAAAGCCTTCGATCGCTGCCGGCGAACTCACCTTATTGAGGGACCTCTAAAATATATAAAAGAAGTCGTTTTATGGGGAGCTGGCAAAACAGGAAAACTATGGCTTCGATGGTTACAAGAAAAAGAATTTCTCGTTAAGCAAATAATCGAAGTTTCACCAAAAAAAATCGGCACAAAAATTCATGGAGTGCCAGTGATTTCTTCAACCGAATTGCCAAATCCAGAGGGACACCCAATGATTATTGCTGTAGGTGCTGATGGCGCTAGGCAACTAATCGAAGCCGAACTAATTAAAAAAGGTTATACTCCAGGAATTAATGCATGGTTTGTCTGTTAAAAAACATAGAAATCAATCAAGCTGGATTCCTTGTTCAATAAGTAGTGTTGGAATATTTTGTCGGACGGGATAAAGAATTTTACCATCCTCTCTAATCAAACCTTCATCTATTTTTTCTTTTACATCTTCCCCTGATCGGCTGAGTAAAACACCTTTTTGAACACGCTGATTAAGTTCAGTGACTAATTCAGTGTCGGCCAGTTTCAGTGGCTGATAAGTTTCTGGGCAACAAATAATTTCGAGTAGTTTTTCATCCATAATTTTCTAATTATTTATCAAGTGATTTTAGTGCAGCAGAGTAAACCTCCTTGATAGTAACTTCTTTATTCAAAGCAAGTTCACGGCATGATTCATATTCTGGAGAAGCTTGTATAAGCTTACCATTTAGCCGACCAAGTTTGACCTGAACTTGACCAAAAGATGTTTTAACCATTATCTGTTCTCGTTGGAGCTTGCGACGAGCCACATTACGATAACGCACACCAAAGGCACTAGTTTCACGAAGTATCTTCTCACTAAAACGATCAACATCCGTATCATTGCAAAGTATAGTCAATAATACTCCTGGGCGATTTTTTTTCATCTGAATTGGAGTATAAAATACATCGAGTGCACCACACTCAAGGGTAGTCTCAACAAAGTAACCAAGATGCTCGGCGTTTATATCATCAAGGTTAGTCTCAATAACTGTGACAGTGTCCACATGCCAATCAAGCGATTCAGATTGATCAACAGAAGAATCTAAATGGCCAAGTACTGCACGAAGAACATTTGGGCGAGTATGCATATCTCGCGTACCTAAACCATATCCAATTCTTTCTGGACTCACACCTTTCATTAATTCAAATCGCTCGGCGAATTCAGCGACGATGGCAGCCCCTGTCGGAGTTACTAATTCATGTGGTTCGTCGCACTGGTTTACAGTTACTCCGCGTGCTGCAAGGATTTCAAGTGTCGCGGCGGTTGGCACAGGAAATCGTCCATGCGCACAGTCGACCCAACCTTTTCCCTCCACTAAAGGCGCTGAAAGAACAAGGGGTTTCCCTAACAACTCCAAAGCAATACAAGCTCCAATAATATCAATAATGGAATCAATCGCTCCAACCTCATGAAAATGCACATCGTCAGGTGGCATGCCGTGAACCTTACCCTCTGCCTCAGCAACACGACGAAATACTGCAATTGACTTTTCCTTCACCCATTCGCTAAGTGAACTATTATTTATAATTTTTTTAATATCATCAAAATTTCGCTCATGTATATGCCCATCACTATCATGACTGTGAGAGTGCGAATGGCTATGCTCGTGAGAGTGCGAATGGCTATGCTCATGAGAATGAGTTGAAGTACCAGAATTGTTTTCACCCTCATTTGGAAGCAAATGAACATCAAACTTTACACCATCAATGTTAGCCTTGGTTTTGCGCGAAACGTTAATTAAATAACCATCCAGATTTAGTTTAGATAATTCATTTTCCAGCACTTTGGGATCCACCCCCAGATCAATCATCGCGCCAAGAAACATGTCTCCACTAATACCGCTAAAAATATCAAGATAAATCGTTTTCATCCATTCACGGCAATATGCCTCTCAGGGGATTAAACGCTTATTAAAGAAAAGGGTCTACCAGTAAAACACGGGACCACCATAAGTTCTCTCAACCAATCCTACCAATTTACGGCCTTCCATAGTGGCTTTCTGCCATCCGACATGTCCGTCCAAATAGTTCAAATTAGCGCCAGCAGGGTATTTTCCAGAATTATCTCGATGAGCAGTCTTATGAAGTTTTTCCCAACCACCACGCACTGAATCAAATCCATTGTTTAATGAAGAAGAAATGGTCGCATCTGCAGTGAGAACTCGGTCCGAAGGAGAGGGTTTCACCGTCACTCCTTTCACTTTGATAGACCGGGTCGACATGGTGTAGTTGATGTTGGTCTCCTGAACGCGAGGGGCCCAAGGGATAGTCAAAGCATAGCCAATGACTGTGTGATGTTCTCGGCCGGTCCAGTTCCAAGTGTCGTCATTGTTCTGATCGAGAAAAGATGGACAATACATGATATTTCGCTCAAATCCCTGCCTCTTCATCATTGTCATCACATTAATGCCTGCGTCCCAGGGCCAATTACCGGTTCGTTGACCCCACTTATTACGATTTGAAGGAAGGTTGTTTTCATTCTCATCAGCATACATCTGCCATGCTATACCCATTTGTTTAAGGTTATTTAGGCAACTAGTCCGTTTGGCGGACTCTTTCGCTTGAGACAATGCAGGCAAAAGTAAAGACGCCAAAATGGCGATTATTGCGATAACCACGAGTAGTTCAATTAACGTGAATGCACAGATTCTTTTGTAGGAATAGAAAGTTTCCCTTTTCATTATAATCTTTTAAGGACGTATTAAGTAAAACTTATACCCACCTTATATAAGCTTCAACTGTTAATTTTAGAAGCACGCTAGCCACTTGACCTAGTCACTGCGAATCCATTTCATCTAGCACCAAATTCATAGCAGTATTTGTTACTTTTTTTACAGAGATTTTACCTCCTGGCCAATGAACCTCAATAGCACTAATTGATCGACTCCCTCCCAGTATTTGACAAAAACTCCCTTGAGAAAAACGCCCAGAGCTTCCTCCTATAAGTCGAGCTGGACCTTTACCACCATTGTCGAATATTGTACGAACGATAGCTCCTTGGCCATCGGGATTTGAAACTGAACCATTCAAACTTAACTTAAGACCAGCCTTGCCAGTTGAATTCAAATAAAACTTTGGCTTGTCTTTACTTTGTGCAATTAGAAGGTCAGGTCGCCCATCCGCATTAAGGTCTCCAACCGCACTACCTCTCTGTTCACCAAATACTTTGATTCCACTTTGATAACCAAATTTTGTAGTGAACTCTCCATGCCCATTTCCCTTCATAAGCAATCCCTCTCCCGCATCCATTCTGTAATCTTGAATTCGTACTGCAAAATAATTTTGGCTGAGAAACAAATCCTCATTACCGTCACCATCAAAGTCCGCAACTGAAGCTCCCATAACAGGAGTGAGCTGAGCCTCGACAGGTAATGGTTTAGCATCAAATTTTCCTCCTCGATTAAGCAATATAACAGATGCAAGATACGAAGCCTTAAGTAGTTTTGCATCGGTCAATTGACCTGCAAAAATCTGCTGAATCGTAGCTCCTCCATATCGACGATGAGTTGGAAAACGTTCTCGAACAAACGGAAAAACCAGATCAAATGTAACCCTTCGATGGCGAGGAAGAAGTCGCTTAGATTCAATTTCAAAGCGAGCCTCAATCGCATCGTAAAAACCATCATTACCAATGTCGCCGTGAACAAGGTAAGGTAAACGTTTTTCACCATGCTTGAGATGACTATTAAGCCCCCAGTTGCCAGCCATTATGTCAAGCCTACCGTCATTATTAAAGTCTCCTGCTGCAAGCGTTTGCCAAAGACCCAACTTCTGGTCAAGTCCCCACTCCTTTGTTACATCAGTAAAGGTGCCAGCACTATTTTTAAAAATTCTGACAGGGCCCCATTCCGTAGCTATCACGAGTTCGGGAAAAGGGTCGGAATCTAGTTGGGCAAATACTGCAGCCGTTACCATTCCAACATTAGCAAATGTCGAAGATTGTTTTTTATCAAGCTCAAGACCTGCTGATCCACACCGAAGCAGCCAAGAAGAGGCCGCCACAGGAAATCGACCGGGAACTGACTGGCCGGCAACAAATACATCGAGATCACCATCCCCATCTATATCCGAAACTGCTAAAGATCCAACATCGGAATAGTTTGCTGAAGGTAATTCAATTATTTTTGGCTTAGCAACTCCCGGACGAAAAAGGTGTAGTGAGGGAACAACCGGCTCAGGGAAATCATGACTGGAGACTGCAACAATCAAGGCCCTCTTTCCGTTAGCATCCACCCAGCCGGCAATACCAAGAGCGTCACCCAAAAGAGGCTGCGCAAAAGCGGGCTCGTTTAACTTAACAAGCCCATTTTTAGGCTCGTTTTTATAGGCAATTATATTGCCTCCTGCACCATTACCAAAAAACAATTCTTCATTACCATCACCATCCCAATCAAATAAAACTATACCAGGCCCGGACTCAGTTAGTCGCCGAGGAAGCATTGGCTGACGTTGAAAATCATCAAATGAACCCTCTGTATTAATATGCGTTAATTGGTCACTAACGTCTGTAAACATAATCGCTGACTTATTTCCAACAATCTGCTTTGGCTGATCATTTTTTTTATGAATCTCGTAGGCATAATTGGGCTTAACACCATCAATCAATGTGCGTGCCCCTCCTGGCCAATTAACTTCAATGCTCAACTTATCAGCGTTACCTGCCGCAAAGGTTCTTAATGGTTGATCCCCTGCAAGATAACGCCCCCCAGCAATCATCTCTTGAGATTGAACATGCGTAGCTCCTCGAACAGTAATTCTAGCTCCAATACCATAAGTATTATCATCGGCGCCACGAAGTGCGACTGACAATCGTGGTTCTATAGTATTATTCCTATAAACGAGTACATTTTCATTAAGACAACTTACAATAATGTCCTGATCTCCATCATTGTCTAGATCACACAATGAAATGCCATGACTTACATTTTTAGAATTAAAACCCCAATCCTTGCCAACCTCATCAAATTTCAATCCACCGATATTTCGATAAATCATATTTGGCACTGCAAGCGGAGGGTGAAGAAAAATCTTTTTGCGTGACTGTGAAACCGGCAATGCCCCCAATTTGGATGTACGCTCCATTGCATCAAGGTCCTGCGTGTCAAAAGCATGACCATTAGCTATTAGTAAATCTTCTAAGCCATCTAAATCCACATCCATAAAAGTCGAGCCCCAAGTCCATTCGGTAGCGGATACTCCACTATAATTGGCAGTTTCCATGTACGTATTGTCTCCACGATTTACATACAAAGTATTGCGATGAATTATTGGCCTATCAATGAACTCATCAATGGGTTTGACAAAAGGATTAGTAATCCCGGCTTGTGTCATCTCCAGCAGATGCGTCGGACTGATCATGTCAGCGACAAAAAAATCATCATGTCCATCACGATTAATGTCAGCAAAGTCCACCGCCATTGCAAAATAACTGCGATGTCTGATTGACATTTCATTCACCAATTGAAATTTACCATTACCCTTATTAATCCATAAGCGATCTGGAGTTTGAAAGTCGTTACAATTGTAAATATCAGGTAATCCATCCTGATTTATATCACGAATCATTACCGAAAGACCAAGATCCCAAAACTCTTTTTTAATTGGCTGGCCACTTTCATCAAGCCAATTGCCATCAAGCCAATTGACCTTCGTGAATTTGGCATTCCCATCATTAATATATAGAATATCAGGTTCTCCAATCTCGACGAAACTCCCTTTCACAATACGTATGCGATTTGAATATCTTCCGGTAACAACCTGTTTTCCATTAACGGTTCTCACACTAACTTTACCTCCACTTCGTAAAACTGAAGTAGCCCCGTAATTTGTTACATAAATATCTAAATCACCATCACCGTCGATGTCACCCATCGCCACCGAGGTTGAACCTATTTTAGGAGCCTCTAAACCCGCTACCTTAGTTTGATTACTAAAGTTACCTTTGCCATCATTAATAAACAATGCGTTCGGACCACCACAAGAGGTAACGAACAAGTCTAAATCACTATCACCATCTAAATCACCAAACGCTGCCCCTGTACTCGACATGCCCGGGGCCATAACGCCGGCTTTACGAGATATATCTTTGAATTTCCATCCACCAAGATTCTTAAATAAACCATTCCCACCATCGAGGCTACAGACATAAACATCACACAAGCCGTCACCATCAACATCACCGGAAGCAACTCCAGCGCCATTAAGAAGATTGGCATTAATCATGCGAACACGGGCGAGAGTATTAGTAAATTGAATGCCGCTAGCCTTAGCTGATAGCAAACTGAATCCTGTCCCTTGACCAACCGGCTCATTCACCTTGGCCTCCCTAAACGTCCCCTTATCCTGCCAGACCAAAGGCTGAGCCTTGACCAAATGAATGGCCAAAATGAAAAGGCAAAGAATGACTGTAAGTCGATTTGCGCCTCGGGTTGTAAAAAGCGCGAACATGTTGCGGGTCAAAGAGAAGAACAAAATCCTCACTTCAGTTCAACCCTCTAGCGTTCTTTAATTTACATCACGCTTGTATTGTTAATGAATAGCGCTGAATAGTATTTCTCCCGGACTTACGAAATGGCCTGGGCATGGGCTGAGCAATCCCATTTTGGTCAATTGTTCGGCAACGAACATCGTAAACACCAATTGGAATTCCTTTAAGTAAAGTTGCCCAATGTGCAAGGGTATAGCGCATAGGCCATTGCTTGGGGCGGCCATTACTATCAAAAAAACGAACATTTTTTTGAAGCGTCCCCTTAGGAAGGCCACCTCCCCAGTCAGTCGGTGGCGGTAAAATTTTCACATCTTGCCAAGGAGCGGTGTTAAAGAAAGGGTCGTTTTCAGGAAGTTTTTTATCTTTTGGATTAACCCAAATCTGCACTTTACTTAGACCTCCAACACCAACCTGCGCCCAACCGGTCACTGGAATAGGTTCCCCAACTTTTGATTTTGCAGGTTTAAGATGAAATCTACTCATAGTCTTAAGCCAGCTATCTATATCATTGTTCGACTCGGCATAAGTATCATTAGCTTGATACGCGTTTGTAAGCATTACCGTTTTAAGCCATTTTACTGATTTAAATCCGTAAGAATCCGGGACAAGCATCCGCACAGGGCCTCCCCTTTTACCACTTAACCATTTTCCATTTAATTTGTAACATAGCATAACTGGGTTATCACCAGGGGGATCTTCTAGAACCCTACCAATGGGAAGCGAACTTCGAAACATCTGCTTAGGATCATTGTTATGATGCCCATAATAAAAAACTCTTCGAATATTCTCTTTGGGCTTTGTTTCCCAAATAACCTGTCGTAGAGGGACCCCCTCCCAGAGCCCCATTCCAAGAGGAGCTCCAATATTATTACAGGTCATAATCTTGAGATAGCGAACAGCATGTTTATCTGCAAGCTTCATCAAATGACTAAAACTAAAAGAATTACCGCCATTGCTAGATAGCGGATTACCTATTTTGCTATTGCTATTAGGATCAGCAATTACATCCAACTTCCAAGACTCTCGTTCAAGTCCAATTTTCAAACGTTTAGCCAAAGGCAGCTTATACGGTAGGGGATCTCCTCTCTCCACTGTTCCAAAGTCAGCTTGAGCAGTTAAATAACTCATATCAGCCATTGCTGAATCGAGGATGGATTGATTAGTTTCAGCTTGAACAGAATGAATTTTAAACGCTAAGGCACCAGCTGCACCAAGTTGAATGAAGTAACGGCGTGTCACTTCTTGATGTTGATTATTTAATTCTACTGAAAGAGGCACTGGAACTTAAAGCCAGTCTCCTAAAGACAGGACAACAAGCAAGTCGCGATTACTATGTAAAAGAATTTCTGCTTAAACAAAAAGAGTCATGGCTCCCATGGCAGCAGATACTAATAAAAGCAATAATACTGCTGTTGTTTTGGGTTGTCCTGTCCTTACAAGTCTATGCGAAAAATGATTATTGTCACCAACCCAAACCGGCTGACTCAATCTAAAACGAATAACGATTACCGATATTAAATCAGCTAATGGAATAAAAAGAACTAATACCGGAGTAATGATAAGCCATTTGTAGGGACTAGCCTCTGAATAAAAATCAGGAAGCACCGCTAAGACGGACAATAAAAAACCAACCACATGGCTCCCTCCATCACCTAGGAACACACACCCCTTAGGAAAATTAAACGGAAAAAAACCAAACAATGCTCCTGAAAAAAGAAACGCTAGCGAAGCTACAAGGTACTGCCCTTCTAAACCCGCATGCCAAGCAAAGAACCAGCCACATATTATCCCCAACCCAGGACACAGACCATTCATGTTATCTTGAAAATTAACAGCATTGGTGACTGTTAAAATCCACAGCACCGTGACTGCATAACTAAAAATATTGTTATCAACAAATATAGTTAAACGAATACCACTTGCGGCTACAGCCAAAGCTATAAGCACTTGGAAAAATAACTTCCATTTCGGAGAAAAATCTCGTTTGTCATCCAATATTCCCAGCACTAGCATGGCAATTGCTCCACCCAGGATTGCTGCCAACTGCCAACCACGATTTGACAAGCCATAGGACACAGCATGTGAAAATGATTCCGGCAAATATCCCAACCA
>CEVX01073104.1_pt1 | contig 16456 bp, 15 predicted proteins | sample 356561 | NCBI WGS metagenome assembly CEVX01 (sample SAMEA2623886, study PRJEB7988) | marine metagenome | biome: marine biome (ENVO:00000447); feature: surface water layer (ENVO:00002042); material: "saline water (ENVO:00002010), including plankton (ENVO:xxxxxxxx)" | depth 5 m | reverse complement strand
ATTATGATGGAACCAAGATTTGGAATGCAGGTGGAACAATAAATAATTTTTTTGGAACTTTTCAAACCCACAATAAAGGTGAAAGTTTTAAAAATTTTAAAAGTAATATGGATTTCACCGAATGGTTTACTGGTTGCTGTGTTCTAATCAACTCTGAGGTTTTCAAAGAGATTGGTTATTTTGATGAAAGCTTTTTTGCTTATTATGAAGATATTGATTTTTCTATTCGCCTTAAAAAAAAAGGTTATTCCATAGCTTTAATGACTGATTCGTTTTTACAACATTTTGAATCAGCTTCATCAAAATCTATTAAACAAAGTGAAGGAAATTTATCACCATATGTCCATTATCTAAATATTCGAAATCACATCATACTTTTAAAAAAACATTCAAAATCATTTAATATAATAGGCGTTATAATTTACCAGCTAATTAAAATATTATTTTATTGGACATATTTCTTTATAAGATTAAGATTTAATAAGTTTAATATGGTTTCAAAAGGATTTATTGATGCTATAAATTTTAAAAAATGACATTAATCGGTGTCTTATTTATTGTTTTTTATTTTATACTTTTTGGTTATACAATTGATAAGATTTCCAGAGGCAAAATTGAATATTTAATTATATATATATGCACATGTCTTCCTATATATATAACCCTTCAAGCTCAAGTATTTTATATATTTCAAGATGAAAATATTATTAATGTCATAAAGCTCTCAAAAGACTTTATTTTTATTTATTCTTTTATAATTTTTATTTTTGGTAATACTTCCTCATTATATAGTAGAAGATTCAAATTTTCTTTAGTTGACAAGTTAATTTTAGCATTCACTTTTCTTTTGACAATATATGCCTTAATACCTTTAGGTGAGGCAGATTTTCTATCCAAATTAATTTATGCTAAAAATCTATATATAATTTCAATAACGTATTTAATTGGGAGGAATGTAATAATTGATAAAGTATTTTTTAATAAAATAAAAAAAATACTTAAATATTTGATCTTATTAATCTCATTTTTTTTATGCTTTGAAATTATTTTATCTACACACTTTCATAGTTTTATTGATTTTTCAAATTATAATTTTGTCATAAATGAAATTGACCCACAAGGAAACTATGGTCTAACTTGGTCTTTTGAATCACAAGGTTCATCGCCAAGATATGCAGCCTTTTTTTCTAATCCATTAGAGTTATCAGCTTCATTATTATTATTGACGTCATTTCTAATTTATAATTTTTGGAATAACAAAAAGAATATTAATTACTTTTTGCTTTTTTTGATTGCATTTGCATTCATTTTATCTTTTTCAAGAGGAGCTATAGTTGCATGTGTTTTAATTATTTTATTTGGTTTCCTATTAAATAAACAGTACAAAATTTTAACATTAATATTTACAACATTTTTATTATCAACTTTAAGTTTGATTTATTTTGGATCTGAAGAGGTTAGATATCTTGTAATTGACACCTTAAAATTTGAGAATACTTCATCACTTGGTCACCTAGTTGAGTGGATTGAAGGTATTCTATCAATCTTCGAAAATCCATTAGGAATTGGTTTAGCTATGAGTGGAAATGCAAGCGGGGTTGACCAAGCAATAAAGATTGGAGGTGAAAACCAATTTTTGATATTTGGAGTTCAAATGGGAGTTTTATCTATAATTATATATGCCTTAATTTTATTTTTTATAATTAAAAGAAGCTATCGTGTTTACATAAAAAGCTCAAATTTTGTAAAGCAAATATCATTCATTGTTTGTTGTACGAAGTTTGGCTTATTACTACCTCTCCTAACTGCTAATGCAGAACTATACCTTTTTGTATCTTTAACTACCTGGTTTTTTGCTGGATATGTCGAATCAAGATATACAAAACTTAAATTTGAGAAAAATAAAAGTTTATATTGATGTTTTTTATTACAAAACAGCACTTTCAGGTATTAAGACATATATAGAGGAATTAGTTCAGGGATCAAATAAATTTGGAAGGAAAGATGTTGAATATATATTTTCTCATGACATAGAAAAGTTAAAAAACAAACAGTTTTTTATCAATTCAAAGTTCAGATTGATTAGATGGGTATTTCAACTTCGTTACCTTATTTGGAAACAAATAATATTGCCAATAAAATTACTTACAAATTCAGCGGACCTTTTAATTTGTCCTGACTATGTTGCACCTGTCTTTTCTCCATGCAGAAAAATTGTTGTTATTCATGATAATCTTTTCTGGAAATATCCTCAAAATTACCCATTATTATGGCGTAAATATTTTATAAAATTGATAGAACTTGGATTATTAATAAATACTGATATTGTTACCACTAGTATATACTCAAAAAATGGTTTGAAAAATATTTTTAATAATAAAAAAATTATCCATATTTATCAAAGTTCTGAAAGGGTATATTACAATAATAAAATTAATAGATCAAAGGATTATATTTTACATATTGGAACATTTGAAGAGAGAAAAGATTTATTGACTCTTGTCAAAGCTTTTAAATTATTTAAAGAAAATACTAACTCAAATTATAAATTAGTTCTTGCAGGATCAAAATATATTAATGGTAAAAAAGAGGTTTATAAATCGATTAAAAAATATGTTTTAAAAAATAATTTAATATCATCCATAATTATGCCTGGATACATAAAAAAGAAACAAGCTGTTTATTATTATAATAATGCTTCCTCTTATGTTTTTCCATCAATTGATGAAGGATTTGGAATTCCATTAATAGAAGCAATGAGAGCTAGAGTGCCAGTTATTTGTTCTGATATCGAAATATTTAAAGAGATTGGGGATGACTCTGTAATTTATTTTAAAAAGCAAGACCATAATGATCTCTGTAATAAGTTGAAATTAATTTTAGAAAATAAAACAGCTGCTAACGATCTTATTTTAAAAGCAAATAAAAGAGCTGATTTATTTAATCAAAAAAACTTTATTAAAGGATTTGAAAAACTCTATTAAAAAAATATTAATGGTGCATAGTTCCAATGATAATTATGGAGCTAGTAAAATTTTAATTTCTACAACAGATATATTTATTAAAAATGGATTGGATATCTATTTAATATTGCCAAATAATGGCCCATTAAATAATAATGAAATAATAAAAAAAGCCAATATTAAAATTTTGAATCTTGGAGTTTTCAGAAAAAAATACTTGAGTTTTTATGGGTTAATAAATCGTGTTTATTTTATAATAAAGTCATCATTTTACATTAAAAAATTTTTAAAAAAGAATAATATTGATTTAGTTTATATTAATACATCAACATTAATAAGCCCATCAATTGCTGCAAAATTAGTAGGAATACCATCAATTTATCATATTCATGAAATACCAAATATTAATTCTATCTATTCAAGATTTATGACAACCTTTTTAAACAATTTTTCTAGGAATATTGTATGTGTTTCAAAATCGGTTAAAGATTTTTGGATTCAAAAAGGTATAAAAAAAAATAAACTAGAAATTATTAATAATGGATTCATTTTTAAAAATATAAAACCAAAAATTCTCAATAAAGAAAAAATAATTTTTACATCTATTTCTAGAATAATCCCATATAAAGGTCATATATTATTGATTGAAATATTTGAAAGACTATATAAAAAAAATAATATAATTCAGTTACAAATTGTTGGTGATACATTACCACAATATCAAAAATACTTAGATCAATTAAAGTTGAAAATCAAAAATAAAAGTTTAAATAATAAAATTACATTACTGGGTTTTAGAAAAGATATACATTCAATTTTATCAAATTCAAATTTTTTTATTCATACACCAATATCACCTGATCCATTTCCAACTGTTATTTTTGAGGCTATTCAAGCTAAAGTACCAGTCATAACAAATGGCCTTGGTGGAGCATTTGAAATTTTAAATAATGGCAAAAATGGATTAATAATTAAAAATGATTTGATTAATGAATCCGTTGACAAAATATTGAAATTCATAGAAAATCATGAGCTTCAAAAACAAAATACTGAGTTAGCATTTGATTATGTTTGTAAAAATTTCTCTTTAGATAATTTTGAGAAAAAAATTATGAGAATAATTGGATAAAAAATTAAAAATATCAATTATTGGCTCAAGAGGTTATCCTTACATTTATTCAGGATATGAAACTTTAGTAAAAGAACTTGCAGAAAGATTAGTTAAAAAAGGGCATATTGTTAGAGTTTACTGTCATAGCTCGCTATTTAAAACAAAACCAAAATTTGTTAATGGTGTTGAATTAATTTATACTCCATCTATAGAAACTAAATTTTCATCACAATTTATTAATTCTTTTTTTTCTACACTTCATTTTTGTTTTTCCTCATTTGAAATTGGACTTTATGTTAATTCAGCAAATGGTCCATTTGGCATATTAACAAAATTATTTGGAAAAAAAACTTACATTAATGTTGATGGGTTAGAATGGCTAAGGCCTAAATGGAAAGGTTTAGGATCTTATTACTTCAAGATTGCCTCAAAATTTGCTACTATTTTTTTTGATGAAATCATTACTGATTCAATTGAAATGAATAAAATTTATAAAAATCAATTTAAAAAAGATTCAACCGTAATTGCATATGGTCCTACTATGATAAAAAATTTAAAACAGGACATTAAAAAACTTTATAACCTAAAAAAAAATAATTATTATTTGATTGTTGGACGATTAATTCCTGATAACAACCCTTTATTTATTATTCAACATTTTCTAAAAATAAATACAAAAAGAAAGTTAGTTGTAGTGGGAGACGTTCCTTATTATGATAGATATGCTTCAATTATTAAGTCTATTGATGACGAACGAATCATATTACTTGGATATGTTAAAAATCAAGAGCATTTATCTTTACTCTATCAGGAATCATATTATTATGTTCATGGACACGAATACGGAGGAACAAATCCAACTATGATTAATGCAATTGATATGAATTGTAGGATTTTATCTTTACGAACCAAATTTAATGAAGAAATGTTAAAAGGAATTAATTGTGTTTTCTTTGAAAAAAATTCAAAGTCAATAATAGATTCATTTAAGGTTTGCGAATCTCATAATGTAAAAAAAACCGATTTAAATTATAATATTGAAAATAAATATAACTGGGATTGTATTACAGAAAAATATATAAATCTATTTAATGAAATATAAAATCTTTAATAGTATGTGAGAGTTGTTTCTATCCGCACCAGGCTGATAGTATGGTTGGTCAACTTCTATTAATTCCCATTGATAATTTAAACTCCTGATAAATACTGCTCTTGAAGATATAAGAAAGTCATTAAATTTTCTTTCAAATTTCAAATGAAGATTAAAATCTTTCCAGTATCTTCTAAAGTCTTTTGATGAAGAAAAAGCTTCATAAAAAAAATCATTATCCTGATCAATAATTTCAAATCCAAAACCTATATTTTGGTTTTTACCATACTTTGTTAATGAAAAATAGTGTGAATTACTACCAGGTCCAATACTACTACCTAATACTTCACCTTTATTTGTATAACCGTCATAAACAAATCCGTGTTCATACCATGAACCAGCATCTCTAATCAATCTGCCTGCAGTTTGTTCCATTTGTGTCCATTCCCAGTTAAATAGTATATTTTTAGAGCTTATTTGAAATATTTTTTGTAAACCAATTGTTACTGCCCTGCTATGATCAGAATCTAGCATCAAATCACGAATATTTAATTTGGAATCATTGTGATGAAATTCAGCATAAATTTCTGCTTTTGAATCTAGCCAAAGCCATCTCATAAAAATACCAGCTGCTTGATTAATCTGGAACTCAATATCATCAAATTTGTCATCATTTCTAAATAAATTAGAAAAGGCAGGAAGATATCCTGGGAGACCCTCCATCCAAGTATACTCACCTTTTAAAAGGGCTGAATACATTTGTGCCCAACGTATAAAACCAATTGATAACCCTTTTACATATTTTGGCGAATATGTTAATGTAAAGCCTTGTAAATATCTCCAGTCATTTCTTTCTCCTAATTGATTTATTCTAGGCGTATATAACTTTGATCCTGCATAAATAATATCAGAGTTAGGTGGTAAATAACCAGAGGACTCTAATCTTCCAGCAATTACCTGCCATTCAAAACTTCCTATTCTAGTTTTAATTGGTTTCTTTGTATTAAAAGTTAAATGCCTAAAACCTTCTGCGTTATTACTCATCATAATACTATTTCTGATTGATGGTCCCCACCATATATTTTCATTTGAAAAACCAATACTTAAAGCTTTCCAATTCAAACTTATACTTGACTGCCCTAATAATAATCTATTATGTTGCTGATTACCAAACTTTTCTGGCATGTCTATTTTATTCCATAGCTTATATCTTTGTGCCCAAATATAAGTGTAGTGATCTTCCCAAAATCCAGGAAAATTTTTATTTTCACTAAAATGATGTTCTGGATTCAATTTAATTTCAAGAGGGCCATAAGTTATATTTATGCCTAATGATGTTATATGTTGAAAACCCCTGTTTGGAATCATACTTCCATTATTTCTATTATAGGGATATTCAGAATTATATTCAATTATATATTCAAATGGTAGTAATTTTAATTTAAATATAGAGGGTTTCTTGAAATCAATATTCTTGTATAAATAATTAAACTCATTTGTTTTTATTTTAGATAAATCTAATGGTCTTAAAGTAAAAGAAAATTCTGAAGAAATATCTCCATTTAACTGTTGATATCTCAAGTTCTCATAAATAAAATCTTTATTTAAACTAATTTTTTGTGAGAATAGTATAAGTTGATTTGTTAAAAGAATTAGTAAAATAAATTTTTTCATTCGTATTTTAGAGCACGTATTCTTACATTATCAAATGACCAACTTTCATCGCATTTCATTTGTCCAATACCATCTTTGTCTATTGCATTAGGTTGGTATAATTCATCATAAAATCTTAAAACTAGAGCACTCCCTCGACTTTTAAATACTTTTTCAATTTTATATAATGTTGTATTTCCTCCAAAAAAATCATTTTGGCATAATCTGTCTAATTCAGTCTTAAAGGAACCCGTTTTAGGATTATTAATATCAGGGAAAGATTGTGGGTATGATTGTCTTAAACAATAATTTGAAAAGCATGGGCTGTTCGAGAAAGTAGTACTAAAAATATCACTGGATTGGTCGGAATAAATATTCATATTTGGTTTAATCTCCATAGTCCACATATCTGCTTTGTCATTATCTGTAAAACCATTCGAATTTCCATCCCAAGTACCATGAATATATAAATCAAATGAAACAAAAATATAATCATGATCACCAATATTTTCTAGGTGAATGTCAAACCCATCATTATTAAAATCCCCCAGGACAACAGAATTATTAAAAATAGAAAAACCTCCACCATCTATATTATCTAAATTCATTTCTTCAAAGTCATTTTCGTATACCAATTCGTCTCTTACAAGTTCTGGGTAAGAACAAGAATTTATGAGGATTGTTATTATAAAGAATATTTGAATTCTCACAATTGTAAGGTTACAGATTTTTTGTATTTTTATTACTTAGTATTATGTTTGACGCCATATTAAAGCCAAAAATAAATTATTTGTAAATATAGCTAAAATGGATATTTAAATGATATGGCCCTAGAATTTGATGAATCTACTAATTCTATTAGAAAGAAGCGAAATAATTTAATGCAGATAAATTATTTCTAAAAAAAATCTTAAAATTTTTTAGTAGAAGGGTCATTTTTTGATTTTTAATAATGCTTGATTAAAAACAGATAAGCTTTTATTTTTTCTATCTAAAGTCTTATTTTTGCTTATTAATTCTAAAGTAATCTTTGTTGATTACTTGGCGAAGCCTTTTAATTATGTCATTTATCTTTAGTTCTAAATCAGTTAGTGAAGGACATCCTGATAAAGTTGCTGATTTGATTAGTGATGCAATTTTAGATGAAAAAGTAGCTAGACTGCATCTTTCAAAAATTGGAGTTGAATTGGAAAAGCTGAATTCAAAACAGTCAAAATATATAGGTGTTGAAATAAATGGACCTTTTAAGACTGAATATTACAAATATTGATTATGGAAGTAAAAAAAATATGTTGTATTGGAGCTGGTTACGTTGGTGGCCCCACAATGGCTGTTATAGCATCTAAATCGCCAAGTATTCATGTCACGGTAGTAGATTTAAACGAAGAAAAAATTGGAGCTTGGAATGACAAGGACCTATCAAAATTACCTATATATGAGCCGGGCCTCGATAAAATTGTAGAAAAATCAAGAGGACATAATTTGTTTTTTTCAACACAAATCGAAAAAGCTATTGAAGATTCGGAAATTATATTTATAGCTGTAAATACTCCTACAAAAAAAGTTGGTGAAGGTAAGGGAATGGCAGCCGATTTAAAATATGTGGAATTATGTGCAAGAAAAATTGCTGAGATTGCAAAATCGGATAAAATTATAGTTGAAAAATCAACTGTTCCGGTTAAAACTGCTGAGGCAATTAATAGTATTTTAAAATCAGTAGGAAATCCTAATTTAAAATTCGAAGTATTATCAAACCCGGAGTTTTTAGCAGAGGGAACAGCAGTAAAAGACTTATTAAGCCCAGATAGAGTTTTAATTGGTGGTAATAATAAGACTGAAAGTGGTCGGCATGCAATAAATCAACTTGTTAATATATACTCAAACTGGATTCCAAAAAGTAAAATTTTAACTACTAATGTATGGTCATCTGAATTATCAAAGTTAGTTGCAAATGCCTTTTTAGCTCAGAGGATATCATCAATAAATTCGATTAGTGAATTATGTGAAGCAACTAATGCTAATGTAGATGAAATATCTAGAGCCATTGGTTCAGATTCTAGAATAGGGTCTAAGTTTCTTAAGGCATCAGTTGGTTTTGGCGGAAGTTGTTTTCAAAAAGATATTTTGAATCTTGTTTATATTTCTAAGTCATTAGGCCTTAGTAAAGTATCTGATTACTGGAATCAAGTAATAATAATAAATAATCACCAAAGATCTAGATTTGCCTCAAGAATTTTAAAAACTTTATATGGTACGGTAAGTGATAAAAAGATTACAGTTTTTGGATGGGCCTTTAAAAAAGACACTAATGATTCTAGAGAATCGTCATCAATTTATGTAAGCTTAAAATTATTAGAGGAAGGTGGTAATTTAGCAATTTATGATCCACAAGTTAAACTAGATCAGATTGTTACAGATTTAATTGAAATTGGAAACTTAAATGAAAGTGATATTCTTAAAAGTGTCAGTTACTACAACGATCCATATGAAGCATGTTCAAATTCTCATGCTATTGCAGTTTTAACAGAATGGGATGAATTTAAAAATTATGATTGGAAAAAAATACATTCTATTGTAAATAAACCCGCAAACCTTTTCGATGGAAGAAATATTTTAGATTCCAATAAAATGTTGTCTTATGGTTTTAAATTTTTTGCCCTAGGTAAGTAAATGAAAAATATTCTTGTTACAGGAGGTGCTGGTTTTATTGGAAGTAATTTATGTAATGAACTTTCCAAAAACCTACAAAATAAGGTTTATTCACTAGACAATTATTTTACTGGATCCGAAGAAAATCATGTTGAAAATGTAAAATATATTAGAGGAAATACCATTGATATTGAAGACTTAATCGATATAGATATAGATATTGTTTTTCATTTGGGAGAATATTCAAGAGTAGAGCAAAGCTTTAATGATATTGAAAAACTTTGGGAATATAATGCAAACGGAACTTTTGCAGTTATACAATTTTGTTTAAAAAATGAAAGTAAATTGATATATGCAGGAAGCAGCACTAAGTTTGGTGATAATGGTGTAGGTGTTGACCAAAGTCCTTATGCATGGACGAAAAATAAAAATACAGAGTTGATTATAAATTTTGGTAATTGGTTTAAATTAAATTTCTGTATAGTATATTTTTACAATGCATATGGACCTAACGAAATATCAAAAGGTTCATATGCTACTTTGATAGCAATTTTTAAAGAAAAATTTTTAAATAATAAACCACTAACTGTAGTTAGACCAGGAACACAGCTACGTAATTTTACTCACGTAAAAGATATAGTTAGAGCACTTGTATTAATTGGTGAAAAAGGAAATGGTGATGGATTTGGAATCGGTCACCCTGATTCGTATTCTGTTTTAGATGTTGCTAAGATGTTTGGATCTAAGATTAAATATTTAAATGAAAGACGCGGAAATAGAATGAATGCAGAGTTAGTAACAAAAAAAACTACTTCATTGGGTTGGGAGCCCAAGCATGATATAAAAGACTATATTTTAAAAATCATTAATAATGGATAAAAATAAAATTAAGATATCAATTGTAGGTTTAGGATACGTTGGACTTCCGCTAGCAGTAGAATTTGGAAAGAAATATGAAACTGTTGGATATGATATTGATGAAGCTAGAGTTCAAGAGTTGATAGTTGGTAATGACAAAACATTAGAAGTTGATAGTGAAGAATTAATAAAATTATTAAAAAGAGAAAATTTTAAAATTTCCAGCTCAATTGATGAAATTAAAGATTCTAATGTATACATTATTACAGTCCCAACGCCTGTTGATGAATACCATCAGCCTATTTTAACACCTCTTTTAAAGGCAAGTGAAATGGTTGGAAAAATAATTCAACCTAATGATGTTGTAATTTATGAAAGCACAGTCTACCCTGGATTGACTGAGGAAATTTGTGTACCAATTTTGGAATCAAAAAGTAAAAGTATTTTCAATAAAGATTTTTTTGTTGGTTATAGTCCTGAAAGAATTAACCCAGGTGATAAAACACATACATTAACTAAGATTAAAAAAGTAACATCAGGATCAACCGAAAAAATAGCAGATTTTGTAGATAAATTGTATGGATCGATAATAGATGCAGGAACATTCAAGGCTTCATCAATAAAAGTTGCCGAGGCTGCTAAAGTAATTGAAAATTCTCAAAGAGATATTAATATTGCGTTTATTAATGAATTGGCTAAAATTTTTAGTTTAATGGATATTGATACTAATGATGTTCTTAAAGCTGCATCCTCAAAATGGAATTTTTTAAACTTCAAGCCTGGGTTGGTAGGAGGTCATTGCATTGGTGTTGACCCATATTATCTTGCTACAAAAGCTCAAAAATTAGGATATAATCCAGAAATAATTCTAGCTGGTAGAAGAATAAATGATAGCATGGGAAAATATGTTGCTTCTCGGGTTATAAAATTGATGATAAATAAAAATTTCAGTATTTCTAAATCACAAGTTTTAGTACTTGGAATAACTTTCAAAGAAAATTGTCCAGATTTTAGGAATACTAAAGTAGTTGATATGATCAATGAATTAAAAGACTATGGATTAGAAATAACGATAGTAGATCCATGGGTTAACAGTGACTCATTAAATAAAGAATATGGATTAAATGTGTTAAAAAATATTCCTAAAAAAGTACAATATGAAGCAGTTGTATTAGCTGTTGGACATAATCAATTTAAAGATTTAAATCTTGATAAGCTAAAAGTTAAAAATGGTATCTGTTACGACATAAAGGGGTTTTTTGAAAAAAATCAAGTTAGTTCAAGGCTTTAAACATTAATAATTTGAACATATATCAAAATAAATATCATACTCAAAATTTAAACAAATTAAGCTTTTTAATTACTGGTGGAGCTGGCTTTATTGGTTCAAATATAGTTGAGTATCTCATAAAACATAATGCAGGATATGTTAGAGTTTTAGATAATTTATCAAACGGGAGCATCACTAACATTGAAAAATTTAAAAAATTAGAAAATTTTGAGTTTATTGAAGGTGATATTAATGATTATGATACTTGCTTAAAAGCTGTAAATGAAATAAATTTTGTATCTCATCAAGCAGCACTTGGTTCAGTGCCAAGATCCATATCAAATCCAATCAAAACAAATGAGGCTAATATCACAGGGTTTTTAAATATTATTGATTGTGCAAGAAAATCCAAATCACTCCTAAGATTTGTTTATGCGGCATCATCATCATCATATGGAGACAGTAAGACTTTACCTAAGGTTGAAGGATATGAAGGAAAGCCATTGTCACCATATGCGGTAACAAAATTTGTGAATGAATTATATGCAGAAGTTTATTCCAAAGTATATAATTTTAATTCAATTGGATTAAGGTATTTTAATGTTTTTGGACCAAATCAGTCATTCAATAATCCATATGCAGCTGTAATACCAATTTTTTGTAATGCATTCATTAATGGTCATAAGCCAACAATTTTTGGTGATGGTGAAACTAGCAGGGATTTTACTTTTGTAGAGAATGCTGTACAAGCGAACATAAGATCTTTTTTTGTTGAAAAGCTAGATAAACACGAGGTTTTTAATGTTGCTTGTGGTGATCAAATAAGTTTAAACAACTTAGTTGAGGAGCTGCAATTAATATCCAAAAAGAATATCAAACCAATTTATAGTAATGAAAGAATAGGAGATATTAAACATTCAAAAGCATCAATTAAAAAAATTCAAAATAAATTAGGATTTAATCCTAATTTTAATTTTAAAACAGGACTAAATCAGGTTTATAAGTGGTATGAATCAAATAAATTATTTTAAGCACGAAACATCCTTTGTAGATGATCAATGTAAAATAGGATCTGGAACTAAAATTTGGCATTTTAGTCATATAATGCAGAACTCCACTATTGGAAAAAATTGTAATATTGGTCAAAATGTTGTTGTATCTCCTCAAGTAGTATTAGGTGATAATGTTAAAATTCAAAATAATGTTTCAGTTTATACAGGTGTTAAATGTGAGAATGATGTTTTTCTGGGCCCCTCAATGGTATTTACAAATATAATTAACCCAAGAAGTGCTGTTAATAGAAGGTCAAAATATGCTAATACATTGGTAAAAAAAGGTTGTTCCATCGGTGCAAACGCTACAATATTATGTGGTATAACTTTGGGAAAATTTTCATTAATTGGTGCTGGCTCTGTTGTAACTAAAGATGTAAAAAATTACGCATTAGTTGTTGGAAATCCTGCAAAACAAATAGGTTGGGTTTCGGAATATGGACATAGACTTAATTTTGACAATGAAAAAGCAAAATGTCAAGAAACTAATCAGATTTATGAATTAATTGCTGACAACGTAAAAAGAATTAAATGAAAAAAATAAAATTTGTTGTTATTGGATATGGTCACATAGGTAAAAGACACTCAGAAATGATTATAAGAAATAAAAATTCAGAGTTAGTCGCTATTGTTGATATTAAAGAAAAAAAAGATTTAGATTTACCCTCTGATATTAAATTTTTTAATTCCATTGATTCCTTATTTCATTCTGACATTAATTTCGATGTAGTTAACATAGCAACACCAAATGGATTACATTATAAACATTCAATTCAATCATTAAAATTTAGAAAACATGTTGTCATAGAAAAACCAATGGCTTTAAACAGTAAAGATGCAGAGAATATAATTCACGAATCTTTAAAATCCCAAAAAAATGTATTTACTGTAATGCAAAACAGATACTCTCCTCCATCAAAATGGATAAAAAAAATTATTGATGATAACATTTTAGGAGAAATATATATGGTTCAGTTAAACTGCTTTTGGAATAGAGATGAAAGATATTATACTGATGATTCTTGGCATGGAGATAAAATCCTGGATGGAGGAACTTTATTTACTCAATTCTCTCATTTTGTTGATATTTTATATTGGTTATTTGGTGATATTAATGAAATAAAATCAAGATTTAATTCATTTAATCATGAAAAACTTACTGATTTTGAGGATTCTGGCATAATTACATTTAACATTAATTCAGGTGGTTTTGGATCTATAAATTTTACAACATCGGTCTGGAATAAAAATTTTGAAAGTAGTATGACAATTATTGGTCAGAATGGTACAGTAAAGATAGGGGGTCAATACATGAATGAAGTAGAATATTGTAATATAAAAAATTATAACATGCCTAAATTAGAAAAAACAAGACCTGGAAATGATTATGGCAGCTATAAAGGTTCAGCACAAAATCATGACTTTGTAATTGATAATGTTATACAAGTCTTGAATAATAAAGATAAAATTAAAACAAATGCATTGGAAGGTCTTAAAGTTGTTGAAATAATTGAAAGAATATATAAGTCATTTAAAAATTAAAATATGAAATTAAAAAATTCAAAGATTTTAGTAATTGGTGGAGCTGGTTTTATAGGCAGTTTTGTTGTTTCGGAATTATTGAAATATGATATTAAAGAGGTTATTATATATGATAATTTTGCTAGGGGAAAGAAAAGTTATATTGAAGAACAGCTAAAAGACCCAAGGTGTAGTTTATTCAGTGATGGTGGAGATATAAGAGAAATCGATATTCTTAATAGTGCCATGAAAGGTATGGATTATGTAATTAGCTTGGCTGCAATGTGGCTCTTACATTGTAAAGATTATCCAAGAACTGCATTTGATGTTAATATAGCTGGAACGTTTAACATTTTAGAAGCTTGCGTAAATAATGATATAAAAAAATTAATATGGTCCTCCTCTGCTTCTGTTTATGGAGATGCTGTACAGCTTCCTATGACTGAAAGCCACCCATTTAATAATAAAAACTTTTATGGTGCATCAAAAATTGCTGGAGAATCCATGGCAACTGCGTTCAACGATAGATATGGATTGGAGATTATAGGTTTGAGATACATGAATGTTTATGGACCACATCAAGATCAAACTGCAGCTTATACAGGCGTAGTGCCAATTATGCTTAATAAAATACAAGCCAAAGAATCACCTCAAATTAATGGAGATGGAAGTCAGTCTTATGACTTTATATACGTTGAAGATGTAGCGAGAGCTAATATCTGTGCATTAAATAGTGATATAAAATTTGGAATGTATAATGTTGGCACCGAAGTTCAAACTTCAATTAAAGAACTTTGTGAAACAATTTTAAAATTAAAAAAATCTAATCTAGAGGTTATCTATAAACCTTATACAAAGGATGATGCAAGATCGCTAGTTCAAAATAGGATAGGTTCAAAAGTTAAAGCTGAAAAAGAGATTAATTTTACATATAAATACAATTTGGAACAAGGTTTGCAAAAGTTAATTGAATGGAGAATTAAAACGGGATTAGATGATTAAAGAAATAGGTATAGTTGGTGGTGGAATAATTGGTTTGTCTATAGCTTACAAACTTCAATTAAAATTTCCAGATTCAAAGGTTACTCTTTTTGAAAAAGAACCTAATCTGGGTCTCCATCAATCTGGAAGAAATAGTGGTGTTTTACATTGTGGTTTACATTATGAACCTGGTTCTTTAAAAGCTAAACTAGCTGTAGCTGGAATTAATCAAATGACAAAATTTTGTCAAAATCACGAAATTGATCATGATATTTGTGGTAAAATAGTTGTTGCTTCAAACGATAGAGAAATCCCTTTTTTAAATAATCTTGCTGAAAGAGGAAAGAAAAATGGATTAAAAAACTTAGAATTTCTAACAAAATCACAATTAAAAAAGAGAGAACCGTTTGTTTCCTCAAAAAAAACTTTATTAGTTCCTCAAGAGGGTATTGTTGATTATAAAAAAGTAATGTATAAATTACAAGATATAATAATCAAAAATGGAGGTGAAATAATTTTTTCTACTAAAATTAATTCAGCTAAAAAATCTCATGATAAGGTAATTATATCAGATAAAAAAAATGAGTGGAAATTTGATTATATATTTAGTTGTGGGGGTCTATATGCTGATAAAAATTATTCAAAATTTACTAGAAATTCAAGACCTTTAAGAATTATACCATTTAGAGGAGAATATTTGATGCTTAAACCTGAGGCTAAACAATTAGTAAACCATTTAATATATCCAGTTCCTGACCCTCAATATCCATTTTTAGGTGTTCATTTTACCAGGTTAACGAACGATCAAAGAGAAGTTGGTCCAAATGCAGTTTTTGCATTTAAAAGAGAAGGCTATAAAAACACAGATTTTTCAATTAATGAATTTCTAGATTCAGTCTCATACAAAGGATTTATTAAGTTTGCCGTCAATAATTTCCTTTTTTGTTTAAAAGAATTAAAAGGTTCTTTATTAATGTCAGATTTTGTTAAAAAAGCCCAGGTACTAGTTCCAGATATTAATTCTTCTCATCTTGTAAAAGGTACTGCTGGAGTTAGAGCTCAAGCAATGAATAATCAAGGAAAGTTATTGATGGACTTTAATGTTTTAAGAGAAGAAAATCAAATTCACATTCTAAATGCACCGTCACCGGGTGCAACAGCTTCATTATCTATAGCAGATTATATAATTGATAATTATTACAATTAAAAAAAATAATATGAAAATACCTCTGATTAAACCATATATAACGCAAAGTATAAAAGATAAAGTTTCTGATGTATTAGATAGTGGATATATGACTGAAGGTT
>CEVX01173034.1_pt1 | contig 16729 bp, 6 predicted proteins | sample 356561 | NCBI WGS metagenome assembly CEVX01 (sample SAMEA2623886, study PRJEB7988) | marine metagenome | biome: marine biome (ENVO:00000447); feature: surface water layer (ENVO:00002042); material: "saline water (ENVO:00002010), including plankton (ENVO:xxxxxxxx)" | depth 5 m | reverse complement strand
TAAATTCTTCTAAATATGATTGTTTTGAAATAAATAATAATGGCACTGTTTATAGAAAAGCATTTGTAGGATGTACATACCATTGTGGTTAAACAAACTTTTTAAGAAAAAGTTTTATCAAAAAACAAACTTTTTAAATATTTTTTTTTTAAATATTTTTAATTAATTTTTTAAAATTATATATATTATAATGTCTAATATATTAGCAGTTCAAGATTCTAATAATGATTTAGGTATTGGAACAAATTCAATTAATTTAATTTCTACTGAAAATTTTAAGTTTATTGATAATAATAACAACACATATTTAGAATTTAATACTTCTAATAATACGGTTGGTGTAGGAACTGTAAAAAAAAGCACATGGAACGCCACTCCAATATCTACGGCATATGGCGGAACTGGTTTAACACAAATTAATGGAACATCAAGTCAACTATTATCAGTAAAATCAGATAGAAGTGGTTTAGAATTTACTAATAATTTAATGAATATTAAAACTGTAACTAATATAGCACATTTAGCACAAAGTAATATTACAATAGGTAATATAAGTTATGGTTTTAATTTAAATAGTTCTAATAATTTTAAAATAAATTCTACACCTACTAATAATCAAGTATTAGGTTATAAAGATAAAACTGTAAAATTTATTGATGAAAATCAAGTCAATACTACTGATGATTTATGGTCTATAATGAATATATTTTATCCTGGTTATAAATATTTATTAATGAATCTAACCATTCAAAAAAAAGATACTACTGTAAATTTAATCGAATTTATTCCTACTAAATACAATTATATTGTTACAGTAGTAAATACATCTCCTATAATTACAATTAAACCAGAAGTTTTTAATGATTCAACAATACAATTAAGACATGATGTAAATTTAGAAAGTTTGAGTGACTACGCAACTATAACTACAAACTCTGAAAATGATTTTACTTTAACTAGTTCTACAGATCCTGAAGGAATTATAACTCGTAATTTCAATTTTAGAATTGCTAATTATGATTCACAAATTTATACTTTACAAGTTCTACAAAAAGTAATAACTGTTACAATAACAGGGCATACCGATGAATCTGTGACTAATAGTAATAAATTAACAGCAGATTATTATAATGGACCAATATATATAAAAATTACTTTTTCTGATATTGTTATTGATTTTAATGAAAATAAAATTACTAAAATACAGTCTTTCGATTCTTTTGATATAACAAATTTTTCACAAGAAAGTTACGGTTTAATATATTCTTTTACATTAACTCCTACCCCAGTTGGCAATTCTGAAAACACATGTAGATTAAAAATAAATTATGGCGAAGTTACTGATAATCAACAAAATGTTAATCGAGAATCAAATGTATTTAGTTTTACATATGATACTATTCATCCAACTATGGAAATTACAGCTTTTTCTGATGAAACTTTAACTAATAGTATATCAGATAATACTTTAACTAATTTATTAAATAAAATATATTTAAAATTTACACCTAGTGAAGAAACAATTAATTTTGTTTCATCATCTATAACTTATAAACTTGATGATAGTAATATTTTAACCAATAATCATCCATCAATAACTAGTATAGATAATACTAATAATTTCAAAAGTGAACTTAATTTTACAAATGATGGCACTTATTCAATAGAAGTTGAACAAAATAAATTTAAGGATGTAGCCACTAATAATAATAATAATCCTTCTAATACATTTAATATTAGAATAGATACAACACCACCAACAGTTTCTATTAGCGCATCTGATGGATATTATAAAGCTGGTGATATTATTAGTATTAGTTTAACATTTGATGACAATGTAGTTGCTACTAATGCTAAATTAAATCTATCTAATAATGCTGAAACAGATCCTGAAACAACCACCGCTTCTAGTATTACATTTACTTATACTGTTCAACAATCTGATACAAATACTACTAATTTATCGATAAGTAGTTATGCTGGTGAGATCAAAGACTTAGCTGGTAATAATGCTGATCCTATATCAGAATCTTTAGGAAGTGTTATTATTGATACTATATCACCAGACTTAACACAAGTTACACCTATATCTACACCTTCTAATGATACTACTCCTAGTTATGTTTTTACAACAAGTAAATCCGGAATATTAACAACAAATATTACTCAAGGTTTCTCTACTAGCTCATCTGTAATTACTGATTCTAATCAAACTGTAACATTTAATACTCTTGGATCTGGCACTTATTCAGGAAAAACAATTACTGTAACAGATGCTGCTGGAAATGCTACTAATTTACCTATTCCTGAATTTATAATTGATACAACACCACCAACAGTTACTGATACTACTACCGTTGATGGATATTATACAGTTAATGATATTATTAATATTAGTTTAACATTTGATAAGGATGTAACTGCTACAGATGCTAAATTAAATCTATCTAATGGAGCTGAGACAGATACTGTAACAACTACTGCTTCTAATAGTATTACATTTACTTATACTGTTCAAGAGTCTGATACAAATACTACTAATTTATCCATAAGTAGTTATGATGATGAAATCAAAGACTTAGCTGGTAATAGTGCTTCTGCTATATCAGAATCTTTAAAATCTTTAGAAAATGTTATTATTAATATTTCTAATAATACTACTCCAGATAAAATAATAATTAAATATAATAATAATGAAGAAATAGTAACATTAAATAGTGAATTATCTAACACAGAACACACTATTTTTGATCAAAATACAAATACTACTGATATAATGAATATTGATGTTCATAGAGATGGTAGACAACAAGTTCATTTTATAAAAACTAGTGGTAATTCAAATGATGAAAATGACTCAAGAGGAACTACAAATATATCAAATATAGAATTTTTTAGTAATAATACTGATTCTACAAGTAATAAAAATATTAACTTAAAAAATAATTGTGGAACTTATAGAATAGTATTAAAAATAACAGCAGAAAATGGTGATGAACAATTATATAAAATTAATATAATTAAATTAATATATTTTGGTCTTGATCCTAATATTGAAACTACTCAATCAATAATAAGTAACATATTACCAAATTATTATACACAATCCATCACAAATATAACATATAAACTTCAATGTGTTTATAGTTATTCTAATAATAAGAGACCTCATTTATCACCATATATAGGCCCAGGTGAATCTTCACATTATACTAATTTTGTAGGAGAAGCAGAAGGTTCAAATCCCAGTGGCCCAGGATTTATTGAGACTAAAAGTCGTATAGGTCGTAGTTTATTACAATATAAATTAACTGATATAATAAGAGCCGATGATAATGCATTATATGCTAATATAGTGCATATTACTGATAATGTAGCTTATAAAATTAATCCACATTATATTGGAGCTCATATTCATTGGGGTGGTATTGTATATAGTAATAATGGATTTATGGATAATAATGGAAATATACAAAACACTAGATCTGTAAATCTTGCTCAACATTTAGATAGTAATGGTAATTATAATAATGATCCAAATTATCCTCATGATTTTAATAATTATAATTCTGTTACTAAGAGAAGGTGGATACTTCCTATTTATAATAATCATTCAAAATATAATAACATATTTAGAGTAAAACTACATTATCAAGATAGTGCTGGCACATTTGCTATTCAAAATATTGGAGGAGGTAATGCATTAGGTTCAAATTCAGGAAATTTAAGTTCCGATAATAATTTTATATCTTTAATAAATGATAGTTGGAATTGGTCTTCGTCTTCAGATTTATCTTTAATAGATGCCGTATTATGGAAGTCAGGCACTCTCACAGATTCAAGCACAAACACAGAAGGCGCTATCTCAATTATTTCTGATTTAACACAAAAATGGGAGTTTATTTCTGATACAACAGCTCCAACTGTTCAAACTAATGGAATAACTGTTACTAGTGGAATTAAAACTTATATATATAATTATTCTAATAATACTATTGATATTAATATACAATTTAGTGAGGATGTAGTTGCTACGGGTGCTAAATTAATTTTATCTAATAATGCTGAAACTAATGCTGTTTCGACTACTGCTTCTGATAGTATTACATTTTCTTATACAATTCAACAATCTGATAATAATGATGATAATTTATCCATAAGTAGTTTTAGTGGTTCAATCACAGATCTAGCAGGTAACAATTGTAGTGGTATAAGTGGAAGTCTAGGAGGTGTCAAAGTTGTAGTGTTATCATCTTTTGGATTATCTGATATAGAAAATAAAGTTTTAATAATGCAACAAGAAACAGGTGGAGGAGGAAGCACAAACGAATATCAACCACGAAGACTTAAAATATGGGAATCAACACACCCAGCAGGAAACACTACATGTACAACTTTTGTGGGAGTATATGGCACATGGTATAACACATTGTATGATTTTATACTTCATGATATTGTTTATGTAAATAATACAACTTTAAAAGCCAATATAAGATATAGCACAAATCTTCATGCACGCAATAGAGCAACAGGTAATCGTGATAGTGCACAAGGTATTGTAAGTGTAGGGCGTCACATGGATGATGATACATATATTTCGGATGGTCTTAGAGGCTTCACATATGGTGATAATATTCCTCACCATTATACTTTTAATAATAATCTTTATCAGACACCTTCTACAGATACTGATGGCGCATATAGAGTAAAAATAGAATTAATTCCGGGATCTTCACCAAAACGTTTTTATATTAGACATTTAAATAATAATAAATATTTAGTAATAAATTATTCGTTTTTCAGTTCATCTGGCATTGATCCAGTTTTTTGGAGTGATAAAACAATTCCTGAAATAGGAAAAGAATGGGCATTTATTTAATAAAAGTAAAATCTTATCTTACTATTAATATCAAGACAAAAATCTTTATCTTACTTAATACATAAGCTACTGTAGTAATAGAATTAAGAGTTTTTAGAGGTCAGTTACTTTGATGGAGTTGACATCTAATATAGGAAATAAATATCTTAAATTAAATAACTTATAGAGTGGTGGAAATGGAACTAATAATTCTATTGACTCAGCATTGTGGGGAAATGGAACTGGTGTTGGAAATACTCTAACAAATTATAGATTTTGGAATTTTATAGAACAATAATAAATAATATTTATTAATTATGTTTTCAAAGATTTTTTTTTTAATAATATTATATATATATATATATGTCTAATTTAATTGCTTTACAAAACTCTAGTAATGAATTAGGATTAGGCACATCACATATAGGTTTAGGAACTATTGGTCCTTCTGTATTACCATTTAAAAATCAAGATGGAACAATACTAATGAATTTTAATACTAGTAATAATACTATTAATTTAGGAACGATAAGTTCAGGAGTTTGGCAAGGTTCTGTTATTGAAAAGGCATATGGAGGAATAGGAAATATTGGTGTAGGGCCAGCTAATCATACTTTAGGTCTAGATTCTAATCTAAACTATACTTGGATAAGTAATAATCTAGATATAACTACGACAACAGAAATATCTACAGAAATAACTTCAAATTTAGGTATTGGTAGTAATCAGCAAGAATTAACTATTAATACATCTAAATTAAATATAAATATAGATAGTATTACACCACAACAAGACCAAGTTTTGAAATATAATAATGGTAATTTATCTTGGAGTAATTCTAATTTAGGTAATATAGATAAATTATGGAATTTAATGAAAACAGTTCATCCGGGTTATGTTTTACATTTTAAATCAATACAAGTTTTACATAATTCAATAGATGCTGGCACATTAATTCCTACATTTAATTCAACAATAACAAATTATTCTATTGATGTAACCAATCATTTAACTGTTTCGATTTTATCAAGTTTATTTAGTTTTCCTACAGAAACACCTATTACTTCAACACAAATTAATAATAGTTCTATTAAAGATTCTTATGTTATAATAAGTCCTAGTTCTAATACTTATACAATTAAAAACTCATATACTGAAAACTCACAAACATATAACAAGACTTATACTTTAAATATAACAAGAAATACATTTACAAATAATAATTTACAAGAATTAGTCGTAAATGAAGAAGCATCTGGAAATATTATAAATTTAAATGAAACACTAGGAGTTGGAACTGTATATACAATTGATATAGATGAGTCTATAAAAAATATAAAAATGACTTCTACAGTAAATAGAACAGTTCAGCGTTTAGGTATTGGAACAATTTCTACTAATATTGGAACAGAATTAAATATTAGTAAAAATGATGACTCTATTATTGGAGTTGGAACAGGATTTATAGGTATAGGAACTACATTTAGAAATGATGGTATTACAAATGTAAATACAAATATAGATACTGGTCGTATATCAGATGTATTTTTAAATATTAAAGCAGAAGATAACTCAAATAAACTATATACTTTTAAGGTATCACAACCACCAAGAAATAATGCTGATTTAGAAGAAATTTTATTGGAAAGACCTAAATCAAATGATACTACAAATGTTCTTACTGATACTTTTAATAATCCCAGCATAGGAACTATTACGAGTATAGGTATTGGAACTAATTATCAAGAAATGAAATTTGAAATAAAAAAAAAACATCTAGATCAAGTAACAACTATACAGAAAATAACAAATAAAGATGGTAATATTACTCCTCACACTATTACCACATTTAATTCAAGTAATACACATAGTATACCATTTAGTAATTATACTTTACCACTATCTACTAATATTATAGATACTTTTACAATAAAAAACATATCACCATTAGGAATTGGAACACAAACTTATGACGTAGAATGTTCTATAGAACGCGCATCATCAACAACTTTATCAAGTTTAATATACAAAAAAAATACAGAAGATTCAGGAACATCTATAGATAATTTTAGTAAACTTATTTCTGAACCATCTGGAATACCCACATCAGTAATAATTGATGTTATACGAATTGGGGGGCAGCAAGTAATTTTTCATGTAAGTAATTCTATTGGTATTGGAACTCAACACACAAGTAATTCTGAAGACTTTTTTTCTGATCCAAATAATAATAATAATAATTCAGAAAAAACAATATATTTAGACCCCGAGGGGAATACTTTTAAAATACAATTACAAGTATTAGCAGAAGATAATGTTAGTAATGATATATATAATATCTCTATTAATGACTCTACCGAACCAACCTTAACTACTGTTTCACTTCAGTCTGATAATACAGATACTACTAAAGCCATTAGTGATGATACAATTACATTATCATTTACTGCTTCAGAAACACTACAAGCAAATCCTACAGTAACATTTTCTATTGGTGATACTGATAATCTTTCACCCACTGTTACTAATGTTTCAGGAAATGATTATACTGCCACATACATTGTTGAAACCGGACAAAATGGTTTAGTATCATATTCAATAAGTTCATATACTGATATTTTAGGAAATAGTGGTAATTCTGTTACAGATGATTCATCTATTACGGTTGATACAGTTCCTATTGATCTTGAAATTGTTCAAGTTATAGGAATTACTAATATTACTACACCTATTTTAGAATTTACTTCTAATAAAGTAGGAACACTAACATATACTACTAATAATGCTTTATCTTTATCTAATAATCATTTAACTAATAATAGTGCTGTAAGTAATACATCAAATAATACAATACAATTTAATTCAATTAATAATGGTAACTATAGTGGAGAAGAAATTACAGTAACTGATTCTTTTGGTAATACAACTACAATACAGATACCAGAATTTAGTATTGTTACAAATCCTGAATATAAAACAATAGGATATAGTTATACAAGTTCAATTTCTACATATGATACATATGATATAGATGTATATCTAAATAATGATAGTGGAACTTTAAAATGGGGTTGGTTAAATGTAGGAAGTATAGACGATTATAAATTTTATTTACATAATATATCAAATACTAATGAATATAAAATAATTATAGGAAGCACTTTTGTTGATACAGGATATATTGCTGTAGGTTCAGGTGAAACTTATAAAATAAAAAGTGGTAATAATTATTTACAAGAAAGTAATCTTACACAAACAGATTTAGAAGATAATACTATTTCTATGATTAAAAACAGTAATAAAAGTGGTTTTAAAACTATAACTTTTTCAATTTCACAAATTAATTTTGAAGTTAAATTATTTTCAAATATATTAATACCAGAATTTAAGGGAGATTATATAACTAATAATTCTACTGGGCAACTTACATATACATATTTCCTTTATCCAGATTATTTAAGAAGCAATGATGGTAACTACTTTTTAATTATAGAAAGAAGTGGTAACTTAGCAATTCATCATAAAAATAGTAACACTAGATTTTGGGAAACAAATACTAATCCTAATGGTAATGGTTTAGTAATTCAAACAGATGGTAATTTAGTTATTTATAGTGGTGGTGTAAGACAGACAAGAATAAGTGGAACACACTTATTTTTATCATTCACACATACACCTGTTCATTTTTCATATAGCATTACTGATCGTAATAGAAAAATTAAAATTAGTGATACAGGAAAGTTACAAATATATGGTGGAATTGGAAATTCGCTTAATACTCTATTAAAAGAATTTTAAGGTCCTGGTATTTTGGATAATCTAACATATGCTAAAACAGGTTTAATTGGAGCATATGCTTTAAGAAAATTATTTTTAGATTATAGTGGTCCTACAATTAGAGTTAACAATTCACATGATGTATACTTTGATAATTTAGGACAAATTATACTAATTGAACCGGTCGGAAATGCCACACATACCACAATAGCTAATATTATTAATAGTCGTATTACTAAATGGTATGATCAATCGGAAAACACTTATAATCATGATTTAGTTCCAGGACAGTATTATGATGATAATATTAATTCTATAGGTCCTCAATTAATACAAACTACTAGATTTTCTGGTTATGCTGTTAAATTTTCTAAATCTGAAGATAATCTTACTGATTCAGACACATTATGGGTCAATGGTGGTTTAGCTGATTTTTCAGGAGATCAATCTCATACAATAATTACATCTCATTTTTCAACATTAAACCCTACTTCAAATGCATATACAGGATCTCCTAATACTGATAATCTATTTAGTATAGGTAGACCCGGAAATGCTACATATGAAAATTCATCAGTGAACACTGTATACTATAATAATCAATGTATAGCATATCATCCAAATTTCCATTATATGTCATATTATTATAATTATGGAAATCAAGCTACTATATCACCTCCTTTAAAAAATAGTTCAAATGAAATATACTTTACTCTTGCTTTTAAATATAATAATAATCCTAGAAATTATAAAATATTTAAATCAGGATCACTACAAACAAGTTCAAATATTACAACTACTTCTTCTCTTGATATATTAAAACAACATCCTAAACAACTTGATAATAATCATACAAGAACAAATTTTGAATTAGGAAACTTTTCACAAAGAAATTCTGATGATAAAAATTCTTTAGGTTCTCGATTTGATGGAGAAGTAGAAAATTTTATGTTATATAATATTGCTATTACTAATGATTCTGATATAGCTGCTATTAGTAATTTATTGTTATAAATGTATGTAACTATATAATTTAATTATATAATTTAATGATATATTATATTATTAAAACAATTTAATATAAGTTTATTTAGTCACTTTATTTTTTTTTTAATAATATTATATATATATATATATGTCAAATTTAATTGCTTTACAAAACTCTAGTAATACATTAGGATTAGGCACATCACATATAGGATTAGGAACTACTGGTTCTTCCGTATTACCATTTAAAAAAAATGATGGCACAATACTAATGAATTTTAATACTAGTAATAATAGTATTAATTTAGGAACTATAAGTTCAGGAGTATGGCAGGGTTCCATTATTGAACCTGCTTATGGAGGATTAGGAGTGACTACATTAGGATTAGCCAATCAAGTTCTATCTGTTAATAGTTTAGGAAATTATAATTGGACAAATAATGAAATAGATTTGACAACAACTACTGAAATATCTACAAATGTTACATCTACAATAGGTATAGGTAGCACTTCACATGATTTAACTATTAATACATCAAAATTAACTATAAATATAGGTAATAACACACCACAAGATGGTCAAATTTTAAAATATAATAATAATGGTTTAATATGGAGTGATTCAAATTCAGATAGTACTGATAAATTATGGACTTTAATAAAAAATTTTCACCCTGGTTATGTTTTATTTCTAAAATCAATACAACTAAGTGGCACTAATACTATTAATGCTATTAGTCCCACTTTTGATCCAATAATAACAGATTATTCCATAAATGTCAATGATAATTTAACTGTTTCTATTACACCAAATAAATTTAATATACCATCAAATACAACAGAAGCCACAACATTAATTAATAATAGTGTTATTCAAGATTCTTATATTATTTTAAATTCAACACCTAATTCTAATATTTTTACTATTAAAAATTCATATACAGAAAATTCAGAAACATTTGATAAAAATTATACTTTAAATGTAGTAAGAAATAAATTAACAGAAAATAATCTTGATATTTTAACTATAACAGATCAAAATTCAAATAATATAACTCTAAATGAAACATTAGGAGTAGGAACTGTATATACTATTGATGTAAATACTAATGTAAAAAATATTAAAATGACTTCTAAAATAAATAGAACAGTTCAACGCTTAGGAATAGGAACAGTTTCTGGAACTGATACACCATTAAATATTAGTAAAAATAATGATTCTATTATTGGAATAGGAACAGGATTTGTTGGTATAGGAACTACTGATGTATTTGATACAAATATTGAATCTGGTCGTATATCAGATGTATTTTTAAATATTAAAGCTGAAAATAATTCAGATAAACAATATACTTTTAAAATATCTAGTCCTCCAAGAAATAATACTGAATTAGATCAAATTATAATTACAAAAATTAAAACGGATGACACTGAAGAATCACTTAGTCCAATTATAAATTCACCAGCACTCACAGAGATAGATATTAGTAATTTATATAAAGAAATAAAATTTGAAATTAAAAAAAAACATTTAGATCAAACTATTAGTATAGAGAAAGATAGTACTAATAGTAATTCTGTTGGTGTTAATATTGATTCTAGTGTTGGACATACTCTTATTACACAACTATCAACATTTAGTAATTATATAAAACCACAAAATAGTGACACTATTGTAGATAATTTTAAAATAACAAATACAGCAGAGAATCAACAAGATAGTATAACTTATCAAATAAAATGTACAAAAATTCGTTCAACTTCAACAACTATTGAAAGTATAAAATATAAAAAAAATACACAAGATCTAGGAATATCTATAATTAATACTAATCAAGATATTTCTGAACCATCCGGTATACCATCATCAGTAATAATTGATGTTGACCGAATAGGAGGTCAACAAGTAAAATTTGATGTAACTAATTCTTTGGGTATTGGAACTCAACATTCAAGTGATACTGAAAATTTTTTTAATGATTCTAATATTAATTCTAACAAAACAATATATTTAGATAATACATTAAGCACATTTAAAATAGTATTGAAAATATTGGCAGAGAATGTTGATTATTATGAAATATATAATATCTCTATTAATGACTTGACTGCTCCAACTTTAACTAATATTACAATTGTATCGGATAATACAGATACTACAAAAGCCATTGTTGATGATACAATTACATTATCATTTACTGCTTCAGAAACACTACAAGCAGATCCTATAGTAACATTTTCTATTGGTACTACTAATGATCTTTCTGCTACGGTTACTAATGTTTCCGGAAATGATTATACTGCGACGCATATTGTTCAAACTGGAGAAACTGGTTTAGTATCATATTCAATAAGTTCATATACTGATATATCAGGAAATAATGGTAATGATATTCTAATGACAAATAGTAGTATTACTGTTTACGATCCCGTTATATATATAAAAATAAAACTAGTAAATTATAACTATTATTTATCTACATATAATCAAGGTAACAGAGATAGTGGTTCTTATATACTTGGATCATCAAATACTCACACTTCATTATTTCTCTTTAATGAAACAATAACTTCTACCGGTGCATGGAGTTCCACAGGGGGAGGGGGTGCTACTCAAGCACCTAATACATATATTTGGAAATTAACTCCACAATCAAATGGTAATTATATATTAGATAATAGTATGGATGGTATATGGGCAAACTTTTCATTACAAGAAGTTGAATTAGAATTTACAAATGGAGATTATAATACTTTACTTACAAATGGTGCTGTAAATGCTAAAATAAAATTAAAATCTACAACAGTTAATTCGTGGCACAACAATACTAATGGAACAAATGGTTTTACAGCATCAGGATATTCTGGTAATAGTGTAAATCAATATTTAATAGCTGATGGACATGCGTCCTGGGGGGGACCGGTATATTGGAATAATATGCGAACTCTGCCAGGATATAGATGGACAGCTGATACATTTACTTTACAACATGTGACGTAGTAAAACCATCAACATCTAGATTTATTTCTAATAATAGTTCTAGTATTAATTATATGGAAGTTAAAAATGATGGCACATTTAAAGGATATAATTCATCTGGGACTTAAATTTATACTTTTGATATAAGCACTAACACTAATAATCTAGCCCCAGGATCTCATTATGGTAATAGAGATACATAGTTTACAAAAAACTTATAATAATTTAATAAAAATATTAATTATCTTATTTTTTTTTTTAATATAATTTTAATATAATATTATATATATACATGTCCAATATTGATAAACTATTGTATATAGATGGTATTGGTGAAATTACACAAAATTTAAATATTGGAGGTAATTTAAATGTAACAGAGAATTTATTTACAAAAAAATTAGGAATTGGCACTTCTAATATTGATATTGGTTCTGTATTTCATATTACTGGAGATACTACTGTTCAAGGAAATATTATACCAACAAGTAATAATTTATATGATTTAGGAAGTTCTTCAAATACATTTAGACATGTATATGTAGGACCAGGTTCTTTATATGTAAATGGAAAACAAGTTATAACAGATCATTCTGATACAATAACAATATCTACAACACAAGACCAAAATTTAAGTTTAAAAACAACTGGAACAGGTGATTTAGAATTAAATGCGGGTGGTGTAATTCAATTTAAAAAAAATATATTAATATCAGAAGGACAAAAAATTAAATATACAGGTTCAACACTTGGTATAGATGGTTCTTTAACAACAGATACAAGTCTTACATCTGGAACAACAATAACAGCAGGCACTAGTTTTATAATAGGTTCTGTAGATATAAATGAAACAGATCTAGATAAAATAGATAATATAACAAATGGGATAGGAGTAGCAAATAAAGCATTAGTTTTAGATTTAAATAAAGATATAACAGGTATTAGAAATTTAAATATTGATGGAAATTTAATAATATCAGGAGCAACAACAACTATTGATTCAACAACGATTTCAATAAGAGATGGATTATTTAAATATGCTAAAGATAATGTTGCTGATATTATAGATTTTGGATGGTATGGACAATATGTTGATACCAATGGTATTAATAGATACTCTGGAATGTTTAGAGATTCCACAGATAATAAAATACATTTATTTACAAATACACAAATTGAACCTACTATAACAGTCGATTTATTAGGAACAGATTATAATAAAGCAGATTTAGTATGTAATAATATTCAAATAGAAGATTTAACTACAGATGGTGTTACATTAACATCTAATGAATTAATTCATTTAAGTGGATCATCTTCTAATATACAAACACAATTAAATACTTTATCTAGTAATATTGGAAATAAACAAGATACATTAACATTTGGTAAATCAGATGGTAATGCTCTAAAATCAGAACAATCATTATTGGAAGATGATATATTATTAATGGGGACTGATCATGTAAAAGGTAGAACATTTAATGGATTAAAATCAGATTTATTATTAAATAATGTAGAAAATACAGCATTATCAACATGGTCGGGTTCATCATATATTACTTCATTAGGAACTATTTCTAATTTTGTTATGACAGGAACTTTTACTGCTGATGGAGGAACTGGAACAAATGGGCAAGTATTAAAATCAACAGGAAGTGGAATAGAATGGGCTAATGAATCAGGTGGTGGTGGTTCAAGTGTTTGGTCTCAATCGGGTTCAACAATTACAACAACTAATGATATAGATATAAGAAGTAGAATAAGATTTAAAGGGTCAAATGGTAACAATTATGGTTTTGAAATAGGGCAATTCGAGGCTGGCGGTATTAATGGTATATCCCTAGAAGGTCATACCGGAGGAAAATTAATTACCAACACCCACGGAACTGTTTTAGATTGGCGAACAGATAGGGTGAAAATGTATAAACCACTTTATATGAATTCTACCACTGCCACCGGAGAAGATAGACCTATTTATTTACATTATAATACAGATTTTTATATCAAATATCAAAATAGTAATTTGGCAAATGTTGTTGAAATAAAAGGATTTGAAGGAGTTCATTTAGGAGACACACGTTATGGTAATATGAGATTAAAAGTGCAAACAGATAGAGTAGAAGTAGATGGGAAACTTAGAATCATGAATGGCACATCTGAAACCGCATCTATTACTAATGCTGGAGCAGCTACATTTACATCTTTAAATGTTAGTGGAACTACTACTATAAATGGTTATGTGACAAATAGTACCTTTAATGGTACTTTAAGTAATTATGTGTCATATAGTACCTTTAATGGTGCTTTAAATAATTATGTGACATATAGTGATTTAAATGGTACTTTAAGTAATTATGCGTACAGCAATCACAGTCACAGTGGCAGTGGTGGTGGAAGTTCAGTCTGGAGCACGAACCCATGGGTGACTTCTAAAATATATTATTCGGGGGGAAATGTAGGAATTGGTTTGATGAGTCCAATAGCAGGTTTACATGTAAAGGGGGGAGGTCTTGAGGCTAATAGAATACAAATTGAATCGACTGATAGTAATAATCCAGTGCTTCAATTTTTTAAACAGAGCAGCGGCTGCTGGTTCTATTATGATGGAGCTAATTTAAGACATAGTCATACTTTTGCTTATGATTCGGATGATCGAATAAAAGAAAATGAGAGGTTAATATTAAATAGTATTAATACAATATTAAAATTGAGACCTCAAACGTATATAAAAAAATTAGGAATAATGTCTATAAATGAAATAAATAATAATACTGAAACTATATTTGAAGCAGGATTAATAGCACAGGAAATATATTATGAAGCACCTGAATTAAGACATTTAGTAAGTGTTCCTAGTGATGCAATTTTAATTGATGATAATAAATATAGAAATTTTACAGATATTAAAAATGATCCAGACTATAATAACTGGGGTAATAATATAGCTAGTGTTAATTATACTGGATTAATACCATATTTAATAAAGGGTATTCAAGAACAACAAGAAGAAATTAACACATTAAAACAAGAAAATATTGAATTAAAACAAGAAAATATTGAATTAAAATCTATAATAGATAAATTAAAAACTGCTAATAGTTTTGAAGAATTTAAAAATTTATTATAAATTAATATAAAATAAACTTTTTAGAAAAAAATTTAGACAAAAAATTAAATATAAAAAAAAAATAATTAAAATAATTAAAATTGAAATATAATAATTTACTATATAAATATGCTGAAGAATTTTAATAAAGTCTTACATAGAACCCAATTCTCAACTCTTTATAAACATAATAATTTAGTTTTAAAAAAAACTAAAAATATTAATGGAGTATCTAATAAAGAAATCAATATATTAAATTTTCTAGATCATCCAAATATTCCTAGATTAATATTTAGTCAAAATACCTATAATAATCAGTATTTAATTATGGATTATTATCCATATGGAGATTTATATGATAATTTTTACAAAAAAAATATAGACATAAAAGATTATAATACTATTATTCGTAAATTAATTAAACCTATTTATTATATTCATCAAAATAATGTAGTTCATTTAGATTTAAAATTAGAAAATTATTTATTAACACATAATAATGAATTTATGTTAATTGATTTTCAAGTATCTGAATATCATAATAATTTATACAATAAGCTTGAAGCTTTAAAACATGTTGTTGGTTCTAATAATTATGTAGCACCAGAAGTCAAAGATTATGTATTTTGTAAATCAAGTGATATTTATAGTCTTGGTTGTATATTATATGTATTATATGCTAACTCATTTTACAATGGAAAAATAGATTATAATTTATTAAAAAAGTGTGATGATAAACTAGTCAGTATTATTGAAAATACTTTAGAAGAAAATCATTTACATAGACCAAGTATTTATGATTTAACTTATTATTATAATTTAAAATAACTAAATTTAAAATAAGTAAATTTAAAAATAACTAAATATAATTTAATATTGTAATTACAGTATAAAAAAATAATTATAATAATATTTATGTTAAAAAATTCTAAAAAAATCTTAAATTCTAATACTAAATCTATATTACCAGATAATAGTGTATTATTTAAAAAATATAAATTTAGTAAATTATATAAAA
>CEVX01042310.1_pt1 | contig 16773 bp, 21 predicted proteins | sample 356561 | NCBI WGS metagenome assembly CEVX01 (sample SAMEA2623886, study PRJEB7988) | marine metagenome | biome: marine biome (ENVO:00000447); feature: surface water layer (ENVO:00002042); material: "saline water (ENVO:00002010), including plankton (ENVO:xxxxxxxx)" | depth 5 m | reverse complement strand
GGCACAAAGTCGCTCATAAGTGGTCCCTTGTTGCGGCTCAACAAAAATTCTAAAATCCATGATTCAATTTTCTTTCTGGATAACCATCGACAGGCAGCGCCGACATAGGACCTTGTAATATTAAACCTCCATCAACATGTAGAACCTCACCAGTTATAAAACGTGCAGCAGGAGAAACTAAAAAAATCACTCCGTTTGCTATGTCTGCGACATCCCCAATATTAGGAAGCGGTTGTTCTACAAAGCCATCACCTACCCCATCTTCGTAAGTTGAATCGAAGGCATCAGTTCGAAATTGACCTGGTGCCACACAATTAACACGTACTTTAGGCCCCCATTCAAAAGACAAAGTTTTACTCAACTCCAACACGCCTGCACGTGCACTTGCACTATGCGCTATCCCTGGAATGCCACGCCCAACAGTTGCAATTATTTGACAAATGGAACCTCCGTCACCTTCAAGCATTTTGTTACCAAATGCTTGAGTCATATTCCAAGTTCCATTCAAATTTAGATCGATCACACTGCGCCAACCATTCGGGCTGAAATCTCTAGCTTTTTGAGGAAATTGTCCCCCAGCATTATTAATCAGAATGTCTATATTTTCATGCCTCTGCGACAACTCAGTTACCGAATCGTTATCGCGAATATCAACGACGTCATAAGAGACCTGCCTCCCTGTTCCATCAGAGATCTCTTTTGCAGCCTTAGCCAACTTTTCCTCTTGACGGGAAACAATGGTTACATTTGCACCCACTTGACTTAATCCCACCGATATAGCACGACCAAGTCCGGTAGCTCCACCAGTTACAAGAGCATTTCGTCCTTTGAGTAGTTCTTCGTTATAGATCAAATTACTTTTCATAATTTATCTTTGCATTAGCGTTATATTTCTGGCTAGTAAGCCTCTCATATTCATACACTCTTCTAAAGTAGGGCTTGGAATAGTGTTAAAAATGAGTATTTCATATTTTTTATGATTATTAGCAGAATCAGTGAGTAAATAGTAAGTAAGAGCCTCTTCTTTTTGGGTTTTTTAATGATTTGATCCGCTTTGCCAACTTATGAGGCAAAATGTCCTGTACAAGAGGAGTGGGAATGATCGTCTTTACATATCCAGGTCAAGGATCACAATTTTCTGGTATGGGTACCAGTTGGTTGAATCATCCATCATGGGAACTGATTGAAGAGGCATCAGATGCGACAAAAGTAGATCTGGCTGACTTACTCCTTAATGCGGATGATGATTTATTGCGTGAAACGCAAAATGCCCAACTAGCTACATTCGTATTAAGCATGCTCATTCTTGATGCTGTTGAGCGACTCGGTCTTGACTCGACAGGTCATGCGGGACATAGCCTCGGCGAATACAGCGCTCTTACTGCTTCAGGTGCCCTCGATTTTTTTGATGCTGCGCGACTCGTAAATATTAGAGGAAACGCAATGAAAAATGCTATTGAAGAAAGCCCTGGAACAATGGCTGCTGTTCTAGGCCTCCCTGAAGCTGATGTCGAAAATCTATGTGCTGAGATTGATGGAGAAGTTTGGGTGGCTAACTACAACTCTCCAGGCCAGCTGGTTATAGCGGGTACTGATTCAGCGCTAGAGAAAGCAAGTGATCTCGCAAGGGAAATGGGGGCGAAAAAAGTCACCCGACTGTCTGTGGCCGGAGCATTCCATACTCCACTAATGAATTCAGCGAGAACAGAATTGTTAGAGGCTATTGAAAGCACTGACATACGGCCACCGTCTGGAATTGTGGTTGCCAATGTCGACGGAATGGCTCATGAAAACCCAGAAACATGGCGGGCACTTCTCTCTGCTCAGTTATGCAGCCCTGTCAGATGGACGCAATCATTGGGGACACTTCTGTCAATGAACTTTTCGACATTTATCGAGATAGGACCCGGAAAAGTACTTACAGGTCTAACAAAACGCACGGAACCAAACACGAAGCGTTTAAATGTCAATGAACCAAATGACTTAGATCAATTACTTGATCTAATTGCACCTACATCGTCCACTGAAAATGACTCTGGATTAGGCCATGAAGGCGAACACCTTTTCTCCACAGACAGGCTAGTGGTTAGTCCATCTGCTGGACTTTTTAAACCAGAGAGGAACTTGGAAATTGGTCAAAAAATTTCTAATGGAGAACTTATTGGGCATGTTGGAAATATTGAAATCCACTCACCTTTTTCAGGGGAACTTATGGGTTGGATCGCCGTGACAGAAGAACGACTAGCCGCCAGCCAACCCATTGCATGGCTGCGTGTAACATGATCAATACGCCTTCGTTAGATAGTATTTTCTAGAAAAAATAAAAGGGAACAAATGGAACGTGTAGTTCTTATAACCGGTGGAAATAGAGGTATTGGTCTTGCAACTGCAAAAGTTTTTGCTGCAAAGGGAAATAAAGTAGCGATCACATACCGTGACACTCCGCCTGATGGGATGGAAGATTTTGGTATCCACTCGTATTCATGTGACGTTACTGATGAAGAACACATCGACAAAACATTTAAAGAAGTAGAAGAAACACTGGGTACTGTCGAAATTCTGATTGCAAATGCTGGCATAACTCGTGATTCCTTGGCGGCTAGAACAAGCAATGCTGACTTTTCTGAAGTTTTAGACACGAATTTAACTGGTGCATTCAGAACAGCAAAAAAAGCTTTGAGGGGCATGATGAAAAATCGATGGGGTCGAGTAATTTTCGTATCATCTCTTTCGGGCAGGATAGGCCAAATAGGTCAAAGTAGTTACGCAGCATCTAAGGCAGCTCTTGTGGGGCTAAGCCGATCACTAGCCAAAGAATATGCATCTCGTGACATAACCGTTAATGTCGTCGCACCTGGAGCTATAAAAACAGACATGCTGGAAAAATTGTCCGAAGATCAAATAGATGAATACATAAAATCGATTCCGTTAGGGAGATTGGGAAAACCTGAGGAAATTGGTGAAATTATTGCTTTTTTATCCTCCGAGCATGCCTCATATATCACCGGTAGCGTGATCCCTGTTGATGGCGGCCTTTACATGGGATAAACCTTGTTTAATAAGCTTGGTAGAAGCTAAGTAACGCTCTATTGTTGTATGAGCAGTTAAATATAAGGAGTTGAAATGAGTGACGACAATTTCGCAAGATTTCAGAAATGTGCTGTTGAAGTGCTATCAGTTAGTGCAGAACAGGTAACACCAGAAGCAAATTTTGCCGATGACCTTGACGCCGACAGTCTTGACTTAGTCGAATTAGTCATGGCGCTCGAAGAAGAGTTTAGTGTGACTGTTGAAGAAGAAGAGTTAGAAGGTATCGACACCATACAGGCGGCATTTGAATTAATTACAAGCAAGCTCTAATGGCGAACCGAAAGGTCGTCGTTACAGGCTTAGGCGTTGTCACATCGTGTGGGGTAGGAACCGAATCTTTTTGGGAAGGTCTCTGCGGTAGCCCACCTGAGGGTGATAGACGTATAGAGAATTTTGACCCCTCTGAATACTTCAAAAATTCAAAAGAGGCTCGTAGAGCAGATCGCTGTACTCAATTTGCTATAGCAGCCGCGGAGATGGCCATGCAGCAAACCGGGGAGCTAACTGCTAGAGCTGACCGCTCCGGTGTTTTTATAGGAACTGGTATAGGAGGCATTGAAACTCTAGAAGAGCAAATTGGCATATTGTTAGAAAAAGGTTCTCGACGCGTCTCCCCTTTTCTTGTCCCAATGATGATGCCCAATGCAGCTACAGCTGCGGTTTCTATGAAATATGGTTTTCAAGGCCCTGCTGAGAACACCTGTACTGCATGTGCTGCTGGCACGCATGCGATAATCAATGCATCTCGCCTAATTGCTTCAGATAGATGCGACGTTGTAATTGCTGGCGGTACAGAAGCTGCTTTTACGGGTAGTTCAATTGCTGGTTTCACAAATATGACCGCCTTTTCTTCAGAAGGGGTCTCTAGACCATTTGACCTTGATCGTGATGGTTTCGTTATGGGTGAAGGAGCAGGGATTCTCCTTCTTGAGGAAAAAGAAATGGCTCAAGAGAGAGGAGCAAAAATCTATGCAGAAATACTAGGTGGTGCCAGCAATGCTGACGCACACCATATTACGGCTCCTTCTCCAGGGGGTTTAGGAGCAAAAAAGTGCATAGAGCTAGCTTTAGAAGACTCTGGAATAACCTCAGACTCCGTTGGATACATCAATGCGCATGGCACTTCAACGCCCTTGAATGACTTGGGAGAGGCTCAAGCAATAAATTCAGTTTTCGGTGCTGATGGACCACTAGTTTCCTCCACTAAAGGAATCACTGGTCACACACTCGGTGCAGCAGGTGCAATAGAAGCTGTCGCAGTAGTTATAGCAATGCAAAAATCTCTCATTCCTCCAACTGCTGGATTCGCAAATCCAGATCCTGAAATGCCGGAAATAAACCTAGTTCATGGTGAACCTGTGCAATGGACCCCAGCGCCTGCCATTTCTAATTCTTTTGGTTTTGGTGGGCACAATGGTTGTTTAGTTATTGGACCTAACTAATTCAATCAAATTTTTGCAAAAACAAACATCAAGTTGCAGCTACAAGCTAGTTCGCTATCAACATGGGCTTCTCCTCTACCCTTACCACCTCGAGCGGAAATTCTTGTAAGTTCAATTGAAAGGTCTAACTTTTCACCTGGAGAAACTCGACGTCTAAACCGTACGTTATCCATACCGCCAAACAACGGTAAGAGGCCATCAAAATTTGGATCAGAAAGTAGCGTATAGGCGCCTAACTGGGCTATTGACTCACACATTAAAACACCTGGAAGAGTTGGAAAGTCAGGAAAGTGGCCGGGGAAAAAGTCCTCAGTTTCTTTCAATTGCCAATATCCTTGAGCTGATTTAGGGAGCTCTAATTTCGTAACCTCAGTTAAGAACAGGAAGGGTTCTCTATGTGGAATAACTTCTTCAGGTTTTGGCAAATTCATCACAACCTCCAAATTCAAAAGGTCTGCCGGTAAAACCAGCAGACCTTTGAAAATAATTTAAATGTAAAAATTTACATCTACATTCCCATAGGAGGCCCACCACTCTTAGCAGCTGCCTTAAGCTTAGACCCTGCAGAAACCTTAACTGCCTTCGTAGCTGGAATACTAATAGCTTCTCCGGTTTGAGGATTTCTACCTTGTCTAGCTTTACGAACTGTCTGTTCAAATGAAATCCAGCCGGGTACTGTAACCTTCTCATTACCCGCAGCAACTGCATCCGCTACTACATCAAACATAGCATCCAGGCAAGCCCCAGCATCTTTGTTCGAAACGCCGGCTTTTTCAGCCATTGCAGCGATCAAATCACTCTTGTTCATCCACCGTCTCCCTTGTGTTATTTACGCACCCACATTGGGCACAAGGCCACGCGACACGTTTTCAGAGGCAAAGTCAAGCATTTAAGCCTGTTTTAAAGGGGTTTTTTTAGAAAAAAGCCTTAATTTATGCTTTTTTTAAGGTTTTAGACAGAAAATTCAAAAAGTCTTGATTTTTAGTAGTTCTTATCTAGTGCATTTCTAAATGATGAAACTAATTCCCCCACTTTTTCCGGTGAAGAGCTATCGATCATTTCTTGAACAATTGCGCTTCCGACTATCACACCGTCACTAATCTCTGAAGCTTTCACAGCTTGATCAGGAGTACCAATCCCAACTCCCACCAGAACAGGTTTAGAAGTTACTTTTTTCAATCGAGATGCGATTTCGATTGCACTATCAGCCAGTTCAGAGCGCACTCCAGTCACTCCGAGCAGCCCTACCGCGTAAACGAACCCATAACTTCTTGTGCATATTTCGTAAAGTCTCTCGTCAGGCGTTGTGGGAGCGGCTAATAAGATTGTTTCAATCTTAGAGTTAGACGCCGACTCCGACCATGCATCTAACTCTTCTAAAGGTAGATCAGGAAGTATGCAACCAGAAATTCCAGCTGAAGCAAGTCCTGAAGCAAATCTCTCATGCCCCATCCTGTAAGCAAGATTGTAGTAAGTCATTACAGCAAGAGGTGCTGCAGAACTTTCTCCTCTCAAGTCATTCAAAATGCTTACAGGTGTAGATCCAGATTCCATCGAAGACTCGTTGGCCATTTGGATAATAGGCCCATCCATCACTGGGTCAGAAAAAGGAATTCCAATTTCTACAACATCGGCTCCAGCTTCAATAACGGAATGCATTGTTTGGATCCAATCATTTCCTAAACCACCAGTTATGTAAACAACTAGAGCTTTCTTTCCGGAATCTATTTTTTTTCGAAGAACCGACTCAATCTCTACATTCTCAGACATTCAAGATTTCCATCATCTGTCCAACATCTTTGTCACCCCGGCCGGAAAGATTCAACAAAACAGTTTTACCAGTCAAGTACTCGCGTTCTCGCGAGACCCAAGCAAGGGCATGAGCTGGTTCCAATGCCGGAATTAGGCCTTCACTGCGACTCAATAGTTGAAAAGCGTCGATTACTTCAGCATCAGTAACTGACTCATAACGGGCTCTTCCGGTCGATGATAGGTAGCTGTGTTCAGGGCCCACACCCGGATAATCTAATCCTGCACTTATTGACTCTGCTTCTAAAACCTGACCAAATTCATCTTGCATTAAGAACGACTCCATTCCATGCACTACTCCCGGGACACCTCTTCCGATTGCAGCTCCGCCAGCTGGCTCCACTCCGACCAGTTCTGCATCACTGTCAATAAAGCCAGAGAAAATACCTATTGCGTTAGACCCACCCCCAATGCATGCACAAACAACATCAGGTGTGGTACCGAGAATCTCTTCCGATTGTTTCCGTGCCTCTGTTCCTATGACCTCATGAAACGTTCTAACCATCCATGGATAAGGATGAGGACCCATAACCGACCCAAGGCAGTAGTAGGAGTCTTCAACGGTTGCCACCCAGTCACGCATTGCGTCATTTACAGCATCTTTTAGAGTTTTACTTCCGGATTCGACACTTTTTACCTCCGCCCCTAATAACTTCATTCGAAAAACGTTCAGCTCTTGTCGTTTCACATCTACTTCACCCATGTAAACGCAGCATTCCATATTTAAAAGAGCAGCTGCCGTTGCTGTCGCTACCCCGTGTTGACCAGCACCAGTCTCCGCCACCAAACGTTTTTTTCCCATCCTCTTAGCAAGTAAAGCTTGGCCCAGTACATTATTAATTTTGTGGGACCCGGTGTGATTAAGATCCTCTCGTTTCAATAACAGTCGACAATTAAGCTCAGAAGAAAGATTGAAACATTCTGTAACAGGTGATGGTCTACCCGCATAGTCAGAAAGAAGAGAATCTAGTTCTTTCCGAAACGAATCATCGTTCCAAGCATCAATAAATGATTTTTCGAGTTCATTGCATGCCGGCACCAACGTTTCAGGGACATATCGTCCCCCAAAGGGTCCAAACCTTCCTTTTTCATTAGGGTTTTTTAAATTCATATACTCACTCTAGAAAATATCAATCAGTTTTTGCTTTAAATGACTTTGCAGTTTCAATAAAAATTTTTAACAACTCAGGATCTTTCCGTCTAGGTTCGGACTCCACTCCAGTAGCCACATCAACACCGAAAGGAGAAAACTTTTCAATTCCAGCGCTAAGGTTTTCCACATTCAACCCACCAGCCAAAATTAATTTTTCACTTTTTATAGACTCCGCTGAGATATTCCAATCAAATCTCTTACCCTCACCAGGAGTGTTCGAGTCCAAAAGTAGAAAATCCACACCATAATCGTCAAAGTTAGATAAATCTGATGAGTCAAAAGGAAGAGCTTTGATAGTAAAAGGAACGCTCTTTGCAACTAGCTGACAATCTTCATGGCTTTCATTTCCGTGCATTTGTGCAGCATTAAGACCTGTTATTTCAACTATGCGGGTTATCTCTTCAGGAGTGAAATCACTAAAAATTCCAACACTCATAATTCCGTTTGGTAGTTTTTTTACCAAATTTTTCACAAACTCAGTTTCAACTCTTCTTTTTGAGGTAGAAACAAAATTAAAACCAATGGCGTCGCACCCAAAATCAATAGCTAAAAATGCGTCTTCCTGGTTAGTCACACCACAAATTTTTACGAAAGTTTCACCTGTAGCTATGTCAGTCATCGCTTTTTACCTCAAATTTATTACTAAGCTCAGAAAGTGTTTTAATCCGATTATCTGATTTGACCAACAACTCTCCAACAAGTACAGCTGAATATCCAGCTTTCATCAGATTACGGGCACTTTCACCTCCGTCTATACCTGACTCCGCTACAGCCGTTACAGAATCAGGAATTTTTGAGATTAAAGTATTAGCTTTTAATGGATCGACATCAAATGACTTCAAATCTCTTTGATTAACCCCGATCAATTTCGCCTCTATCGATAAAGCTCGATCTAATTCTTTTTCGTCACTAACTTCAACTAACGGATCCAAACCAAGTTCTATTGAAAGTTCCAAAAAATCTTTGAGTTCAAATTGATCCAAAGCGGAAACAATCAACAAAACAGCATCGGCTCCCATTATTCGTGCATCACAAATATCGCGCTGGTCAACTGTAAAATCTTTTCGCAAAACAGGTATCTCTACCGCTCTTGACGCTTCGATTAAATCTTGTTCAGAACCACCAAAATTTTCTTCGTCCGTTAACACGGAAATTGCTGCCGCTCCACCACTTTCATATTCAGCAGCTAAGACGGCAGGGTTAAGGGCGGTAAATAAGTCGCCTTTTGATGGTGACTTTCTCTTAATCTCTGCAATTACAGCTATCCCCTCTTCAGAATGCTTTATTAATGAATTCTCAAATCCTCTGGTGGGGGCAGCATCACTAGCCTGTTTGTATAAAAGTTCAAAACTCCTATTGTCGTTTCCAGCACTTCGACGATGCGAATCTAAAATTTTCTGCAGGTAAGTCATTGGATCAAAACATCCTCACACAAAAGAAGTTCACTTCTGACTTTGACGCTGTCTTGACATTTTTCGAGCTGCAGGTATTGCTCCCAGTAATGCACGGGCTTTGTTTCTGCATTCCTGATCTTCTGCATGAGGATCACTGTCAGCAACTATTCCAGCTCCAGCCTGAACCGAAGCAACTCCATCTTTTACGATCATTGTTCTTATTGTTATTGCCGTATCTATATTTCCGGAAAAATCAAAATATCCAACAACCCCGGCATAAGGTCCGCGTTTTGTCGGTTCGAGATCATCAATTATTTGCATTGCTCTGACTTTAGGAGCACCGGACACAGTTCCAGCTGGAAGGGTTGCTCGCAAAACATCAATTGGGCCCAAGTCGTTTCGAAGATCGCCAGAAACCTGACTAGTCAAATGCATCACATGACTATATTTTTCTAATGTCATTGTCTCATCAACTGTCTCTGTACCAAACTCGACTACTCGACCTAAATCATTCCGTGCCAAATCTAGGAGCATTACATGTTCAGCTAATTCCTTTGGATCTTCTTTTAACTCAGAAGCAAGAATGCGATCTTCTTCATCTGTTTTTCCTCTTTTTCTAGTGCCTGCTATAGGTCGTGAAAAAACCTTTCCTTCAATTAAGCGCACCATTGGCTCTGGAGAAGCGCCAACAATTGAAAGTTCCTCATAACGGAAGAAATACATATACGGGCTAGGGTTTATCTGTCGTAAAACTCTGTACACATCAAAAGGGTCAGCGTCCAACTCCACGTCGAACCTTTGCGATAAAACAACTTGGAAAATATCTCCATTTATTATGTGTTCTTTTGCAGTTTCCACGGCTAAACAGAATTGATCCGTTTCAAAAGTTGACATCACCTCCGGTAGGTCTTCATCTAAAGGCGGAGGGAACATTAGGGGTTCCTCTGAACCCGTGGCTCCTGTCTCCGCTAAGTCCTCTAATCGTCTAATAGAATTTTTGTACTTTTCTTCGATCGAGCTTTCAGTTTCTTTATCGCCAATTAAAACATTTGAAATCAGAAAAGCTCTCTGCTTCCAATGGTCGATTGCGATCAGATCGCCTATCACCGAGAGTTTTGCATCTGGCAAGTGCTTGTCATCATTGGGCACATGAGGCAAATTCTCTACTTCTCTAACTATGTCATACCCTAAATACCCAACGAGTCCACCATGTAAAGGTGGAAAATCGTCAATGTGTGGAGTTTCAAATACATCTAATAGATCAGTTAAAAGTTCTAACAAACTCATTTCTGGATCTACCGCAACCGGTAATGAACCTTCTAAATAGATCTGATTGTTTTCTTTAGTGATTGTCGCCAAGGGCTTCCCACCTATAAATGACCATCGACCCCAATGCTCTCCTCGATCAACACTTTCAAGCAGAAAACCATCATCACTACCGATACAACGATTAAAAAGCGCTACAGGAGTTGTTAGGTCAGCCAGTATCTCAGTCCAAACTGGAATTACGTTGTAATTCCCAGCCAAACGCTGAAACTCGGTGAAAGACGGAGAAATTAATAAATCAGTTTGCACTGGAACCAAAAGGAGTGAAAAAACAAGTGAACTCACCTGTATGACAAGCTCCTTTACCCTCCTGAATTACTGAAAAAAGTAACGTGTCGAAATCACAATCGTAAAAGGCTTTTTGAACAAATTGCCTATCGCCAGAAGTCTCGCCTTTACACCAATACTCTTGACGGCTTCTGCTCCAAAACCAGGTCCTACCGGTAGAAAGAGTTTCTCTAAGTGACTCCTCGTTCATCCAAGCCATCATCAAAACTTTTCCCGAACTCTCCTCTTGAACGATTGCAGGAACTAAACCTTCGGAATTAAAACTAATGCGCGAAATTTCTTCATCGTCTATATTAAATGACTTACCTATTTGAGATTCCATTCCACAAGTCTATTATTCTCATGCATTAAAAATGAAAATATATTATAGATAAAGCCCTGTACTGCCTTCTTCTAGACGTTTAGAGGCCACTGCATGAATATCGCGCTCTCGCAAAATGATGTAGTCGAGACCTCTCACCTCAACTTCATATCTGTCTTCCGGATTAAAAAGCACTCGGTCAGCAACCTCCATCGAACGGACATTGGGCCCCACAGCAACTATTTCGGCCCAGGCTAACCGTTTACCCATCTGAGCGGTGGCAGGTATAAGTATTCCTCCCGTTGACCTTCTCTCACCATCTTCATCATCAATCTGAACGAGAATTCGATCATTTAGCATTTTTATTGGAAGACCTTCGTCTTCAGCTGGGCCAGGCATTTTTATCACTTTTGAATCATTCACAGAAATCACGGTATCGGCAACCTGATTAAGCACCTCTCACAGCTAAACCGGCTTTTAACAATTCTTTTTTAACCTCAGAAACTGTTAATTCTCCAAAATGAAAGATAGAGGCAGCTAAAAGTGCATCAGCATTACCTGATAATGCCCCATCGACCATATCTTTCAAATTCCCCGCACCGCCACTAGCTATTAACGGCACTGATACCTCCTGACTCACAGCTTTGAGCATTTCAATATCAAAACCATCTTTTGTTCCATCTCTGTCCATCGACGTTAAAAGAATTTCACCTGCACCTTTTCCAACTACCTCCCTCACCCATGCAAGTAAACTCAGACCAGTCGCCTCTCTTCCGCCATGAGTGAAAACTTCAAACCCGCAAATAGTTTTATCGCTACGCCTAGCATCAATAGCGACGACTACGCATTGCTTGCCGAACTCGTTAGCTACATCAGTTATCAAATCTGGTCTAATAACAGCAGCAGTGTTCAAAGATATTTTATCCGCCCCGAGTCGGAGTATCTGTCTAGCATCCTCGACAGAGCGGATACCGCCACCGACAGTGAATGGTATAAATATTTCTTCCGCTGTTCTTCTTACGACTTCATGAAGCGTCTCGCGTGAATCTGAAGAAGCAGTTATGTCTAAAAAAACTATTTCATCCGCACCTTGATCGTTATAAACAGAAGCCAATTCAACCGGATCTCCCGCATCCCGAAGGTCGACGAAATTAATCCCTTTAACAACTCGACCTTCATCGACGTCCAAACATGGAATTATACGTACCACTCTCATATGGATTCGAAAGCCTCAATGGCTTGAGATAGAGAGAATTTTCCTTCATAAAAAGCACGGCCCACAATCACACCTCTTAGATTTTTCCCATTGACATCTAATAAGCTCAAATCTCTCAGATCATCAGTAGAACCCACACCGCCGGACGCAATCACATCTTTTGTGGTTGATGAAATAATATTCTTGTAGGCATCAATATCAGGTCCTTCTAAAGTGCCATCTCTCTCGATATGTGTAACGATATAAGCATCAACACCTGTTTTTTCGAATCTTTCAAAGAGGTCTGTATAAGACAAATCGGTTTTCTTCTTCCAGCCATGAACAGCTACTTTATTGCCTTTCAAATCAACGGCAATCGCCACCCTGCCAATTGAAACTACCTCTTCGAGCAAAGATGGGTTCTCTATGGCTGCCGTACCAATAACAATACGAGTAACACCGGAATCAAAAATTAAGCGGGCTCTTTCTAGGTCACGAATCCCTCCCCCTACTTGCACAGGAATCTCTAATTGAGAAGCAATTTTTTCAATTATTGAAGCATTATTAGCAATCCCTGTTCTAGCTGCGTCTAAATCGACGATATGAATCCATGAAGCGCCTTCTTCTTGAAAAGACAGCGCCTGCGAAATCGGATCGTCGCTATATTGAGTTTCACTTGAATACACACCTTGTAAAAGACGGACACATTTACCATCAATTAGGTCAATAGCAGGAAACACATTTTTTTTCATTCTTGGTTACTTCTCAATAGAGAAAGAAAGTTTTTTAGAAGCCTCATACCTGTTTTTCCAGATTTTTCAGGATGAAATTGTGTAGCCCACAAGTTATTTATAGCAATAGCAGCATTAAGATCGCTCCCGTAATCACAGAAAGCTACGCTTTCTTCTGTTATTGGTGCTGAATAACTATGAACAAAGTAGACCCAAGGGTCTTCTTCAATTCCCTTAAGCATCGGGTGTTTAAAGTTGCATTTCAACTTATTCCATTGCATTTGGGGAATTTTTACATCTCCCTCGATAGCCCTTACCTGCTCGTTAATAACTCCTAAACCCTTTGTCCCAACACTTTCATCGCTTCCGTTATACAAAAGTTGCATACCTATACAGATTCCTAAAAACGGCTTAGCCCCTGAAGCGGCTTCTTCGGCCATAGAAGCTGCAATAGAAAATAATTCAGTTTCTACCAGCGCTTCTGCACACCTGCCAAATGCTCCCACACCTGGCAGAACAACCCCATCAGATTCTTTCAAAATTGACTTGTCATTTGTAAGGATTGCTTCCGCACCAGCAAATTCAAGAGCTTTCTGCGCTGACCTTAAATTTCCAATTCCGTAATCAAATATCGCGACCGTTGGCCGAGAGGTCACAAGGATCCTTTCGTTGAAGGAAGATCGACACCTTCAATTTTCACTGCGTCTCTCAACGCTCGCGCAACTCCTTTAAAAGTCGCTTCAACTATATGGTGAGTATTTTTACCACGCACTAATGAAATATGAAGGGTTACTTTTGATGTAGCTACAAAAGCCCTCCAGAACTCCTCCATTAATTGTGGATCAAAGGGTGGATCACCTAATATTTTTTCTCCCGGAAAATCAACTTCATAATTGCAGAAAGATCTACCGGAGATGTCAAGTGCTACATCTATTAGCGCTTCATCTAAAGGCACACTGACAGATGAAAATCTTCTAATTCCAATTTTATTACCAAGCGCAGCATTAAAGGCTTCTCCAATCGAGATACCGACATCTTCTACAGTGTGGTGTGCATCGACCTCTAGGTCACCAACTGATTTCACCAAAAGACCTATACCAGAGTGTTTGGCCAATTGTTCAAGCATGTGGGTAAAGAAAGGTATTCCAGTCTCAATTGAAGTATTTCCACCTTCAAGATCAACTGTCACCTGAATATCTGTTTCCTTCGTTTTTCTTTCTATAGAAGCTTTACGATCTGTCATTTAAGTATCTTCCTAACTGCATTCAAAAAGGTATCATTCTCGCTTTTGCTACCTATCGTAACTCGCAAGCAGCCACCCAAACCTTCCCAGCTAGAACAATCACGAATCAAAATTCCTTCTTCAAGTAACTCTTCCCACAATTTATATGCATCGATCAGCTCAGGCTTGAACAATAAAAAATTAGCTTCAGACGGCCAAACTTTTAAAGGAAGAGAAACTAAAGCATCAAAAACCTTTTTTCTCTCTTTTTTGATCTCATCAACTTTTCGTCTCATCTCATCTTCATGTTTTAAAGCCAAAATACCAACTCTCTGTTTCACAGAATCAAGATGATAAGGAAGAGAAACAGTTTTGATCATATTTATACACCATTCCGGAGCAAGTAAATACCCGAGACGAATGCCTGCCAAAGACCAAACTTTAGAAAAGGTGCGGATAAAAGCCACATTAGATTCATCACTTACGATCAGCTCTGAAGCATTCTCCGAAAATTCTTTATAGGCCTCATCAATAACCAGTAAGCCTCCTGTTGAATTAAGCTCAGTAAGAATCCCGTCAATTAACTCTGGAGTCTCAATATTGCCAGTCGGATTATTCGGGGAGCAAAGAAAAACTATTTCGGGCCTGTCTTTTTTAATTGCATCAAGTGCGGCATTTTCGTCAACTTGAAATTCTGCATTACGTGATCCTTCGATAACACGAGTTCCTGTGATCTTTGCTATTTGAGAATGCATCGCATAAGTCGGTTCAAAAATCAAAGCTGATCTGTCATTCCCGCCAAAAGCCAAACAAATTGACTGTATTACTTCATTGGATCCGTTGGCAACGAAAACCTCACTCCCTCTCAAGAGTTCTTTATCAGCTATAGAGGTGCATAACTCATTTGCCGAACGGTTCGGGTAGCGATTTAAATCAAAGTTTTTGATTTCAGATTGAAACTCTTGAGTAAAAGTATCTGGAAGAGGAAATGGAGATTCATTTGTATTTAATCTCACAGGCACGTCGAGTTGTGGTGAGTGGTATCCTTCGAGAACACCGAGATCTCTTCGAGTTAACGGAATTTTATTCAATTCGAACTCCTCGCAGGCGGATCGAGTCTGCATGGCTTTCAAGTCCTTCAGTTACAGCAAAGTTAAATATGTGCGGACCGAGACGATTTAAAGCTTTTTCAGAACTTGTGACAACGTGAATGTCTCGCATAAAATCTCTGACTGTTAGTGCGCCAGCAAATCTTGCAGTTCCAGCAGTCGGCAGTACATGACTTGGACCCGCTAAGTAATCTCCTAGAGAAGCAGGCGACCAGTTGCCACAAAAAATTGCTCCGGCGTTTGATACTTTCTTTGCCACCTCTGCTGCGTTAGTTGTCATGATTTGCAAGTGTTCCGGAGCAACTTCGTCTACTATTGCCACTGCCGAGTCCAGGTCATCTACTAGTGCACAATAGCCCCCAGTCTCGAAAGTTGACTTAATGTTTTCTCCTCTCGAAGAGTTCCTCACTAAATTTTCTAATTCATCTGCAACTTCAGCGGCAAAATTTTCATCTGTAGTTACCAGCCACGACTTGCCTCCAGGCCCATGTTCTGCTTGAACTGCAAGATCCACAGCGACAAATTTTGCTGGTGCTGTTGAATCTGCAATCACCATTATCTCTGATGGTCCAGCAAATGAAGCGGGAACTCCAACCCTTCCAACCACTTCTTGTTTGGCTAAAGAAACATAAATATTTCCTGGACCGACTATAACGTCGACAGGTTGTACAGATTCAGTTCCATAAGCGAGTGCTGCGATTGCTTGCGCTCCACCAATTGGATGAATGACATCTACTTTCGCAACAAAAGCTGCCGCTAAAGTATCAATTGAAATTCCTTGACCGCCAGCCGGTGGCACAGTCACGACTACTCTTTCAACACCCGCAACTTTGGCAATTAGAGCGGTCATTAGCACAGTCGACGGATATGAGGCTAAACCTCCAGGCACGTAACAACCAGCACTGGCGACTGGTTTTTGAAAAGTTTCAATAGATAAGCCATTATCGTCCAAGATTGTGTGTTCAGTTAATTGTGTTTCCTGGTAAGTCACAATTGCTTCAGCTGAAGCGTTAAGAGCGTCTCTAAATTCCTTAGAAATCGAATGGTATGCTTTTTCTACCTCTTTTTGACTTACTACCAAATCGTCAAGGACGATGCCATCGAATTTCTGCGTCAGATTACGTAATGCAGCATCCCCCAAATTTCTAACTTCGCTAATTATCTCTCGCACAGCCTCAATTGGGAGCTCATCAATCTCAGTTGAAGCAGGCATAAAGTCTTTCCACTCTGAACCTTTTCCCCTGAAATCGATTTGCTTAAGCATCACATAACGCTACCTGCTGGGCTGCAGTGATCGGTAACGATTTATCTTGTTGTAAATTTTCCCCATTTGAACCAAACTTATGGATGCAAATAATTTCAAAGGCTGAACTGTCTTCGCTGAAAAGTCAACTTGAATCTTTACTTAATGCCTTAATAGAAATTAATGATAAGTCTTCTTCTGAAAATGAAATAGATGCAAGCAACAGGAACTTACTAGAGACTGAACGTCATCTTCGCGGCGCTTTAAGGGAATTGGAACATCTTTCAAAGAGCTTATAAAAAGCTCAGCGCCCCTAAGGGCGCTGAGCAAGCGAGGCGGGTGGCGGGAACCCGATTCTCGCCAAACCGGGTTGCGGTACCCGGATAACTAAAAATTACACGCAACTAAAATTTTTTACCAAGTTGAACTTTTCAAATTTGTGAACTTAGACAAAAATCGCTTAATGAACA
>CEVX01089638.1_pt1 | contig 16828 bp, 16 predicted proteins | sample 356561 | NCBI WGS metagenome assembly CEVX01 (sample SAMEA2623886, study PRJEB7988) | marine metagenome | biome: marine biome (ENVO:00000447); feature: surface water layer (ENVO:00002042); material: "saline water (ENVO:00002010), including plankton (ENVO:xxxxxxxx)" | depth 5 m | reverse complement strand
ATTGCACTTTCAGGTTTTTTCTTAGTTAATCGGTTCACAAAAATTGGCATAGCAATGAGAGCTGCCCATTTCGATCACGAAGCAGCTTTCGCTCAAGGTATTTCTTTGAAGGTTGTCTTTGCTACCGCTTTTGGAATCGCTGGTGCAGTGGCTGCTTTAGCCGGAACTGCAACTGGTGTGGGAATAGCACAGTTAACACCCAATATGGATCTAATAGTATTTCTTGCTTTTCCAGCAATGATACTGGGAGGTTTTGATTCCCCAGGAGGCGCCGTAATAGGAGGAATCATCGTTGGAATTATTCAAAACCTGACAAAGGTATATCAGCCTGAATGGGATTTGGACTGGTTAGGAGTCGGATTCGACAGAGTAATGGTCTTTATCGTGATGCTTATAATTTTAATGATCCGACCGTATGGACTTTTCGGCACTAAAGAAGTACACAGAGTGTGAGTTTAAATGGCTAATCCTTCAAAAGAACTAAAAGTTCGCTATCAGCAAGACCTAATGATTTGGCGAACCCCTTTATTAAGAGCTGGTTTATTAACTCTGTTATTTCTTTACGTTTTGAGCCCGATAATTTGGGAGAGTTTTATAGTAACTAAATTTCTTGACGATATAGGTCTAACTATGACAACGCTTAATTATGCTGGCGTGTTTGCTGTTGGAGCAATTGGTTTAAATTTGCTGACCGGATACACGGGACAAGTTTCATTAGGTCATTCAGTTTTTGTTGGTGCCGGAGCATATTTCACTGCATATGCGGGATCAACATGGGAGTTACCTTTTATAGTCTGGTTGCCCGGGTCACTTTTAGTCGGTTTTCTAATTGGTTTTATAGTTGGACCTCTAGCGCTAAGACTCCGCGGAAACTATTTGGTGGTTGTGACCTTAGGTTTAGTTTTCTTAGGAGACCACATTTTCAGAAATTGGAAATCAGTTACTGGTGGAAGTACAGGGGTTTCGGTTACAGGAGCTTCATTAAAAGTTGGCCCTATTGATTTTAGAAACTTTGAAGTTTTTGGTCATGAATTTGAAAAATCTCAATCATTTTTCTGGCTCATTTGGGGTTTCGTCGGACTTACTGCACTACTTGTTAAAAATATAGTGAGAACAAGACCAGGAAGAGCATTACAGGCAGTAAGGGATCGTGATATCGCAGCTGAAATAATTGGAGTAGATCTTTTGCATTACAAGACAATGGCATTTGCAATTTCTAGTTCAATCGCTGCTCTTGCCGGAGCACTTTTCGGGGTGCTGCAGTCATTTATAAGCCCCATAGATTTCGGCTTGTTAGTAGCAATTCAATATATAGCAATAATTATTTTGGGAGGAATGGGAACTATTCACGGATCGATAATAGGCGCCCTTGTTGTAGGGAGTCTCCCCAGACTCGTTGAAAATATTTCTAGAGATTATGACCTTCCGGGCGTTAGCGGAGACCAAGGAGGAATTGGAGGCATGCTATCCATCTCTTCTTTAAATCATATTATTTATGGCATGCTTATCGCTGCATTTTTGCTGCTTGAACCTCGAGGAATCGCAGGAATATGGATACGTATAAAAACTTATTTTAAAACCTGGCCTTTTTCTTACTAACAGAAATTTTCGTATGGTCATTCGAATTCAACGCGTGAGAGAATTTACATAAACATAGATTTTATTTAGAAGGGAGAGTTATGAGTAGTATTCGATACGGAGCTCGATCACAAGAAGCAATCCGTAACAGAGAGCTCGAGGCAACAGGTCGAGAGACATGGTCAGATTCTTTAGAAGCCGTTTATGAAACTGATCCTGATGTCATTGCTGCTGTACTGCCACCACCTTTAGAACCAGGACCAGAGCCACTAGTAAGGCTAAATATTTCAACAGTAACCATGCCTGGCAATCTGGTATTTGGGGCTGGATGGTTTGGAGTTCAAGCTTGCCATGGGGAAGTTTTAGGTGAGTACCCATTGTTAATGCCGATGACCACTGAACAAGCAACTGTTGGAGGTCGTGAGACATTTGGAGAACCCAAAAAGATTGCTGAGATTCAAGCAAAAAGAGAAGGTAATGATATTCACAGCACCATAAAGCGTTTAGGTTTTACAGTCGCAGAGATAAAAGGCAAGATCACAGGCGAAAGAGATCTGATATCAAATGAAAGAATCGATTTTTATTTCAAATTATTTCCATCACCTGAAGGACCAACAAAACTTGATGGAGACCCTTTTATAGTCCATTCAAAAAAATCTTCACGTGAACGAAAAGCAGAAGTTGTAGAAGGTGAAGTTATTTTGGGTAATTCACCATTAGACCCAGTATCAGATTTACCAATAAGAAAGTTGCGTTCTATTACTCTTTCTCAGCGTGCAACAGTGGTCAATGCTCGTACTGTAGGGACTGTCCCAGCTGAAAATTTGATACCTTTTGTTCACCAACGTTACGACGATCTTTCGGTTCTAGGAGTAAAAGATACTGATGACTAAGGAGGCTAAATGTCCATCGAAGTGAGTACAGGTGAAGATCCATACTTAATTGTTTCTTCTGATACGCATGCTGGGCTCCAGTGTGAGAATTATCGTCCCTATCTTGAGTCCTCTCTACATGATGAGTTCGACAAATATGTAGAAGAAAGACATGAACATCGACGAATCACTGAAGAAGTTAACGCTGATTTTCTGGAGAAATGGGAAGGGGAAAACAAGGAAGGTCTTAAAGGAGCGTATGACTCCTCAGTTAGAAATGGTGTTATGGACGCCGACGGCATTTCAGGAGAAATAATTTTTGCTGATGGCGATGCTGTTACAGGACAAGAATCACCACCATTTGGTGCTGGTTTAGCTGCAGGTCAGATTACTGATCCAAAACTCGCTTTTGGAGGAGCTAGAGCGCATAACCGTTGGTTAGAAGAATTTTGTGGGGACGATCCTGTTAGACGTGCTGGGATTGCTTTAGTGCCAATAACCCATGACGTAGATGAAGCTGTAAAAGAAATCGAGTCACTCGCTGAAAAGCCAGGTATTTATGGTGTGATGGTCCCAACTATGTGGCATGGTTTTCCTCCTTATGGGTCTGATCATTATGACAAGGTATGGGCAGCGTGCAGTGAAACTGGTCTTGTGGTTCACACTCATTCTGGTGAAGCAGATTTTCCAAGTTATGGAGAAAATATAGCTATGTATATTAGCGAGGTGCCTTTTTGGACTCATAGAATCCTGTGGCAACTTTTGTTTTCAGGCAAGTTTGATCGTTTTCCTGGATTGAAATATGCAGTAGTTGAATGTGGTTCATTTTGGATCGGAGATATTTTATGGAAAGCCGACATTAATTTCGGCGGCACGAGCAAAATAAAAAAAATGGGTTCAAGAATGAAAGGATTAATATCGCGACTTCCTTCAGAATATTTTGGTTCGAATGTTTTCATAGGTGCTTCCACTATGTCGCGAGAGGAAATAAGACGTAGACACGTAAATGGAATCGATGCCTTGATGTGGGGCACCGACTATCCACATCCTGAAGGATCCTGGCCAAATACAGTTGAGCGACTTGAGAATGATTTCAGAGATGTCTCAATCGAAGATACTCGTCGTTTACTAGGAATGAATGCTGTTGAATGTTACGGACTTGACTTTGAAGGATTAAATGCTGTTGCAAATCGCGTTGGCCCAACTCCGGCAAAACTCAACCAAGATCCGGAATTAAGAACCTCTGAGAATGCACTACGTGAAGCCCGCTGGTGGCTTGATGAATACGGTTGTGAATTACAGTACTAAGGAATCTAATGGATGAACATCACGTAATAATTTCAGCGGATAGTCACTGTGGTGCAGATCTCCGTCAATATAAAGATTATTTGGAGACCAAATTTCATAATGAATTTGATGAGTGGGCAGATGTAATTGAAGCTGATCAAATCAAAATGGATGAACTATATGCAGGCTTAGAAAAATCACCGCGAAATGTTGGGATTGGCGGAGATCCCGAACTCGATGCGGATCGCAATTTTTCAAGTTCTCGTCGTCTAAAAGAGCAAGAAGACGATGGTGTCGTAGCTACGGTACTTTTTCCCAATACCACACCACCTTTTGCACCACCCGCAGCCAGTCCTTTTGAAGCTCCTCCTTATAGTGATGATTTTGAAAAAAGATGGGCTGGTTTAAGAGCCCATAACCGGTGGTTAGCAGATTTTGTTTCTGAAGCACCCGAAAGACGTGCGGGAGTGGCACAGATTTTTCTTGGAGACGTTGAAGGTTCAGTAGAAGAAATTAAATGGGCATTCGACCATGGTTTAAGAGGGGGAATTTTGGTTCCTGGAGCTCCTCCTGATTCACCGTTTGAACCCTTATATTCACCAAGCTATGAACCTATATGGTCCACCGCAGCAGATTTTGAAATGCCTTTGAACCATCATGCTGGAGGAGCAACGCCCGATTTCGGATCTTATTTCCCAGCTTCACTAGCTGTTTTTATGATTGAAGTTACGTGGTGGAGCCAAAGAGCCCTTTGGCATTTGATGTTTAGTGGAGTTTTTGAACGGCATCCAAATTTACAGTTCGTTAATACTGAAACTGGTACTGCATGGTTGCCTGACACATTAGAAAAACTTGATTCCTTTTACGAACGAATGAAATATGGAAAATATGGTTCGGAAACTATTTTTGGGGGGATGGCGGTTGAACAACTGTCATTAAAACCAAGTGATTATTGGCAAAGGCAGTGTCATATTGGTGCGAGTTTTCTGAGGCCAACCGAGGCTCATTTATGTAAAGAAATTGGTATCGAGAAAATTATGTGGGGATCAGATTACCCACACACGGAAGGTTCGTATCCATACACGCGTGATCACCTTCGTTTAACTTTTGCTGATTTTTCGACAGAAGAGGCAACACAGATTTTAACTGAGAACGCTGCTCGCTTGTACAAGTTTGATATTGATGCATTACGGCCATTAGCTCAAAAAGTTTGCCCGACAAAAGCAGAGGTAGCAACTCCAATAAATTATGCAGAAATAGCTGAAGATGCAAAAGGTTGTCCTGGTATGAATCCTCTTAATCAGGTGCAACAAGTATGACTTTAAAACCTCTAGAGCTTAAAAATGAAATAGCTGTTGTTACAGGTGGAGCGAACGGAATAGGAAAAGGAATTGTAAAAGCTCTTCTTGAACAAGAAATGAAAGTGGTTATAGCTGATATCGAACAGTCAGTGCTTGACGCGACAGTGGAGGAGTTTTCAAGTTTTGGTGAAGTGTCTGGTTTTGTGACTGATGTAAGCGACCCTAGTTCGGTTGAATCGTTAGCGGATCATGTTTTTTCAATTTTTGGTAATTGCACCTTATTGTTTAATAACGCAGGTGTTGGTTCGGGAGGTGGCGGCAAAGCATGGGAGCATGAACCAAATGATTGGAAATGGTGCTTTAGTGTAAATGTTTTCGGAATGTCGAACGGGGTGATGGCTTTTGTTCCTCGAATGCTTGAATCAGGTAAACCGGGGCATGTAATTAATACTTCTTCGGGCGATGGTGGTTTCGCTCCAGTTCCGATGGCTTCGATTTATGCATCAAGTAAAGCTGCTGTCAGTTGTTTTACTGAAGCTTTGCAGCATCAACTTGTTTTGGAAGACAAAGACATAGGAGCTTCCGTTTTTTACCCTTCAGGTGGTCTTATGGATACAGGCCTTTTTAATTCGCAGAGAAATCGCCCAGGCGAATTGGAACGAGTTAAAAATCCCGCCAAACGCAAACCAATGACTTTTGAAGAATTAAAAAATATGCTCGAAAAGTCAGGGCGTGAAATAAAAGTGGCAGATCTTGATGAGCTTGGCCGATTTGTAGTCGAGAGTGTTATCAGACGTCAATACATAATTGCTAAAGATCTGGAAGAAACTGTTCAACTACTTCACCGAAGAGCTGACGCAATAGAACGTTTTGAAGTCCCACCTCATCATGAAATGGGAATTTGATTTCTACTAAAAATTGGCGGAAGGTGTGGGATTTGAACCCACGGTGACCCGGAGGCCACAACGGCTTTCGAGGCCGCCCCATTCGTCCGCTCTGGCAACCTTCCACTTATGATGGTACTGCGGTTACAGATTCATCAAGTTTATTTACGATTAACGGCGAAGAAATCGCTCAAAAGTTCTGAACATTCTGATGATCTGACTTCCCCAATAATTTCTACTTGATGATTGAGGCGAGGGTCGACTCCAAAATTGTAGAGAGACCCCAAAGACCCAGCTTCCATATTCGGCGCTCCCCAAATAACTTTTTTTATACGCGATGCCCAAATTGCACCCGCGCACATAGGACAAGGTTCCAGCGTGACGACTAGAGTAGCTTTTTCAAGTCTCCAACTTTTCAACAGTTTTGCTGCATCTCGAATAGTTAGAATTTCTGCGTGTGCAGTTGGATCACTTGTCGTTTCTCTTTCGTTATGCCGACTTGCAACAATTTGACCATCAATTTCAATAACCGCACCTATAGGCACTTCCCCAGCATTTTTTGCGGATAGTGCTTCTTGAATAGCGAGTCCCATCAATTCATCATTTGTCATATGCGCACAATAACTCTTTTACGATTTTGTACCAAAGACTCTTTTAAGAAATTTTTTTTACGAACAAAAAGTCGGCGATAGTCTTTAGTAAGTTCATTTTGAATCTTGGAAGGTTGCGAGAGTGGACGATTCGGTCACCTTGGAAAGGTGATGTGGCCTCCGGGTCACCATGGGTTCGAATCCCATACCTTCCTCCAGTTTTAAAAATAAGTTTAGGTTTATATTATTTTTCGTGTGTATCTTTACCTCGTTTCTTACGCAGACACAGTCTCCTACTAGGCTTCGTTTCGATGGAATTTACATCTCTGTATCGCCGATATAGGCCTCGTTGTTTTGCGGACATGAAAGGCCAAGGTCACGTAGTTGCTGCTTTGCAAAATGCAATAAGGCAAAATCGTGTTTTCCATTCCTATCTATTAAGTGGACCCAGAGGAACAGGTAAAACAACAGCAGCTCGAATTCTTGCAAAAGCACTAAATTGTGAACATATTCAGGACGGCGAGCCTTGTTGCAAGTGTGATTCATGTTTATCTATTGATAAGGGGACATCTTTTGATTTGCACGAATTAGATGCAGCTTCGAACAACAAGGTGGATGATATTCGTGATTTGCTGTCAAAGGTGGCTTTGGGGACACCAGGTCGAACCAAGGTTTATCTATTAGACGAGGTTCACATGCTTACTTCTGGAGCAGAAAATGCATTGCTCAAAACATTAGAAGAACCACCCGATCACGTCGTCTTTGTTATGGCAACAACTGAACCGCATAAAGTCGTAGAAACGATCAGAAGCCGATCGCAACATTTAGAACTTAACCTGTTACCAACTGAACAGCTCCGAGAGTTGCTTGAAGGAATTTCACAAGATGCAGGTTTGGAAGTTGGTGATGAAGGTCTAAACCAAGCGATTCGCGAAGCTAAAGGGTCAGCACGCGATGCGCTTTCAGCACTTGACAAAATAGTTTCTGGCGGGTCGAGTGATCATGGAAGTTCCGTTGATGATTTATTAGAGGGAATAGCCACAAGGGACTCTAAAAAAATGCTTAAAGCAATTAATGAAGCGATTGCGACAGGTAAAGAACCAAGATTCATTGGAGAGAATTTATTGTCTTCTCTAAGAGAAGCTTTTTTATTTTCGATGGGAGTCCCCTTAGAAGGTTTAACTGAAGAGGAAAAAGAGAAAATAAATAATTTTTCTGGAAAAGTTTCACCCGCTTTGATTACGCGAGCATTAGAGATACTCGGACTCACGCTTGTTGATATGAGGAGATCACCAGACCCGCGTGTGGATCTTGAGGTTTCAATGGTCAAGATTGCATCTAATCAGCCCTCATCAGATTCTTCTCTTATTGAGCTATTAGAATCGAGAGTGACCCAATTAGAGGCAACAGTTAAAGATTTGCAGTTAACTAATAGCGCTGGGGACATGAAGGGTGATTCTCAGGTAATTCCTTCTCAGATTGAAGAATCAACAAAAAAAACTTTAGAAGTTAAATCATCACAAAATAATTCAGATTCTAAAGAAAATAGAGAAATTAAATCTTCAGAGAGCATTTCAAAAGTTGATGTTGAAAAAAAAGACTTTCCAACTAAACAACAGTTTCTCAATTCATGGGGAGAAGAGTTGTTGCCTAAACTTTCAAAGAAAGCAAGAGCTAGATTTTCAGCAGGTAAACCAGTTTCAGTTGATCAAAATGGCGTGACAATCGCCCTGCCGAATGAGCCGCATCTTAAACGTTGCAGCGAGTTGGTAGGCGAGGTGGAAGCAGCTATTAAAAATACATTTAGTATTTCAGTACCAGTTTTACTTTCAGTCGATGGTTCTTCAATATCTTCTATCCCATCAACAAACCCTGTAAAACCACCAAAACCTATAGATAATGATGAAGATTTAGATCCATCTGATTTCGTTGAAGCGGATCCTAATTCTGGTTCAGCTGTTGAAAGACTTTCTCAAGCTTTCCCCGGCGCAGAAATAGTTGAAGCAGAATAGGACTATTCAGAAATGATATTTTATGTACATTGATACTGTTGAAGATGTTATTGACGCTTTGGGCCGGTTGCCAGGTATAGGACCTAAGTCAGCTCAAAGAATCACTTTTCATTTGATGCGACTTCCAGTTGAGGATATAGAACGTTTAACAAGCTCCATTTCATTGATGAAAGAGAAGATTAGATTCTGTGAATCTTGTTTCAATATTTCTGAACAGGAACTATGTCCTATCTGTGAAGACAGTCAACGCAATAGTGAAATGCTATGTGTAGTTGAGGAGCCAAAAGATATCATCGCTTTAGAGAAAACTGCTGAATTCAAAGGTCGCTATCACGTTCTAGGTGGCTCTATAAGCCCTATTGACGGCATAGGGCCTGAACAGTTGAAAGTGGCGGAACTTCTTAGACGAATTGAACCTGAAAGAATTGAAGAGGTTATTGTCGCCATGAATCCAAATATTGAAGGTGAGGCGACAGCTATATATTTGGCTCGTTTGCTTGAACCGCTGGGTGTAAAAGTAACAAAAATAGCTAGTGGATTACCGGTTGGAGGAGATTTGGAATATGCAGACGAATTGACTTTAGGAAGAGCATTTCTAGGTCGACATTTAGTTAATGAAGAGTATAGAAATATGTAAAATGAACGCCTGCAACTGGGAAGTTAGCCAGCTGCAGGCGTTCTAAAGTTGGGTGGAGGGAGTTTCCCAACACTTTACGATTACATTACAAGATTTACAATAATATTACAAATTTGTTACAGAATGTTTTAAAAGGGTAAACACAAGCGAAAATTTTAACGGAGAAGCAAGTGATATTAAATCAAATTGACCATGTAGCAATAGCAGTACACGACTTAGAAGCAGCTATTGAATATTACAGGAGAGCTTTTGAAGCCGAGGTATGTCACCGTGAAAAAGTAGAAAAAGATGCTGTGGAAGAAGCTTTAATTAGAGTTGGGGAATCTTATATACAGCTAACTACTGGTACTAGTCCAGATTCACCAATTTCCATTTTTTTAGATAAAAGAGGAGAAGGAATTCATCATATTGGTTATCGAGTTGATGACTGTCAAAAGGCTCTAGATAGTCTCGTAACCGCAGGCGGACGGGCAATTGATGAAAAACCGAGACCTGGTTCACGGGGTACAACTGTTGCATTTGTTCATCCAAAAGGATCTTTTGGCACCCTTATTGAGTTGGTGCAAGAGAATCTTAAAGAATAGAAAAAGTCATGGAAATTCATCTAGTTGATGGCACTTATGAATTGTTTCGACATTATTTTGCGGTTCCCTCTCATAAGACTTCGGAAGGTATCGAAGTTGCTGCAACGCGGGGTGTGCTAGGAACCTTAGTTCGGTTGCTTGAAGACGGAGCCACCCATATTGGAGTCGCCACTGATCATGTAGTTGAGTCATTCAGAAATGATTTATTCGATGGCTACAAAACTGGGGAAGGAACTCCTCCGGAAATTATGTCTCAGTTTCCTTTAGTCGAAGCTTTGATTGAAGCAGCGGGATTTATTACATTTCCTATGATTGAATTTGAAGCAGATGACGCGCTTGCTTCAGCGGCTTGTATAGCTAAAGAAGATCCATTAGTGAATAAAATCCTAATATGTTCCCCTGATAAAGATTTGGCGCAATGTGTTACAGACGATGGGAGGGTTATTCAATTCGATCGTAGGCAGGAAATAATCTATGACTCATCTGGTGTAAAAGAAAAGTTTGGAGTGGGACCATCTTCCATTCCAGATTTTCTTGCATTAGTTGGAGATACAGCTGATGGAATACCTGGACTGCCGGGTTGGGGCGCAAAATCTTCATCTCTTTTGTTAGCCCGCTACGAAAAAATTGAAAAAATCCCTCTGGATCCAAATAAATGGGATATTCCAGTAAGAGGAGCTGCCAAACTTGCAGAAACACTCTCTCAAAATTTTGAAGAAGCACAATTGTATAAAGAGCTCACAATTCTTAGGGACAACGTGCCCGTGATGTCGAACGTTTCTGAACTCGAGTGGATCGCTCCTAAAGAACATTTTGCTGAATTATGCGATCGACTAGATTCTTCAAAATTGGCAGAAAGAATCAAAAAACTTTCAAGATAAAAATCGCTTTTTAGGAGTTTTTGAAATTTGAAATTATTCCTGGAATTGAATCGAAGCGGGAAACAATTGCTCTGTCTTCTGGTTTAATAAATCCGGAAGAAGTTATGTCATCAAGCAAATCTATAAAACTTAACCAGAAGCCGTTGTTATCTAAAAGCATGACACTCTTATACTTGTCATGAAGTTTTAACTTGGTCCAAGTTGCGGCTTCAAAAACTTCTTCAAGAGTTCCTAATCCACCTGGTAAAGCGCAAAAAGCGTCGGCTCTTTCATACATAGTTTTTTTTCGTTCATGCATTGATTCAACGATGACAAGTTCATCTAGAGAAGTGTGAGCCATTTCTGTTTCTAAAAGATTTTTAGGTACAACACCCATTACCCATCCATTATTTTTTAACACGGCATCTGCAATGGTGCCCATAACTCCGAATCCACCACCGCCGTAAACTAAACCAATTTTGTTAAGAGCAAGAGCTTCACCTAGATCTTCGACAAGTTCATGAACTGTTTTGTCTGTACCCATATAGGCGCCACAAAAAACTCCAAGCCATTTATCAGGATAAATTTTATTATTTTCAGGATTATTCATATCTCTACTAATACTTTTATTTGAATTGTTTAAAGTTGTCGGCTACTTGATGCTATATCCCACATGCCGGTTAACCTTTTTGCATGGTTGATTATTCTATGGCAGATCGTATTGACGATTTACGACGACGTAAAGATGAAGCGATAAATGCAGGCCCTGAAAGAGCTGTGGAACGACAGCATGAAAAAGGCAAGCTTTTGGCACGTGAAAGAATTGATTATCTTCTTGATCCTGGTTCTTTTCACGAACTCGACATGCTTGTACGACATCGGGCGCATGAAAGTGGAATTGAAGAGAGACCTTATACGGACGGGGTTATTACAGGTTGGGGAACAATTGATGGGCGAAAAGTTTTTCTTTTCGCCCAAGATTTCACTGTTTTTGGCGGAGCCCTTGGAGAAGTTTTCGCTGAAAAGATTCATAAAGTAATGGATTTATCTCTATCAGTAGGCGCACCATTGATCGGTTTAAATGATGGAGCAGGAGCTCGGATACAAGAAGGTGTAGTCGGTTTAGACGGTTACGGTGGAATTTTTTGGCGAAACGTTCAAGCTTCAGGTGTAGTGCCTCAAATTAGTGTGATTTTAGGACCTTGTGCTGGAGGGGCTGTTTACAGTCCCGCAATGACGGATTTTATTTTTATGGTCAGAGAAAAATCTCACATGTTTATAACAGGTCCTGATGTTGTCAAAACTGTTACAGGTGAAGAAGTTACTTTAGAAGAATTAGGCGGTGCTTCAAGTCATTCGACAAAATCAGGAGTGGCAACATTCGTTGGTGAAGATGAAAAACAAGTTCTCGATGAAGTCAAAACTTTGTTGTCATATCTACCGTCTAACAATCTTGCAGAACTACCTTCATTCGATACCAGTGACGATAGAGACCGACTTTGCCCTGAGTTGCATAACTTGTTACCAGAGAGTTCGAATCAGCCTTATGAAATGAGAGAAATAATACAAATAGTAGTAGACGATGGCGAGTTTCTCGAATATCACTCGTCGTGGGCTGAGAATATCGTTTGTGGATTTTCACGCTTAAACGGCAGAAGTGTTGGAATAGTAGGAAATCAACCGACCAGATTTGCTGGTGTGCTTGATATTCAAGCATCTGAGAAAGCAGCACGCTTTGTTCGCACTTGTGATGCCTTTAATATTCCACTTATAACGTTTGTTGATGTTCCTGGCTTTTTGCCAGGGGTCGACCAAGAATATGGAGGAATCATTAGACATGGAGCCAAGCTGCTTTATGCCTATTGTGAAGCTACCGTTCCCCGAATTCAGGTAATAACTCGAAAAGCATATGGTGGCGCCTACGTAGTAATGGATTCAAAATCAGTTGGATCAGATCTTTCACTTGCATGGCCAACTGCCGAACTCGCTGTCATGGGGCCGCAGGGAGCAGTTGAAATTATTTATCGTCGTGAATTACAAGAAGAAAAAAATCCCGATCTAAAACGAAATGAATTAGTCGAGGAGTATCTTGAACGTTTTGCCAATCCTTACGTTGCTGCAGAAAGAGGATTTGTAGATGATGTCATAGATCCAGCAGAAACACGTAAGCGATTAATTGATGGATTAGAAATGTTAGCTTCTAAAAGAGCCGAAACCCCAAGACGCAAACATGGGAATATCCCACTTTAGGAAAAGTATGAAAGTTTTTAATATTGAAGCAGAAGGTGCTTCTAAAGAAGAGTTGGAAGCTATCAAGATCGCCATTCAAGAAATAGAGTTTGATATTTTTCGCATTAATAACAATGAGAATCATCTAGATAATGAATCAAAAAAGTGGAAATTTTCTGGCAGATGGTGGTTAGACGGCAATAATGCTAATTACCAAAGTGGATCTTGGAAATAGAAATTTTTTTACTTTATTTCTATACTTACTGACCGGATAAGAAGTTGCCTCTCTGGGCCACCCCCGTATGGGGAAGTGTCATCTTTTTTATATAAGTCCATCATTTTTTTCAGAATTGACAATCCCTGTGTGTCAGTTTCACCAAACACTATATAACTACCTTGATTGTCAAGCAGGCTTACTTCCTCACCTGTAGAAAAGAAAAATTGAGCACCGGAACTATTAAGGCCAGACGAGCGAGCCATGATTAATTGGCCAGGTGAATACGTAAAAGGTCCTTTTACACCGCCATTACTTAAAGGTAAGAAAAGTCCTCCCTCATCTGAAATGGTATAACCAGGTCCTGGGTCGGACCAATCGTTGGTGTGAGGTGAACCACCTTGAATTATTCCGATAGATGGATCAAGACGAAAAAGAAGAGTGTTGTCGTAGTAACCATAGTTAGTCAGCACAACGAAATTATTTGTTGTATTGGGAGTCAGAGAAGTATCTAAAAGGACTCTGATTTCACCTTCTGTTGTATCGAAAACAGCAGTATGTGTTTTTTGTGGTTCTATGCAGCGAGGAGGACGTCTCACGAAGTCGATAGTTCGAGGAGAAGATTTGTCATTTTTTGGACAATTTGTAGGAAGTATGTTGCTGGAAAATTCGTTGTCATCATTTTGATTGGAACCTGAATTTGAGAAAACGAGAGCTACTCCACTTCCTAAGAGAACAAAAACTAAAAGAGCAGCAGTAATTCTTGTTTTGTTAGAGTGTTTTCCTGGATTCTCTATTGACCGCTTGGTTTTTTTAACCATATATAGATCATATTAATCTAAGTTGTTTTAGCAATATTTAATTTGCGCAAATCTGATGCCTTAGGCCCGCTAGCGTATGTGTCTATGGGACTACTTGTTCAAAAGTTTGGCGGAACTGCAGTAGGAGATCCTGAACGTATTCGAGCTGTTGCAGACCATGTAGCGCGTACTGTTAATAGCGGAAATCAGGTCGTAGTTGTTGTTTCTGCTATGGGTAAAGAAACCGACGAACTATTACGCTTGGCTAAAGATGTGTCCAGTAGAAGACCGGGGCGTGAGATGGACATGCTTATCACCGCAGGTGAGAGAAAAGCAATGTCTCTGTTATGTATGGCTCTTCATGATGTTGGAGTTGCAGCGGATTCGTTTACAGGAAGTCAGGCAGGTTTTTTAACTGATTCGAATCATCAAAATGCCAAAATTATTGAGGTGAAACCTGACCGTATAGAAATAGCTTTATCTGAAAACAGAGTTCCAGTCGTAGGAGGTTCTCAAGGAGTATCAGTTGATAATAATGTTACTTTTTTAGGAAGAGGAGGTTCCGACACGACTGCGGTAGCTCTAGCACACGCCGTAAAAGCTGATGCATGCGAATTGTACACAGATGTAACAGGTGTTTTTACGACTGATCCGCGTTTAGTTCCCACAGCGCGGCTCATGTCGAATGTATCTTTTGATGAACTTTTAGAAATGACAGCTACTGGTTGTCCAAAGCCAGCAATGCGTTCTGTTGAATATGCTCGAACTCATGGAGTTAAATTGCATATTCGTTCAGCGTTTACATGGCAAGAAGGAACATGGGTAGGAGAGGAGAAAGTAGAAATGGAACAAGCAATAGTCTCAGCGGTAACTCACGATACTTCTGAGACAAAAATGACAATTTCAGGAGTCCCAGATAAACCTGGTCTAGCAGCAGGTATTTTTCGCGCTCTTTCTGATGTTGATGTGAATGTTGACATGATTGTTCAAAACACTTCAGAGGATGGTTTTACTGATATATCTTTTACAGTTCCACACGGTGATCTAGAAGTTTCAATGTCAATCGCGGAGAACTTAATTGGAGATATTGGGGCATCTGGGGTTTCATCAGACACCGAAGTAGCGCGAGTTACTGTCATTGGAGCAGGTATGAGGTCAAATCCCGGTGTTGCGGCTTCTATGTTTGAAACTCTTGCTGAAAATGGAATTAATATCCAAATGATCTCAACTTCAGCAATTCGAATTAGTTGTATGGTTGCAGAAAATCAAATTAATGAAGCGGTTCAGGCACTCCATGAGACATTCGGATTAGCGGAATCTTGAATCTCATTTTTAGTATTTTTTTTATATCAAGAAAAATATTTTTCTGCCAAAGATGATGTTTCGAAAAGCTATCTTGAGCGTGTTGGTCATGGCTTTAGTAGGTTCTTGCAGTTCACAAGTATCCGTTGACAGAAATAGTAATCTTGAAACAGTTCAAGAAGCTGAAAGTCAAGGTAGTAAATCAAACGACCTTCTGCCGCAAAGAGATTTCTCTGCAGGTCCTAATATCTATGATCTTTCTGAATCTCAAATGAGTTGTTTAGTAGATCAACTACTCAATTTTTTTACTCCGGAACAGGTCAGTTCTATAACTAACGAAGGCCCAAATGTTGAACAAAAAGAGACTGCCCTTTCAGCTTTAGAGATATGTAATTTGCTAGTTACGGTTACAAATCTAGGTATTTTAGAAGGCATAAATCGGTCTTTTGGAAGTCCTTCGAATGATACTGATTGTGTTCTTTCAACCATTAGAGAAAAAGAGTTAGTTCCAATTTTTGAAATTCTATTTTCTGAAATTGATTCAACTGTAATGTCCAAAAAAATTGAGACAATTTTATTAGAAAGTCGGATATTGGATTTTTTGGTTACTTGCGTACTCGATGCACAGTTTGGAAATTACCAAAATAAAGATTTCCTATGCAGTGGCTTTTTTGATCGTATAGCAAAAATGATGGTTGCGATTATTCGTCAAGGCATTCAAGTCGAAGAAGGTCCAACAGTTAATCCTGATTTATTAATTGAATTGTTTTCGACATCTGATGAGATATATATTTGGCTTTCAAAAAATGTTGATATCGAAATTGCAGGTGATGCAGCAATAGTTCGTGATGCATCTATTTATGTTTCTAAAGTAATGATCGAATCTTTTAAAGATTTAGGATCTGATGCCAAACCAGAAGAAGTTTTAGAAGCCATGTTTGTTGCTGTTGTTAGATTAGATTCCGAATTGACTGAAGAAAGAAGCTTGATTGAGCAATCTCAAGAAAGATTAGAACAGTATTTAATTTCTGTTTGTGGTGATTCAGCGACTTATCTTTTTAGTTTGCTATCTGGAATAGGTCAAAAGATTTGAAATTATTAGTTAAATCAAAAAAACTTATTTCATATATTTTGGTAGTTGCATTGTTAACGGGCTGCGGGGCAACTCTTCGTAGTTCTGAAAAAGTTCAAAATGAACCATTAGACACTTTGATCAAACTAGAGAATAAAGAAAATCAAATTCTTTCTACAACTGAAGAAAATTCTTCATATACAAGTTTTGCTCCACTTCTTACTTACGAACCTTTAACTACTGAAATCCCGGAAGGTTTCTGTCTAGCTCTTGCAAAAAAATCTGCTCAACTAATGATTGAAATTGAAAAAGAGTTGTTCTCTGCAAATAGAAGTGAAGTAAAAATTTTACAGCAATTAATACTCAGATCTGAAGAATTAATTAGTTGGGTATCTGCACGTGTTCCGTTTGTAATAGCCAATGAAATCTTCGAACTTGTATCTTTTTATGAAGAATTGGCTGAAATTTTAAAGTCAGTTGATGCTCAAAACACCACTATGATTCGTATACAAGTTTTAATTTCTTCTTCTCTTCTCTCTCTAGATTCTGTTAGCCTCGATACTTTTCTAAGTGCTTCAAATCAGCTGGGTCGGTATGTCGATGATT